>LXNH01000331.1_pt1 | contig 12323 bp, 14 predicted proteins | sample 809111 | NCBI WGS metagenome assembly LXNH01 (sample SAMN04870528, study PRJNA318959) | seawater metagenome | biome: 00002010; material: water; isolation source: marine seawater | place: Greece: Milos, Mediterranean Sea | collected 2013-05-29 | depth 5-7 m
CAGAGGTCAATCAGACCCTTGTCGAGACGCGTTTGGTCCCACAATATCGTTTTAACCACACACTCGCTGTGCAAGGTGCTCAGCTGTATCGCCAAGGGCAACCTTTGTAGCTTCAGTTTCTCTGCGGCCCTGAATTTCGACGACGCCATCAGCGAGAGAGCGCTCCCCAATGGTGACTCGAAGCGGAATACCGATGAGCTCGCAATCGGCAAATTTCACACCGGGTCTCTCTTTCCGATCATCCATCGCGACGTTTATACCCCGCGCCTTCAGGTCTGCGTACAGCGTCTCTGTGGCCTCCGCGACCATCTCAGACTTATCCATGCCAAGTGGGATTAGAACAACAGAGAACGGCGCCATCGTGTCGGGCCAAATAATGCCGTTTTCATCGTTATTTTGCTCGATCGCCGCCGCCACAATGCGTGTGATGCCTATTCCGTAGCATCCCATGCTCATGGGAACTGATTTGCCGTTCTGATCTAGGACTTCTGCGCGCATTGCCTCGGAATATTTGGTGCCGAGTTGGAAAATGTGACCGACTTCGATGCCACGTTTAATCTCAATCAGACCCTTTCCGCAGGGGCTGGGATCACCCGCGGCTACTGTTCGCAAGTCAGCGACTTCAAATGAAGTGATATCTCGGTGCCAGTTAACACCTTTAAGGTGCTTGTCGTCCTGATTGGCACCACAGACGAAGTTGCTCAGTACCGATGCGGCTCTGTCCACCACAATGCGCGTGTCCAACCCCACGGGGCCCAATGATCCGAACGATGCGCCGGTGGCTGCCTTAACGGCTCCCTCCTCTGCCATCTGAAGTGGTTGGCTAATGCCTGAGAGTTTTTCCGCTTTTATCTGATTGAGTTGATGGTCGCCACGTAACACCAGTGCGACCAATTCGCCCTCGGCGCCTTCGACGAACAAGGTCTTGATCGACGCACTGGCTGCGACTCCGTGCTTCTTCTCTAGTGCATCGATGGTTTTCGTATCGGGCGTATCAAATACCGTCATGGGCTCTTGCGCGGCAGGAATCGCCTCGGGTGTGAGCGCCTCAGCGAGTTCAACATTGGCGGCAAAGTCGCTTTCCGTGGAGAAGGCGATGTTGTCTTCGCCCGAGTCAGCCAAGACGTGGAACTCATGCGAATGACTGCCACCAATCGAACCTGTGTCGGCTTCTACAGGCCGATAATCTAAGCCCAGTCTGTCGAAAATGGTGGAGTAGGCCTCATGCATTCGCCAGTAGGTTTGTTCAAGCGACGCATGATCCTCATGAAATGAATAGGCATCCTTCATCACGAACTCGCGTGAGCGCATGACACCAAAACGCGGCCGAATTTCATCCCGAAATTTCGTTTGAATTTGGAAATAGTTGACGGGTAAACGCTTATAGCTTTTGATCTCGGACTTTGCCAGTTCCGTTATGACTTCCTCGTGGGTTGGCCCCAGGCAGAAGTCACGCTCATGACGGTCCTTAAGTCGGCACAGCTCGGGGCCATACTGTTCCCACCGACCTGATTCCTGCCACAACTCTGCAGGTTGAACCACGGGCATTGCGACTTCAACCGCCCCCGCGTTCTCCATTTCTTCACGGACTACCCGCTCTACGTTTCTGACAACCTTCAACCCCAGTGGCATCCAGGTATAAATACCGGCCGCGATACGTCTTATGAGGCCGGCGCGAAGCATCAGTCGGTGGCTGATTACCTCTGCGTCCGCAGGTGTTTCCTTGGTGGTAGATAGGGGAAAATTTGAAAATCGCATCAAGATTTCCTATGAATAAATGACGAGTGAAGACCGCTCTGAGGCGCCGCGCGCAAGTGTACCAAAACTGGGTTTTTAGGTCGCTAGTTAGCAATTCAATCGTTCCTAAACCGATAGCGAGTTTTGGTGTGCGTCGCAATGGTTGTCAGTTGCGGCATCGCTGTCTATTCTAGCGACGCTGATGAGCCACACCGAATGCGGAGAAAACAGCGTGAAAGCCGACGATCTGAAGACCAAAAAAGGGAAGAAAAAGAAGAAGACTCATGGCCTGTCAAAGGGTGAATTGCACAGGGCGATTGCGGAAAAATCCGGTCTCAGCAAGAAGCGTGTGGCGGAGGTTTTTGATGCGCTAGAGCACGTGCTCGCGGAACAGCTCAATAGTGACGGGCCGGGAGAGTTTACTCTGCCCGGGTTGGTGAAATTCACCACTGCAACCCGCCCGGCGGTAAAAGCTAGGAAAGGCATCAACCCCTTCACGGGTGAAGAGACCGTATTTGCAGCTCGCCCAGAGTCGCGCAGCGTAAAAATTCGGGCATTGAAGAAGTTGAAAGGCTTCGCGAACTCGTAATAAGCCCCATTGAGCGAGTAATGCCATTAACCTTGCGCTCTGATTAGTGTAATCTCTCGCGCTCCGCGCGGTAGGGCGCGGGTTCGGTTTGTCATCTTTGAGATTGTTCGCATGCCAATTTACGAATACGTATGTGGTGCCTGCGGTAAAGCGCATGAGGCACTGCAAAAAATATCAGATGCTCCGCTGACGGATTGTTCTGCTTGCGGGCAGTCGGCTCTTAAAAAAAAGGTGTCAGCGCCTGCCTTTAGACTGGCAGGATCAGGTTGGTACGAAACCGATTTTAAAACGGGTGCGAAGAAGAATTTAGCAAATGACTCGAAGGCTGAGTCGAGCGCGCCATCAACACCTTCTCCCTCGACTACATCGTCAGAGTAGCGCAGCGGATGGATACGAAGATTACAGGTAAACAATACTGATGCGGACACATTACTGCGGTGCTACAAAAGACGTCGCTGTCGGCGAAACGGTCACCATTTGCGGCTGGGTAGATCGACGCCGAGACCACGGTGGCGTGATCTTTCTCGATATGCGTGACCGCGAGGGCATTGTTCAGGTCGTTTTTGATCCCGACACTCAGGAATATTTTGATCTGGCCGATCGTGTGCGCGGTGAGTACGTTCTGCAGATTACCGGGCGAGTCCGCCATCGTGCCGCCGAGACCATTAACCCCGCCATGGCAACGGGGCACATTGAAATTCTTGGAAAAGAGCTCGTTATTCTCAATGAGGCAGCGCCACCGCCTTTCCCGCTGGATGCGCATCAATCAGTGGGCGAGGATGTGCGTTTACGCTACCGGTTTATGGACCTTCGTCGCGACGCCATGCAGCGGAACCTCATCAGCCGGTCCCGAATTACATCCACGATCAGAACCTATCTGGAGTCCCAGGGCTTTCTCGATATTGAAACACCTGTTCTTACCCGAGCGACACCTGAGGGCGCTAGAGATTATCTGGTGCCGAGCAGAACCAACGCGTTAAAATTCTTTGCATTGCCCCAGTCGCCTCAGCTGTTCAAGCAGCTTTTGATGGTGTCGGGCTTTGATCGCTATTACCAAATTGCGCGTTGCTTCCGAGACGAAGATTTGCGGGCGGACCGACAGCCAGAATTCACGCAGATCGATATCGAATTGTCGTTCACCGACGAGTCAGAGGTGATGAATCTCACCGAGGGAATGGTCAAACAGTTGTTCGATCAGCATTTGGATATTGACCTTGGAGAGTTTCCTCGGATGACGTGGCATGAGGCGATGGAGCGCTTCGGCTCCGATAAGCCTGATTTGCGCATTGATCTCGAGCTTGTCTCTGTCGACGATCTGATGGCCGACGTTGAGTTCAAGGTGTTCTCCGGGCCCGCAAATGATGCGAATGGACGCGTTGCCGGATTGCGTGTTCCCGGTGGAGCTAAGATTAGCCGCAAGGAAATCGACGACCTCACGAAGTACGTCAGTAACTACGGGGCTCGTGGCCTGGCTTGGATCAAAGTCAATGACAAGGCTTCGGGTGTTGAGGGCTTGCAGTCCCCAATACTCAAGTTCATGACTGAGGAGACCGTAGCGGCTTTGGTCGAGCGGCTGCAATTAGAGGATGGCGACATCGTCTTTTTCGGTGCTGATAGACGACAGGTCGTTAATGATTCGCTGGGTGCTTTGCGCCTAAAAGTGGCTGAGATGATGGACATCGTAGGCGATGGTTGGGCACCTTTATGGGTGATTGACTTCCCTATGTTCGAGGCGACGACGGATGGTAATTTGACCGCGCTCCATCACCCGTTCACTGCACCATCGTGTTCGGTCGAGGCGCTAAAAGCAGCACCCGACACGGCACTCTCACGCGCCTACGACATGGTGCTCAATGGCAGCGAAATTGGTGGCGGTTCTGTCCGTATTCATCGCCAAGACATGCAAAAAGCTGTCTTTGAGGTTCTGGGGATCTCTGAAGAAGAAGCCGATGCGAAGTTCGGCTTTTTGTTGTCGGCACTGAAACACGGTGCGCCACCTCACGGTGGTCTCGCGTTCGGTCTCGACCGGCTGGTGATGCTGATGGTAGACGGCCAATCGATTCGCGATGTCATTGCTTTCCCCAAAACACAGTCGGCTCAATGCATCATGACGGATGCGCCCGGTGAGGTATCTGAGCAACAACTGCGCGAGCTCAATATTCGACTGGGAACGCCCGAGAAGTAATTTTCGCTGTGACATGACGCCGGCGCTTCTTTCCCGCACAATCCAGTTATGGGCGGAGAGGCACTGTGACACGTATTCTGGGGATTGATCCCGGCTCTCGAAAGACGGGATTTGGGATAGTTGAAACTGACGGTAAGCGCACTCATTACGTGACGAGTGGCGTTATTAAATTGCCCGTTAATGAGTCGCTCGCTGTTCGCCTCAAAGTACTTGCGGAATCCCTCGACCACATTATTTCGGAACATCAACCGTCGCTGGCCGTGATAGAGCAGGTGTTCATGGCCAAGAGCGCTGACTCCGCGCTTAAGCTAGGGCAAGCGCGCGGTGCAGCCATGGTCGTGTGCTCACTGGCGGACTTAGAAGTACATGAATATGCGACGCGACAGATTAAGCAGGCTGTTGTGGGTACGGGTGCTGCAAATAAGGCGCAAGTGCAGCACATGGTTACGCGTTTGTTAAAACTAACCTCGACGCCACAAGAGGATGCGAGCGATGCACTTGCCGCGGCACTGTGTCACATTAGTGGCGCTGCAGTGAGGCATGCTACCGGGGCGCAGGCCTTTGCAACGGGCCGATTAAAGTGATGGGGACAGAGCCATGATAGAGAGACTCCGCGGCATTTTGCTGGCCAAGCAGGCTCCCGAAGTCATCATTGATGTGGGCGGGGTTGGCTACGAGGTGCGCGTCCCAATGACGACCATCTATCAGCTACCCGCGGTGGGTGAGGAGACGATTATCCTGACCCATTTTGTGGTCAGAGAAGATGCGCAGCAGTTGTATGGATTCGTAAGAGAAATTGATCGCCGTCTGTTTCGCGACTTAATCAAAGTCAATGGTGTGGGTCCAAAGTTGGCCCTGGCTATTCTCTCGGGGATGGATACCGAACAGTTTGCCGCCTGCATGAACCGGAATGATGTAGACGCCTTGGTTGCCTTGCCCGGCGTTGGAAAAAAGACCGGTGAGCGATTGTTGGTAGAAATGCGGGATAAAGCGGGGCAGTGGCTCTCTGATGTGCTTCCGGCAGATTCAGTTACGGCGGCGCAACCGGCTGCCAAGGACAAGCGCGCTGAGGCGGAGCAGGCACTGGCCGCTTTGGGATACAAACCCGCAGAGGCGTCGAGACTAGTGTCTGCCGTTGACTCCGATGATATCGATAGCAGCGAGATGTTGATTCGCGCCGCGCTTCAAGCGGCAATGCGATAATGGCCGTACTATGTCGAAGAGCCTGAGGAAACCCTGTGATTGAGACCGACCGTTTAGTCGCTGGAGGTAGCGCCGATAACCGCGAGACCGCTCTGGATCGGGCGGTAAGACCTCAGACGCTGAATGACTATATCGGTCAGTCTGCGGTCCGAGAGCAGATGGAGATTTTTCTTTCGGCTGCCAAGGGTCGAGGTGAGCCACTCGATCACACCCTCATCTTTGGCCCCCCCGGCCTTGGCAAAACGACCCTGGCGAGCATCATCGCAAACGAGATGGGTGTGCAACTCAAGACAACCAGCGGTCCCGTATTAGAGAAAGCGGGCGACATCGCGGCCATCATGACCAATCTTGAGCCCAACGATGTGCTGTTTATCGATGAAATTCATCGCCTCAGTCCTTACGTGGAAGAGATTCTCTATCCCGCCATGGAAGATTTTCAGCTAGACATCATGATTGGCGAGGGACCTGCGGCACGTTCGATTAAATTGGATCTGCCACCGTTTACGCTGGTGGGCGCGACAACCCGAGCGGGTTTGCTGACATCGCCTTTGAGAGATCGTTTTGGCATCGTTCAGCGACTGGAGTTTTACGAGGTTAGTGATTTAAAACGCATCGTGTCTCGCGCCGCATCGATCCTCGAGGTCGAGGCAGATGACGCAGGTGCGCTTGAGATAGCCAAGCGGTCGCGAGGAACCCCTCGTATCGCCAATAGGTTGATGCGACGTGTGCGCGATTATGCTCAAGTAAAAGGTGATGGCGTCATTAGTCAGCAGATGGCAGAGAAGGCGCTGGATATGCTCAGTGTTGATGAGCAGGGCTTTGGTCACCTCGACCGTCGGTTCCTTCTGACATTGATCGAGAAGTTCGAGGGTGGTCCGGTGGGCATCGACAGCTTAGCTGCCGCATTATCGGAAGAGCGCGGCACATTGGAAGATGTCATCGAGCCCTATCTGATTCAGCAGGGACTGATTATCCGCACCCCCCGCGGGCGTGTCGTGACGAATGCGGCTTACCGGCATTTTGGGTTGGCGCCGCCAAAATCTGTCGAAACGGGCAACAATCTTTCGTTGGACCTGGATGAGCAGGGCGATGCCTGAGTACCGACTCCCCATCCGGGTTTACATTGAGGACACCGATGCCGGCGGTATTGTCTACTACGTAAACTACCTGAAGTACTTTGAGCGGGCGCGCACGGAACTTATTCGATCCCTGGGCGTCGATAAAACAGCGGTGATGGAAGACGGATCGGTATTCGTCGTGACGTCTGCATCCATAAACTATCACGCACCGGCGCGATTGGATGATCAGCTGGAGTCGGTGGCAGAGGTTGTGAGCAGTGGTGCTGCAACGATTGAGTTCAGACAGTCTGTGGTTCGATCTGGTGTTGAGCTCGCGACTGGGCAGGTGATGGTGGCATTAACCGATGGCTCATCGGGGAAACCTAAACGGATGCCAAAGGGATTGCGCGAGTTGCTCACATTGAGCGCCTGAGTAAGAGAGGAGTGGTCAGATAAAAAATGACAGATGAACTGAGCGTTATCGAGTTGATTCTTGGGGCAAGCCTCACAGTAAAGTTTGTGATGGCAATACTGGTCGCGGCGTCGGTGACATCGTGGTTCATGATTGTTCAGCGGGTGATCATTCTTCAGCGAGCGAACCAAGAGCTACTGGATTTTGAAGATCGATTTTGGTCAGGGATGGATCTCGCACAGCTTTACCGAGAGGGCTCTGACGCCATCGAAGAGGGCGTGGATATCACGGGTGGTGAGGCACTGTTCAGGGCCGGATTCAAAGAGTTTTCGAAGCTGTCTAGCCAACCCAACATGGATGCCGAGGCCATGGTTGAGGGCTCTCGCCGGGCGATGCGAGTTGCGCTGATGCGCGAGAGCGACCGTCTTGAACGACACCTCCCGTTCCTCGCGTCGGTAGGTTCTACGAGCCCTTACATCGGATTGTTTGGAACAGTCTGGGGGATCATGCATTCGTTTCGCGGATTGGCCACCAGCTCTCAGGCAACCTTAGCGGCCGTTGCTCCCGGTATTTCGGAGGCACTGATTGCAACTGCTATGGGTCTCTTCGCGGCCATTCCAGCGGTCCTGGCCTACAACCGATTTGCGGCCAAGGCTGATGCTCTGTTGAATCGATATGAGTCGTTTGTCGATGAGTTCTCTGGTTTGTTGCAACGTCAAAGCTACGCTCAGAAACGAGGGGGTAGCTAGTGAGATCGCGACGTGCCGTTGCTGAAATAAACGTCGTCCCGTACATCGATGTGATGTTGGTACTGCTGGTTATTTTTATGGCGACAGCGCCGCTCCTGATGCAGGGCGTCGAGGTGGATTTGCCCAAGGCTGATTCCTCGCCCGTGTCAGACAGCGACGCCGAGCCTCTGATTGTCTCCATTGATTCTGAAGCGAGGTTATATCTGAATTTAGGTGCAAGTGATGATCAGGCGCTGAGCATTGAGACGGTGAAGCAACGTGTCGCCACGGTTCTGAAGCGCAATCCTGAGAAGGCGGTTATGGTCTGGGGCGATGCGGCAGTTCCCTATGGGGAAGTTGTTGTGCTGATGTCAGAGCTACAAGATGCAGGGGCGCCGTCTGTAGGGTTGGTGACCGAGGCGCCTGCGGGGCGATAGTGAACTCGGATCGATTACTCATCTTCGGGATTCCTGCGCTGGTTGCCGTACTGGTTCATCTGCTGTTTGTTTTTGCTCTGGAGGGCGGTTGGACAACCGTTTCGCCTACGATCACTGCGCAGCCACAGGTCATCCAAGCATCACTAGTCTCTCTGACGAAGCCCAAACCCAAACCCAAACCCAAACCCAAGCCTAAACCGAAGCCCAACGTAGTTGAGCCCAAATCCGAGCCAAAGCCCAAACCAGTGCCTACGCCAGACGTCGTAGCGCCGACACCCGAGTCAGTCGCCGACGAGTCCCCGTCATCGCCTGAGATGTCTCAGGCAGAGCGACTCACTGAACTTCAACGCGAGTTGATGGCAGGCTTCGAAGATTTACCCGATGCGGATGAACAACAGGCCACAGGCGAGGTCGACGATGTGCAGCAGGTTGCCGGCTTAATGCAGGCGCGAATAACTCAGAACTGGCGCCGCCCGCCGTCGGCGAGAAACGGTATGGAGGTACTACTGATTATCAGTCTGGTACCTACGGGTGAAGTCGTCGGTATTTCTGTATCAAGCAGCAGTGGAAGCACGGCATTTGATCGCAGTGCGATCGCAGCCGTTGAGCGCGTGGCGCGATTCCCCGAGGTCACGGTCTTGTCTATTTCCGATTTCGAGCGATACTTTCGACGCTTTCCCCTACGATTTAAGCCAGAAGATCTGAGGTATTAGGTATGGCGCAGCGCATAGCAGTCATTTTGTTGAGTCTGATTTGTTCGTCTCTTGCTTGGGGGCAACTCGAGATTCAGGTGACGCGCGGCATCGACAACCCAACATCCATTGCGATTGCCCCCTTTGCCTGGGACGGCTTGGGTACATCGCCGGTCGACTTTGCACAGATCGTCGATTCCGACCTCGCACGCAGTGGTCAGTTCAGTCCTGTCAGCCGCCGCGATATGTTGAGCCTGCCCACCTCCAAAGCCGACATTTTTTATCGCGACTGGCGCGCCATTGCGACGCGGTATTTGGTTATTGGCCGTGTCAGCAAGGGCACGCAGTTACGCGTTGATTTTGCCCTTCATGACGTCGAGCGAGGCATCGAGCTGTTTTCAGGCCAGGTGGTTGGCAGCGAATCCGAGGCCCGCATGGTGGCGCATGGCGTCGCGGATGCGATTTATGAAAAGTTGACGGGTATACCCGGTGCTTTCGCCACCCGGCTTATCTACGTGTCAGTGACGCGTAATCCCGAGGGTAAAGATTTTTATCGGTTAACGGTTGCTGATGCCGATGGTCGCCGTCCGATTGTCCTTCTTGAGGGGCGCGATCCCATTTTGGCGCCGAGTTGGTCGCCAGATGGCAAAGAAGTCGCCTATGTGTCATTCGAGTCATCTCGACCCGCTATTTATCGACAAGTGCTGGCAACCGGTGAACGTGAGCAGTTGACCAATTTTCAGGGGCTTAACAATTCGCCTGTGTGGTCTCCGGATGGGAAGTCTTTGGCGCTGGTGCTATCAAAGGACGGTAGTCCTGACATCTACCTCTTAGATCTCGAAACGAGAGAGCTTACTCGTCTCACCCGGCATTACGCTATTGATACGGAGCCCACCTGGATGCCCGATGGTAAGTCGGTTCTTTTTACGTCTGATCGTGGTGGACGCCCACAAATTTATCGGTATGAACTCGCCACCGGTAAGGTTGAGCGTGTGACCTTTGAGGGACGATATAATGCGCGCGCGCGTGTCGCGGAAGATGGCCGCAACGTTGCGTTGGTTCATCAGCGTGATGGGCGTTTCCACATTGCTGTCTTTGATTTGGTTACTGAGCGATTGACTGTTTTAACGGAGACATCGCTTGACGAAAGCCCCAGTATTGCGCCCAACGGATCACTCGTTATTTATGCGACCAAACGAGGCGAGCGAAGTGTGTTAGGAGCGGTGGCGGTCGATGGAGGGGTCAAATTTAGCCTGCCGGCGCGCTCAGGCAGTGTGCAGGAGCCGGCTTGGTCGCCTATGTTGTCGCAACAATGAACAAAAAAGACTCCGCATGTTCAACAAATGGACATATATGCGCTACATTATAGGTAGTTATCAAAAAACCTGTGTAGGAAACACGTCATGACAACGAAAAATACTTTGGGGAAAGCTGTTGCTGCTGTTTTGATGGCAGTACTAGTGAGCGCGTGCTCAAGCAATGCCGCTAAAGAAGAAGCTGCAGCACAGGCAGCTGCGGAGCGAGCCGCAGCAGAGCAAGCGGCTGCGGCTGAGGCCGCCGCCGCCGAGCAGCGAGCAGTGGAAAAAGAGAAGGCCATGATGATGGCTGAAAAGCGTGAGGAGAAGCGTCGTCTTATGGACGCCGCATCCGCCGCAGGCAGTGTTTTCTACTTTGATTACGACAGTTCGTCACTTGGTGACGATGTGCGTGCTGCCATCGATGCGCACGTTGCTCTCATGATGGCCGATAGCGGTAACGTTAGACTCGAAGGCCATACGGATGAGCGCGGTACTCGCGAGTACAACTTGGCCCTCGGTGAGCGTCGTGCGAACGCTGTGCGCGATTACATGGTCGCCAGTGGCGTCCCTGCCTATCGCATCGAAACCATTAGCTACGGCGAAGAGAATCCCGTGGCGTATGGCTCCGGTGAGTCGAGCTGGAAGAAGAATCGACGAGTGGAGATCAAGTAAGACGTTATGATCCTTCAACGAGTTTCAAAGCCGGTGCTGGTCGCCGGCTTTTTTATTTGGGCGTCGACCAGCGTGGCTCAAGTAGCCAGTATTGAGCCCGTTGCCGAGCAGGCAGCGGTGCTTCCTTACGTGCAGGCGGACACGTCTACTGACTTCACGGGCAGTCAGCCTCTCCCACTTTCATCGACCGGCTCACGTTCGCTTGCGATTCGTGTTCAGCAATTAGAAGAGGAAATTCGTCGGTTGAACGGATTGGTAGAGGAACAGGCCAGTCTACTAATGCGTTTGCAAGATCAGTCTCTCGAGCGGTACGTTGAGATGGATCGACGCTTAGCGGCCATCGGGACGATTGATCCATCGGCCGTCGTCGAGGTCGGCGATGAAACAGCCGAGGGCTCAGCCCCTGACAGTGGTGTGCCATCACTAGAGGTGCCTGTCGCGGTAGCCGAAGCCCAGCCAGGTGAGCGCGAGGCATACCAGTCGGCTTACGGTTTAGTGAGAGAGCGGCAGTTTGAGGCGGCAGTTGATGCATTCAATGCGTTCTTAGCCGGCTACCCGTTCGGTCGATTTGCGCCTAACGCGCATTACTGGCTGGGTGAATTGTATCTCGTGATAGAGCCGGTCGATCCTGAGTCGGCGCGACAGAATTTTCAGTTGTTGCTGGATCAATACCCCAATGACCGTAAGGTTCCGGATGCGCTTTATAAGCTGGGCCGTGTGCACGCTTTGAAAGGTAACTTAGATCGCTCTAGGGAGTACCTTAACCAGGTAATTGCGGACTACGGCGAAGAACAGCACCCGGCTGCTCAACTGGCTAAGAACTTTTTAGATAGTCTGGACTGAGCCCGGTTATGTGCTGAAGAGTTATTGGTCTCTGGAGCCTAGCGCAGGGTTTGTGCGGCGCGTTTTATGTTAGGCACACTGGGCACGCCAGCCGGTAATTTTCAGGGCTTGATTTTTCGCGTGTAAACCGTAGGATACGCGCCCTCTTGCACCACTTTTCGGGTCGTTAGCTCAGTCGGTAGAGCAGTTGGCTTTTAACCAATTGGTCGCTGGTTCGAACCCAGCACGACCCACCATCTTAAAAAAAGCCACCCACTCGGGTGGCTTTTTTTTGTGATGTGAGTTGTTGAGTTGGTTGGGTCCACGCACGTGATTCGGACCTCCACAACCGTCGATGTCGCTCTTCCCATCTCGCGGCAATGTCAGTAAATCTCGTCAATAGGCATTAGCCGTTTCGCTCGCGCACGAAGCAATCAACGAGTAGAGTGATCGTTACTCACTCAGACAAATAACAAATCGAGGCGTGCAA
>LXNH01000332.1_pt1 | contig 12318 bp, 10 predicted proteins | sample 809111 | NCBI WGS metagenome assembly LXNH01 (sample SAMN04870528, study PRJNA318959) | seawater metagenome | biome: 00002010; material: water; isolation source: marine seawater | place: Greece: Milos, Mediterranean Sea | collected 2013-05-29 | depth 5-7 m
CAGGAATACCACATGAACATCATCCGCGACATCGTCTTCCAGATCCGCAGCCGCCGCGACGACCTGAGCGTCACTGAACGCAAGGTCGCCGACGCCATCCTGGACAACATCATCTGGAGCGCCAGCGCCACGGTGGACCAACTGGCGGCCAAGGCCGGCGTTAGCATCGCCACCATCTCGCGCTTTGCCCGCACCGTGGGCTGCGACGACACCCGCGACCTGAAGATGAAACTGGCACAGGCCAGCACCGTGGGCAGCCGCTTCCTGGACCCGAGCGCGCCGGCCGAGGAAAGCACGTTCTATGCGCGTATCTACGCCGACATCGAAAGCACGCTGCGCGCCCATCTGCCCACCTTCACCGAGCCGCTGTTCGAGGCTGCCGCCGGCATCGTCGATGGCGCCCGCATGGTGTATGTATTCGGCATGGGCGGCGCCTCGGCCGTGCTGGCGCAGGAAGTGCAGTCGCGCCTGGTGCGCCTGGGCTACCCGATCGCGGTCTACAGCGACGCGGTGCTGCTGCGCATGGTGGCCGCAACCCTGGACGAGCGCGATGCCGTGGTGATCCTGTCGGCCTCGGGCCTGACGCCGGAGATCGTCGGCGCGGCGCGCATCGTCAAGCAGTACCGCGCCCGCATCGTCGCCGTCACCGACGCCACCTCGGAACTGGCCAAGCTGGCCGACGTGGTGCTGCCGATACGCACCGACGAAACCGACTTCATCTACAAGCCCTCGGCCTCGCGCTACGCCATGATGCTGGCGATCGATCTGCTGTCGACCGAGCTGGCCATGCTGAACCAAGAAGAAAACCGCGAACGCCTGCGCCGCATCAAGCTGGCGCTGGACGAATACCGCGGCGGCCCGAACCGGCTGCCGCTGGGCGACTGACCCTGGAAACCAAGATGTACGACACCCTCATCGGCAACGTCCGCGTGCTCGACGGCTCGGGCGCTGCCGAATATGCCGCCGACGTGGCGCTGGCCGGCGGCCGCATCGCCGCCATCGGCGACCTGTCCGGCACCGCGGCGCGCCAGGTCATCGACGGCGCCGGCCTGGCGCTGGCGCCCGGCTTCATCGATGTCCACACCCATGACGACACCAACGTCATCCGCACGCCCGGCATGCTGCCCAAGCTGTCGCAGGGCGTGACTACCGTGGTGGTAGGCAATTGCGGCATCAGCGCCGCGCCGGTTGCGCTGCGCGGCGAGCCGCCCGACCCGATGAACCTGCTGGGCCGGCGCGAGGACTTTGCCTACCCGACCTTTGCCGACTACACCCGCGCCATCGAGGCCGCGCAACCCGCCGTGAACGTCGCCGCGCTGGTCGGCCATACCGCCCTGCGCAACAATTACCTGGACCGCCTCGACCGCAGCGCCACGCGCGACGAAGTGATGGCCATGCGCGAACAGCTGCGCGAGGCCCTGGCGCACGGCGCCATCGGCCTGAGCACCGGCCTGGCCTACGGCTCGGCCATCGAGGCCGACACCGCCGAGGTCAAGCTGCTGGCCGAGGTCCTGGATGAGTTCGGCGCGCTCTACACCACCCACCTGCGCTCGGAATTCGCCGCCATCCTCGAAGCCATGCAGGAAGCCTTCGACATCGCCCTGCATGCGCGCGTGCCGGTGGTGGTGTCGCACCTGAAATGCGCCGGGGCCGGCAACTGGGGCCGCACGAAGGAAGTGCTGTTCAAGCTGGAGAACGCCGGCCGCATGCAACACGTGGGCTGCGACTGTTACCCGTACTCGGCCAGCTCGTCCACGCTCGACCTCAAGCAGGTCACCGACGAATTCGATATCGACATCACCTGGTCGGTGCCGCACCCCGAACAGGCCGGCCGCAAACTCGCCGCCATCGCCGCCGACTGGAATGCATCGTTGCTGGAAGCCGCCAGGCGCCTGCAACCAGCCGGCGCGGTCTATCACAACATGCACGAGGATGACGTGCGCCGCGTGCTGTCGAACCGGCTCACCATGGTCGGCTCCGACGGCCTGCCCAACGACCCCATGCCGCACCCGCGCCTGTGGGGCGCCTTCCCGCGTGTGCTCGGCCACTACAGCCGCGACGTCGGCCTGTTCCCGCTGCCCGAGGCCGTCCACAAGATGACCGGCCTGTCCGCCGCCCGCTTCGGCCTGGCCGAGCGCGGCCTGGTGCGCGAAGGCTTTCACGCCGACCTGGTGCTGTTCGACCCCGCCACCGTCATCGACCGCGCCACCTTCGCCGCCCCGGTCCAGACCGCCGCCGGCATCGAAGCCGTCTGGGTCAACGGCGTGCTGTCCTACCGCCACGGCCAACCCACCGGCGACCGCGCCGGCCGCTGGCTGCCCCGCAATGGCGACCTGCGCGCCAGCTTCGCCGCCTCAACCCCTGCCCCCAAGGAGCCCTGACATGAGCAGCACCATCCCCACCCCCGACAACAACGGCATCACCCGCTACGGCGTTGCCGGCGGCACCGGCCAGGGCGGTTCCCACATGCCCTTCGCCCGCGCCGTCGCCGCCGACGGCTGGCTCTACGTCTCGGGCCAGGTACCCATGGAAAACGGCGAAGTCATCGAAGGCGGCACCGTGGCCCAATGCCACAAGGCCATCCAGCAAGTCCTCGCCATCCTCAAGGAAGCCGGCTACGGCCCCGAGCACGTCGTGCGCTGCGGCGTCTGGCTCGACGACGCGCGCGACTTCCCGTCGTTCAACAAGGTCTTCAAGGAATATTTCGGCGAAAATCCCCCCGCCCGCGCCTGCGTGCAGTCGCCGCTGATGGTGGATGCGAAGGTGGAAATCGACTGTGTGGCGTATAAGCGCCCCCACGCCGCGCCCACTGCGTGAGCTAGCTGCCCCCCGAGGAGGCTGCCCGGCCTTCGGGCGGCCGGGCGGCCGGGAGACCCTCCCAGCCCAAGCCGCTCGCTGCGCGCATCGGGCGACATCGCCCATCAAGCCCCTAGCAAGCGCGCAGCGACCACCACCCCGCCGCAAGACATCACGTATGCCGGAATCGGCCGCCCGCGGGGCGCGCAGGCGGTGAGCGCGCCGTCGATGCGCCCGACGGAATCCGAAGGCAGCCGCCGCAGGCGGCAACGAGGATGAGGATGGGGTAGTCCGGAGCGAACGCTCCGGACCGCAATCGTTGGCGCGCTCACCGCCTGCGCGCCCCATGACGGGCGGCCTACGAAGCAACCACCGCACCAAGCAAGAAACAAATACTCAAGAACTCAAAGGCAAGCCAGCAAAGACGCCGCTGGACTCCCTACATCTTGACGACATCCACGCCCTTGGGCGCCACAAACCGAAACTCCCCCTCGCCAAGCTTGGGGTTGGGCACGATCCCCGAAAGATCCACCCGCGTCGTCTGCCCGAAAGAATCCAGCAGTTCAACCCGCACCGGCAGATTGTCCTTCATTCCGATATCCACCCGCGAAAACCCGGCATCCGCCGTGCGCGGCTTGGCCCGCAGCCAATCGATGCCATCCTTGGACGGCAACGCCGTCACCACGAACGACTGCTCCAGCGATCCCGACCCGAACAGGATCGCCGCCGGCGACGTGCCGATTGCCGCGTCCACCTTGCGCTCGGTCACCTGCGCCAGATCCGGATCGAACTGGAACACCTGCTTGCCATCGGAAATCACCAATTGCTCATAGGGCTTCTGCACCGCCCACTTGAACTTGCCCGGCCGCTGGAACGAGAACACGCCCGTCTGCGCCGGCTGGGTACGCCCCTGCGTATTGACGGTGTATTGCGAAAACGACCCCGTCGCCGCCGTCACCGTGCTCACGAACGCGCGCAACTGCTCCTGCGCGCTGGCGGCCATGGCCGAAACCGGCGCCAGGGCCGGAACCACGCACAAGGCCAGGGTGGCGGCCAGGCCGCGAAACGTCTTCATCATGCTTCCTCTCGGGCGGCGGCGGGCACCAGGATTTCCCGGTTGCCATTGGACTGCATCGCCGACACGATACCCGATTGCTCCATCTGTTCCAGTAACCGCGCCGCACGGTTGTAACCAATGCGCAGATGGCGCTGCACCAGCGAGATCGAGGCGCGGCGATGCTTGAGCACCACCTCGCAAGCCTGGTCGTACATCGGATCGGACTCGGCATCGCCGCCGATGCCGGTGACACTGCTGGCGCCTTCGCCGCCGTCACCTTCGAGTCCGCCTTCCAGCAGGCCTTCGACATAGTTCGGCTCGCCCTGCGCCTTCAGGCTTTCCACAACGCGGTGCACTTCATCGTCGCTGACGAAGGCCCCGTGCACGCGCACCGGCAGGCCGGTGCCCGGCGGCATGTAGAGCATGTCGCCCTGGCCCAGCAGGGTTTCCGCGCCCATCTGGTCGAGAATGGTGCGAGAGTCGATCTTGGATGACACCTGGAAGGCGATGCGGGTCGGGATGTTGGCCTTGATCAGGCCGGTGATGACGTCGACGCTGGGACGCTGCGTCGCCAGGATCAGGTGGATGCCCGCCGCGCGCGCCTTCTGCGCCAGGCGGGCGATCAACTCTTCGATCTTCTTGCCCACCACCATCATCAGGTCGGCCAGTTCGTCGATCACGACCACAATGGTGGGCAGCGGCGACAGCGGCTCGGGCTGGTCGGGCGTCAGCGAGAACGGATTCGGGATCGGCTCCTCGCGCTTGATCGCGTCGCGGATCTTGGTGTTGTAGCCGGCCAGGTTGCGCACGCCCATCTTGCTCATCAGGCGATAGCGTTTTTCCATTTCGCCCACGCACCAGTTCAGCGCATTGGCGGCCTGGCGCATGTCCGTGACCACCGGCGCCAGCAGGTGCGGAATGCCTTCGTAGACGCTCATTTCGAGCATCTTCGGGTCGATCAGGATCACACGGGTGTGCGAAGCATCGGCCTTGTACAGCAGCGACAGGATCATGGCGTTGATCCCGACCGACTTGCCCGACCCGGTGGTACCCGCCACCAGCAGGTGCGGCATCTTGGCCAGGTCGGCCACCACCGGATTGCCGGCGATATCCTTGCCCAGCGCCATGGTCACGACCGAATGGCTGGCGTGATAGGTCTGCGACCCCAGGATCTCGGACAGCTTGACCATCTGGCGGCGCGGGTTGGGCAGCTCCAGGCCCATCAGGTTCTTGCCGGGGATGGTTTCCACCACGCGAATGCTGACCAGGCTGAGCGCGCGCGCCAGATCCTTGGCCAGATTGACGATCTGGCTGCCCTTGACGCCGGTGGCCGGCTCGATTTCGTAACGCGTGATGACCGGACCGGCCTGCGCCGCCACCACGGTGACGGACACGCCGAAGTCGGCCAGCTTCTTTTCGATCAGGCGCGAGGTGAATTCGATGGTCTCGGCCGACACGGTTTCCTGGTTGGCCAGCGGCGGATCCAGCAGGCTGATGGCCGGCAGGTCGCCTTCGCCGCCGGGCGGCGCGAAGAACAGCGACTGCTGCTTTTCCTTTTCGACCCGTTCGGACTTGGGCACCACGGTGATTGCCGGCTCGATGCGCACCGGCTGCTCGTGCACCAGCTTTTCCTGCTTGGCCACCACCTGTTCAGTGCGTACGGCCTTGGCGACTTCACCGACCTTGCGGTCTTCGCGCGCGGCATACGAGTTGCGCACCCGGCGCACCAGGCCTTCGAGCCAGGCGCCGACCCGCTCGGACACGGTCAGCCACGAGAACGAGAAGAACAGGCTCAGGCCGATCGCCAGCATCACCAGGAAGGCCAGCGTGCTGCCGGTGAAACCGATGCTGCGGCTCATCAGATCGGCCAGGGTATGGCCGATGACGCCGCCCGCGCCGCTGGCGTTTTCCGAGGCGCCCGGCAGATGGGTGCCGCGGCTGGCCAGACGCAGCGCTTCCATGCCCAGCGAACCGACCAGCAGCAGCAGGAACCCGATGCCCTCTTCCCAGTGGACACGCGGCAACACCTCTGGCTGCTTACCATTTGTAACGCGAAGATGGCTGGCGAGGCGGCGATAACCCGCCCGCACCCGGTGCAGCAGCAGCACCACCCACCACCAGGCGGAAAAACCGAACAGATACAGCAGGATGTCCGCCAGGTAGGCACCCAGCGTCCCACCCTTGTTGTGGATGACCCCGGCGGGGACGGAATGCGACCAGCCCGGGTCGGCCGCGCTCCAGGTGGCCAGCACCAGGGTGAGCCAGGCCGCCAGGGCGGCGAAGAGGATCCAGCGGGCCTCGCGCAGCAACGCGGAAATACGCGTTTGCAGGGGCGAGGGCCCGTTGCGGGTATTGCGCGAGGCGCGCGGAGAAGCAGTCGAGATACGCGGCATGCGGCTCATTATAATTGGGCGTTAACCTAAAGATACCCGCCCATGTCCACGCCTACGCACGCTAAAGTTTTGATACTCGGATCCGGCCCCGCCGGTTACACGGCGGCCGTCTATGCGGCACGCGCCAATCTGAGCCCCGTCCTTGTTACAGGTCTGGCCCAAGGCGGCCAACTGATGACCACCACCGACGTCGACAACTGGCCGGCCGACGCCGAGGGCGTGCAGGGTCCGGACCTGATGCAGCGCTTCCAGAAGCACGCCGAGCGCTTCAATACCGAAATGCTGTTCGACCACATCGCCAAGGTCGACCTGTCCAAGCGCCCCTTCACCCTGACCGGCGACACCGGCAAGGTCTATACCTGCGACGCCCTGATCATCGCCACCGGCGCCTCGGCCAAGTACCTGGGCCTGCCTTCGGAAGAGGCCTTCATGGGCCGTGGCGTGTCCGGCTGCGCCACCTGCGACGGCTTCTTCTACCGCAACCAGGACGTGGTGGTGGTCGGCGGCGGCAACACCGCCGTCGAGGAAGCCCTGTACCTGTCCAACATCTGCCGCAAGGTCACCCTGATCCACCGCCGCGACAAGTTCCGCGCCGAACCGATCCTGGTCGACAAGCTGATGAGCAAGGTCGAGAACGGCAACATGGAACTGAAGCTGTTCCACACGCTGGACGAAGTGCTGGGCGACGACGGCGGCGTCACCGGCGTGCGCGTGCGCCACGTCGACACCGGCGCCACCGAAGACCTGGCGGTCACCGGCGCCTTCATCGCCATCGGCCACCAGCCCAACACCGAGATCTTCCAGGGCCAGCTCGAAATGAAGGACGGCTACATCGTCACCAAGAGCGGCCTGTCCGGCATGGCCACCATGACCTCGGTCCCGGGCGTGTTCGCCGCCGGCGACGTGCAGGACCACGTCTACCGCCAGGCCATCACCAGCGCCGGCACGGGCTGCATGGCCGCCCTGGACGCACAACGGTGGCTGGAGAATGCGGGGCAATAAGGTCGGCGCGGCCGACCTGAAACGCCTCAAGAAAGACCTGCAGGCCGAGCGGGAGCGCGCCGCCCTCGCCCAGCGGGTGGCCGCGCTCAAGCAAGCCGCGCCGTCCGCCGCGGCCGAAACGGACCCGGCCGATGACATGGCCGCCTTCCGGCGCTCCATGCAATCGGTCACGCCGATCCGCCAGGTCGCGCGCGTCGAGCACAAACCGGCGCCCCCGCCCGCGCCGGCCCTGCGCCGCGCCAATGCGCTGGGCGAGACCAGCGTGCGAGCCGACGCAGGCGTCTCGGACGGCGGCGAAATCACCCATCTGCTGTCCGAAGGCGGCACCGCCTTCGTGCGCGGCGATGCCGCGCCCGACACCGCGCGCAACCTGCGCCGCGGCCAATGGCGCGCCGGCGCCGAACTCGACCTGCACGGCTTGCGCGTGGAACAGGCGCGCCACGCCCTGCTGTCATTCCTGGACGAATGCCAGGAACACGGCATCCGCTGCGTGCGCGTCGTGCATGGCAAGGGCTACGGCTCGCAAGGGCTGGAACCGGTGCTCAAGGACAAGGCCCGCACCTGGCTGGTACAGAAAAACGAGGTGCTGGCGTTTTCGGAGGCGCCCGAACGCGAAGGCGGCGCTGGCGCCCTGCTGGTGCTGCTGCGGCAGTCGGACGGGCCGCGCAAATGAAGTGGCTCTACCTCGGCGTGGCCATCGTCGCCGAAATCTTCGCCACCAGCGCGCTGAAAAGCTCCGACGGCTTTTCGCGCCTGTTGCCGTCGCTCGTGACGGTATTCGGCTACACGATCTCGTTCTATTTTCTATCGCTGACGCTGCGCGAGGTGCCGGTCGGCATCGCCTATGCCATCTGGTCGGGCGTGGGCATCGTGCTGATCTCCATCGTCGGCGCCCTGTTCTTCAAGCAGCACCTGGACACGCCCGCCCTGATCGGCATCGGCCTGATCATCGCCGGCGTGGTGGTGATGAACGTCTTCTCGAAGTCCGTGCCCCATTGATCCGTCAAACCGCGCCCTCGACGGCCTCCTGGCGCCACCGGCTGGCCGCAGGGCTATGTCTGGTCTGGCTAAGTCTGCTGCTGGCCGGCAACGCCTGGGGACAGGAATTCGACCGGGCTGCGCAGCAGTTGCGCTACCGGGCCTGGCTGGCGCTCTTCAAACAGGACATGGACCGGCTGGCGGCCATCCGCCGCCCCTTGTCGGAAGCCGAACTGGACGCCCTCTTCGCCAGCTCGGTCGTGCCAGGTTCGCGCGGCGCGGCGTTCATCCGCCAGGCGTTCACGCAACGCGCCGGCGGCACCACTTATTTTCCGCGGCCCGGCCCGCGCACCGTGCTCATGGCCGTGCTGGACAGCGCCATTCCCGCCGGGCAAGGAGGGCCGTACCCGGAAAGCGACCCCGCCCTGGACGTTACGACACTGACGGTCTGGTACCTGCACGTGGACGTCGGTGACATGACCAACACCTACCTCCTGTCAGGGGAACACTTCAAGCCCTACCGGCTGCCGCCCCCCGGCAAGCTGGAACGCAATGCCTACCCCTTCGTGCTGATGGATCTGCAGGACGCCACACCGCGCCTGGGCGGCATCGGCGCCGAACTCTGGGGCTTGGTCGCCTACTTGCACAATGCCGCGCATTGATTCGTTTCCGCTCCGGCTGGCGCTGACATTGCTGGCCGTCGTGCCCGGACTCGTCCACGCGGCCTGTGAACCGCTCGCCGCGTCCGCGCGGCGCCACACCCAGGTCATCGACATCAGCCTGGATGAGCAGAACACCCTGCTGGCGTTGGATGGCTCGCGCATCCGCTCATGGCTGCCCAGCGTGACCGTCGAAACCGGCACGCGCGCCAGGCCCGTCATCTGGGCCGAACAGGTGGACTGGTCGGTTTACGCCGCCGCCCCGGGCGCCCGTATCGGGGTGACCATGCTGCGCTGGGAAATCCGCGCCGATGGCCGCCCACGCCTGTGCGGCATCGCGCGATACGCCGCCGACACGGTGCGCCGGGTGCGGGCCTCGGGTGACGCTACCCTGCCCCGTCCCGCAGCGGAAACCCGCTACTACTATGACGCGCAGGGCCGCCTGGCGGGCTACGAGGAACGCACGCGCGCATGGAACGGCGTCGCGGGCCGGCCAGCGCGCTACTGCCTGCGCTACGACGAATATGGCTGGTTGGCGGAGGTGGGCGCCAACGACTGCGCGGCCGCCCGGCCCAGCAGCCGTTACGTCCACAACGCCGCCGGCAGGCTGCTGCGCACCATCTCGTACCAGGTCGAATCCGGCGATGCCGTCGCGGTGACGACATTTGACACGCATGGCCGCGCGGCGGCGCGCTATCTGCGGGAAGTCTCGGTACAACCGGACGGCCGTCCCCAGTTGGGTCCGCCCTATCGGGACCGCCCGGGCGAGCACGCCATCATGGTGTTGCCCGGCCCCGCGTGGCGTCCGCCCGCGTTGGAGTCCTATCACTACGACTGGGCCATCGTGCAACCCACCCCGACCGATGACGCCAGCGATGTCTATGCCGCCAAGCGCGACCCGGCCCAGGTGCTCGCCACAGGCAACAGCGGCAACGGCGCTCAGTTCATTCTGAGCGCCGCGCAACGCAAGCGCGTCTGGGAAGCCGCCGGCGAAACGCCGGGCGGGGTGCAATGGCTGTGGGCGCCCGGACAGATCCACACCTTGCTGCAGGCCATGCCGCGGCAGGCCTGGAACACCTGCATCGACCCACACAACCGGCACGCCCACGCCTGCGAAGCGCCTTAGGCGCTCTCCGTCGGCGGCTTCGACGCCCCCGGCTGGCGCAGGTAGTCCACCAGGGCCAGCGTGGCCCGATCCGGCCGCGGGGTCAGCAGCGACACCACAATGATCGTCAGGAACGCCACCGGCGCGCCGAACACGCCGGCAGCGATCGGCTGGATGCCCCACCACAGGTCCACCGGCTCGGTCCGCGAAATCCCCAGCACCCACTCCCGCAGCCAGGGATGCGTATGCGTCATGTATGCGAACGTCGCCAGCAGCCCCGCCGCCATGCCGAGCGTGGCCCCCCATTTGTTGGCGCGGCGCCAGAACACCCCCATGACCAGCGCCGGGAAGAACGACGAGGCCGCGAACGAGAACGCCGCCGACACCATGAACAGAATATCGGCCGGCTTGCGCGCCGCCACCCAGGCCGCGCCGAAGGCCACCACCAGCAACAGGATCTTGGATACCATCACCCGCCGCGCCGCCGACATGCGCGGCGAAACCATCCGGTACCACATGTCGTGCGACAGCGAATTGGACAATGTCAGCAACAGGCCGTCGGCGGTCGACAGCGCCGCCGCCAGGCCGCCCGCCGCCACCAGGCCGGAAATCACATAGGGCAAGCCGCCGATCTCGGGCATGGCCAGCACCACCACGTCGGCGCCGATGCTGATCTCGCTGAGCTGCACCACGCCATCGCGGTTGATGTCGGTCACGTCCAGCAGGTTGCTGTCGACCGCGCTCCAGGCATGCACCCAGTTCGGCAGACTGAGGAAATTCGACCCCACCACCTGGGTATAGACCTCGTACTTCACCAACAGCGCCAGGGCGGGCGCCATGAAATACAGCAATAGGATGAACAGCAACGACCAGCACACCGAACGGCGCGCCTCGACCACCGACGACGTCGTATATGAACGCATCAGGATGTGCGGCATGCCGGCAGTGCCCAGCATCAGGCACAGCACCAGCGCCAGGAAGTTGATGCGCATGTTGCGCCGCTCTTCCGGATCGGCCGATGGAAAAGGCTCCGCATGCGGCGTCAGCGGCGCGGCGCGCGCCTCGAAAGTGGACTTGGCCTGCGACCAGGCGATACGGGCGTCCTCCACCGTCGGCGGAAACGTCGCCAGTTCGCGCTCGACCGAGCGGATCTCGACCATGGGCGCATCGCTGGCATTGAGCTGGGCCAGGCGGCTACGCAGTTTGTCCTTTTCCAGCGCCCAGGATTCCGGCAGGTCGCGCACCCGCTGCGCCATCTCATCGGCGTGCTGCTGCCACAACCGGCGCACCTCGATCTCGGCCGGATCGTTCTGCAGATAGACCTCTTTTTCCGTCACCTGCTGCAGCACCACCCCGGCCGACAGCTGCGGCACCGGCATGTCGGTATGCTTGATCGACAGCCACACCACGGGCACCAGATAGGCAATGACCAGGATGATGTACTGCCCCACCTGGGTCCAGGTAACGGCGCGCATGCCCCCCAGGAAAGAACAGACCAGCATGCCGCCCAACGCCACGAAGATGCCCAGCTCGAACGAAATGCCGGTCATGCGTGTGGTGATGATGCCCACGCCGTAGATCTGCGCCACCAGATAGGTGAACGAGCAGAGGATGGCGCAGGCCACGCCCGCCAGCCGCGGCAGATTGCCGCCATAGCGCGCGCCCATGAAATCGGGAATGGTGTACTGGCCGAAGCGGCGCAGGTACGGCGCCAGCAGCATCGACACCAGCACGTAGCCGCCGGTCCAGCCCATGATGTACGCCAGCCCGCCGTAGCCCGTCAGGTAGAGCGTGCCGGCCACGCCGATGAAGGACGCCACCGACATCCAGTCGGCGGCGGTCGCCATGCCGTTGTAGATGGCCGGCACGCGCCGGCCGGCGACGTAGTATTCGACCTGGTCCGAAGTGCGGCAGACGATACCGATGCCCGCATACAGGCTTACCGTGACCAGCAGGAACACATAGCCGATCCAGTTGCGCGGCAGGCCCAGGATCTCGGCCAGCGCCATCAGCAGGATCATCAGCGCGAATCCGGCCGTATACAGCACGTAGATGCGGCGCAGCCGGATGCGGAATTCCTGCGGGGTATCTCCGCCGAACGGCATCAGCGATTCCCCCTGGCCTCTTCGGCGCGCCGGTCGGCGCGGTTCATGAGCCGGGCGTAGATGCAGATGATGATCAGGTAGGCCAGCGGCGCGCCATAGGCCGCCATCCAGAACGAGAACGGCCAGCCGATGAAGTCGAACGACAGGTCGCGAGCGAAATAGGATGGAATGAATGTCAGCGCCGCCCACACGACCACCAGCAATGCGATCAGCCGCACGTTGC
>LXNH01000333.1_pt1 | contig 12310 bp, 14 predicted proteins | sample 809111 | NCBI WGS metagenome assembly LXNH01 (sample SAMN04870528, study PRJNA318959) | seawater metagenome | biome: 00002010; material: water; isolation source: marine seawater | place: Greece: Milos, Mediterranean Sea | collected 2013-05-29 | depth 5-7 m
GGAAGCGTTCTTTCCTCCCATGATGGTGCATATGGTGGCATCGGGCGAAACCAGTGGTGAGTTGGAAACCATGCTAGAGCGCTCGGCGTCGAACCAAGAGCGTGAGCTTGAAGCGATCCTGGGCACGGTTATGGGATTATTCGAGCCCATCATGGTAGTTGTCATGGGTGGGCTGGTACTGACAATAGTCATGGCAATTCTGTTGCCAATATTCGATTTGAACACGATGGTGAGGTAGAGCAGTGAAAAAGCAGAGCGGATTTAGTTTGATCGAGATTCTTGTGGTGCTGGTGATCATGGGTTTGTTGATCAGTGTAGTTGCACCGACCGTCTTGAACAGTGCAGATGATGCACGTATTCAAAAGGCACAGGCCGACTTTAAATCCATTGAAACGGCGCTGAAGATTTACCGTCTTGATAATTATGTTTATCCGACGACGGAGCAAGGTTTGGTTGCTCTGGTTGAGGCGTCAGCGCTGGAGCCTGAGCCCCGAAACTTTAAAAAAGGGGGTTACTTACCTGAGGTTCCCATGGACCCGTGGGGCCGGGAGTATCTCTATCTGTCACCCGGTGAGTATGGGGAAGTGGATATTTATTCCTTGGGTGCGGATGGGCTGCCGGGCGGCGAGGATCAAAGTGCTGATATCGGCAACTGGGGAGAGGACGACAACTCCTAATTCGCAATGGGTGACGGGTGCGCATCGATGCGTCGACATCAGAAGGGTTTCAGCCTCATCGAGATGTTGGCTGTGGTGTTCGTCGTTGTCCTTCTCACTTCGCTGGTCAGTCTGAATGTCGGTTCAGGAAGTGCAGATATCAACCGAGAAAATCAGGTTCGCGATGTGGCAGCCATGCTGGGCTATGCTCTGACGGAGGCAGAGCTCAGCGGCACCGACCACGGGCTGTTGATCCATCAACTTGATGGCTTTGATGATGGCTCTTACGGTGGACTCTGGTTGAGACGTTACGATCAAGGCTGGGCGGAACCCCTGTCGCTCAACACGGCGTTCGAGGACTTAGTCTTTGAAACGGGGATTGAACTAGAGCTCCGCCTTGAAGAGCAGCCCCCGATCGACTTTGACGTGCTGGGAGAGGATGCCAATCCACCGCCACAGATTATTTTGTTTGCGGGTGGAGAGGTCACTCCCGGCGAACTTGATTGGATAGATGAGCGGTCTGGTGACCTGCTCTACACCCTGCGATGGGATCTCTTTGGGCGCATGACCTTCATGCCCAAAGGTATAGAGCCGGACGATGTCTTCGAAGATTAGAGAAAACAAACAGCGGGGATTCACTCTGATTGAAGTCATGGTTGCCTTGACCGTGGTGGCCGTGACCTTGCCCGCTCTACTTTTCCTGCTATCCCAACAAATTGATGGAACCGCCTATCTGCGAGATCGCTCTATCGCGCAATGGGTGGCCGCCGATCGTGTGGCTGAAGTTCGGCTGGCCGTTGCGAAGCAACGTAGCGCCAGACCGGGAATTATTGCTGGTGAGTCTGAGCGGGCAGGGCGGACCTGGTACTGGCAAAGTGAAATTCAAGAAACGCCGGTGCCCGGTTTCATGCGATTAACGGTGACCGTGACTGGCGAAGATACCGACGATGATTCGGTGTTGTTCACGCTCGATGCGTTCTTAAATGCGGAGGTGGTGGATGCGCCGAGCTGATCATCGCCCTAGGCAGGCGGGTTTCACGCTGGTCGAGGTACTCATTGCGATGGCGATCACTGCGTTCGTGTCAGTGTTGTCCTATCAAACCTTGTCGACCGCACTGGTAGGTATTGAGTCAGCGCGCGCCGAGTCTGGGCGTCTTCATGAGATTAACCGGGCCTTCACTGTGCTTTCGCGGGACATTCGTCAACTGACCAATCGACCAGTCCGTGACGAATTTGGACAGGTTGCGTCGGCTGTGTCCGGTGGGGAGTTGGCGCGAGATCCTCTGCGCTTGACCCGCTCGGGTTGGCACAACAGTACCGGAGCGCCTCGAAGCACCTTGCAGCGCGTGGCCTATCGCTTAGAAGAAGACAGGTTGTTGAGATTGAGTTACCCGGTACTGGACCGTACTACCGCGATCGAGCCGTCTGAAACGGTTCTAATTGAGGGTGTTGAGCTTTTCGAATTACGATTTTTACCGTCAATTAATGCGGTAGAAGTGGATCGAAATCAGGTTATTGATCGCCGATTCTGGCAGGAGAACTGGGTGGCCGATGTTGGCTTCACCGACAAACTCATCGATCCCCCCGCTGCCATTGAAGTACGTGTAACCCTGAGCGATTGGGGTGAATTGGAGCGACTCTATGTCATGCCGTCGTTCCAATAAGCAGCAAGGGGCAGCCCTAGTCATTGCGCTACTCGTTTTTGCACTTGCGGCGGCGCTAATGGTGGGTGTGCAGCGCGACTTTAATCTTCAGTTGCAGCGCAGTACCAATACCTTCTTTGCAGAGCAGGGCTGGTCGTTTCTACTCGGTGCCGAGACGCTCGCTGAATTAGCGCTGAGATTTGATGTCGACGAGGACGCAAAAAGTGATACTCCGGTGGATTCTTTGCAGGAGTTGTGGGCGCAGCCGCAGGCACCGTATCCACTCGATGGAATTGGCTTTTTAAGCGGTGACATTTATGACCTACAAGGCCGCTTTAACATCAACAGTCTCGTTGATCACTCCAATAATCAGGGCAGGGACCCCAACACGCCTCTCGGTGAAGCGCCTGCACAACCCGTCGGTGAGACCGAGGAAACGCGACGCTTTAACGCCGAGCAACGCGTCTTATTGCGACTGTTGCTCGCGATTGAGGAAGCGGAGTTGAGTCGCAGTGAGGCAACACGGCTCGTTGAGCGGATTACGGATTTTGTCGATCCTGATCGCAACCCACGCATTGAGGGCGCCGAGGATGAGCGCTATCTCTCCTCGGCGTTCCCTTACCGCGCACCCAATCGACCGCTGGCCAGCGTGAGTGAGCTCAGGGCTGTCGATGAGATTACGCCAGAGCTGTACCGTTTGATCGCCCCGTTCTTAACCGTTTGGCCTGCAGAGGGTAGCAAGGTAAATCTTCTGACCGCACCGCCCGAAGTCTTGGCCGCGCTCAATGAGGATGATGCTCTGGAGCCGTTATCGGCTCAACAGGTCGCACGCATCATCGAACTCCGCGACGACGGTATGCTGAACGAGGTCGATACCTTCATTGAGGATGTCATGTTTTCTGATGGCGCAACCGACGAATTGCGTGACCTGGTCGATATAAAGTCATCGTGGTTTCTACTCGATGCTCGTGTCGAGATTGCTGATAGAGAACGCCGCCTGTACAGTGTCTTGCATTGTCAAGGCCGCGCTATTTCGGTTGTCCATCGAACCGAGGGGGAGCTTTAGTGAGCGGTCACTTCGCTGAGTGCACATTGGGTGTAGAAAACGTTTCGAGTGAATACCTGAATGGCACTGATGTGATGAATGTCGACGGCTTCAGGGGTCGTAATAACGGCGTTTGTCGCAGTGGAGAGCGCTGCTGTTATAGCCGTATTGATAATGATTGTTTAGGTAAAGAGAGGTTTACTGACTGACATGCGTGTCGAAAACCCGAGTCTCGTGGTTTGGAAAGACGGAGCGCCGGTTCTATGGCGCGCCGGTGCCATCGCGTGCGAGTCAGTCACAGAGGGCACAGTTTTTCCGGAAGGTGTGATTGTAGGTCTGCCCAGTGACGATGTTCGATCAACGTTGCTCAGCGTAAGTCCAGATGAGCGCAAGCATCTCGCGAAGTCACTTCCATTCATGATGGAAGAGCAGGTTGCCGAGGACGTCGAAGAACTGCACTTCGTATCCAGTGCCCTCGATGAAGAGCGCTATCTCGTGGCATTCACGCGGCGGGACATTATGGCGGCTTGGATTGACCAACTGGCCTCGAACGACAGTCTTAAAGTATTTGCTCCGGAGGCACTTTGCTTACCGCTTGAGGGTGACGAGTGTTGTGCCGTCGTTGATGCTGATGAGGTTGTTTTGCGTTGGGGTGACGCGCATGGCGCTCGCGTCGATTTGTCCATGTTTTCTATGATTTTGGATTCGTTGGCGGAGACGCCGTCCAGCCTCGTTATCTACGGCACCGACCGAGAAAAGGTCGTAGGGCAATTAACCGATGATCAGGCTGCGCTCGTTGATTGGCGTCAGGGTGGCTGGGGCGCGGTTCTGTTGCTGACAAAGTCAGCGCCTCAGGTGAACCTGCGTCAGGGCAGTTTCGCTCCGCCATTGCCGTTGGCGAAGTGGTGGGGCGTCTGGAAGACCGGTGCGGTTGCGGCCTCAGTAGCCTTGAGCTTGCAGTTTGTCTCCGACATTAGTCAGTTTCAGAAGCTAAAAACCCAAAATCTTGAGTTGCGATCGGCGATTCAGGATTCGTATCGAAAGGCGAATCCTCGAGGCGCGTTAGTTGATGTTGAGAAGCAGCTGGATCGTCAGATCGCAGAGTTTACCGGTGAAGAAGGCGTTGCAGCCTTTACACCCAGGTTGGTTGACGTTGTCACGGCAACGATGGTTGAGAACGGTCGTGTGACGTCAATCAATTACACAGCAGGCCAGTTGAGGCTTAACCTTACGGCCCAAGATTTTGCCTCAGTCGAGCAGATCCGGCAGGCGTTGGAGCGAGCAGGGCTCAAAGCTACTCTGGAAACCTCGAGCGCTCGTGGTGACGAGGTGCGGGCACGTTTACGGGTCGAGGTGTCGTGATGAAAGAGTGGTTTAGCAACCAAATCCCACGAGATCAGGTCGCCTTGCTGCTACTCGCGGGATTTCTTGTGGTCTTTGGACTTTTCCAGTTTGCGCTAGGGCCGGCGAGTGAAGCGCGGGGCCAAATGGCGCTCAATAATCAGGCGGCGAGCGCTCAGTTGAGCCGAGTTGAGACAAAAGTCAGCCGCTTACTGAGTCTGCGTGACACCGGTAGCAGCAATCAAAGTCAGAATCTCTCATCAACATTGAGCGCCGCGGCGCAAAATGCAGGTCTTACCGTAAAACGACTTCAGCCGAACAGTCGCGGAGAGGTCCAAGTAAGGTTTGAGGGCGTTGATTTTGATGCACTGCTTCAGTGGTTACAGACGGTAGAGGGCAACGAAGGCCTTCGAATCATCGATGCCTCAGTGAGCGATGCGGGTCGATCCGGGGGCGTCAACGCGACACTCCGTGTGCGAGGTCAGTAAGCGTGACTTACCGTCGTGTATCCGCGCTGGCAGCGGCGCTGATCGTCATCTTACTCATCAGCCGTGCGCCGGCTTCTCTGGTGGGCTTCGCGTTCCCACCGGCGGTTAAGCCCACTGGATTCAGTGGCACCGTCTGGAAGGGCGCGGTTGCGCATGTTGAAATTCCGATGCAATCACGGCCTTTTGCTTTGGGAAGAATTACATGGACGCTTAACCCGATCGGTTTGCTGTGGGGCGATCTCATTCGCTTAAAAAGCGACTGGGGAAACCAGCGAGTCGATGTTACAGCGAGACCATCATTAAATGGGTCGGTGCAGGTCAACGAGGCCGAGCTTCGCATCGATCTGGGTTGGCTGCGTGAGCTTCTTCCCTTGTATGTGGGCGGTCAACTCAAGGCCGATATTGACTCCTTAAGTATTACAGCTGAGGGCTCCCCGATCTCGGCCAACGGTCGTCTAGTGTGGGAAAACGCGGCCTGGCGCGCGATCGGTGGCGACGTATCGCTGGGGTCGTATGCGGTTGATATCACGACAACGGATGCAGGTATCCGAGCGAGCATCATCACATTGAAGGGAGCGCTTCAGGTCGATGGTTCAGTCACCATTGCGGGCGACAACTACCGTGTCATGGCTAATCTATCGGGACCGGCTGCGCGCAATGAGGCTTTTCAGCAAGCGATCGCCTTGCTGGCAGTGCCTACCGGCAGTGGCTACCGAATCGAGTTAAGCGGTACACTCTGATCAGATGGGCGCTGGGGCCTACTGATACAACAATAACGAAGTGAGATGCCTATGAAGTTTTGGCAGATGCTTGTTGTCCTCGTCACTCTGGGAGGCGCTATGCCGACAACAGCTCAAGACACGCCTGCAGTCATGGACGGCTTTCCGCCCAGCACCGAGTCGCAGGTGACCAAGAAGAATCATCGGGATTGGCCCTACATTCAGTGGGCGTTTCAAAATTTTGGTGCTCCTAATAATACGGTCATGGTTCCAAGGGGGGGTGAGATCCACCACTTCCCGCGAGAGGAATCGCGCCTCGACCAATTCACCGTTGATGGTGCATCGCTTGGCGATGTCTTTGCTGCCAATGCTGCGGATGCATTGGTAGTCATTCATGGCGACACCTTAGTACACGAGTCGTACTGGAACGGGATGGACGCGCACCGCCAGCATATCTGGTATTCCATGACAAAGTCGCTGGTTAGCAGTATCGCGGGGATTTTGGTGGAGAGCGGCCAGCTGGATCTGACACAAAGCCCGTCCGAGTACGTGCCAGAGCTTAAGGGAAGTGCTTTCGATCGCGTGACAGTGCAAAACGTGATGGACCATGCCAGTGGTCTGGCGTTTGAGGAGAACTATGTCGATCCGAAAAGCGACTTTTTCCTCTATTACGCGCCGGCCTTAAACCTTGGATATTTGCCTGGCGCAGCAGACCTCCAGCCGGGGCAAACAGAAATTTACGGTGTCTACGATTTTCTAACGCACTTTGTGCAACCTGATCCCGAGACTCGCCCGGGAATGCGTTTTGACTATAATTCTGCGAACGCCGATGTCTTGGGTTGGATGGTATCCCGGCTGATGGATAAGTCCCTAAACGACATCATCCGAGATGAGGTCTGGCAGAAGATTGGCGCGGAGCATGATGCGTTTATCGCAGTTGACCGCGCTTACGTCCCGGTCGCCACGGGTGGATTCAATGCAACAGCCCGCGATGCCGCGCGCTACGGCATGATGATCCGTGATAAGGGGGTCTTCAGAGGCGAGCGAGTGCTGCCTGCTGACTGGCTCGAGCACATGGTCGATGTGAAGGACAGCGACCGCCATGCGATGAACCTCAACCCCAATTATTCGCAGGCGGATTGGATTGCCTATCAGGACATGTGGTGGATTCTGGATGAGACAACCGAAGAGTTCTGTGCGGTTGGCATTCACGGTCAGGTTATCTACATCAACCGAAGCACCGATACCGTCATGGTCTGGTTCTCGAGTCAGCGCGACGCGGCATCGACACTCGCACCCGAGTTTCCCGTCAAACTCAATGCGGCGCGTGCCGCGGCAAACTATCTAGCGGAGCAATAAGCAATGGCAGCAGGTACACCCGTATGGTCTAGTCGTTTCGCCTTCATCATGGCCTCGGTCGGTTTCGCCGTTGGCTTGGGCAATATTTGGCGGTTCCCCTATGTCACCGGCGAGAACGGAGGTGGCGCCTTTGTCATTGTCTACCTGCTCTGCGTTTTCGCTATTGGTGTCCCATGTGTCATGGCGGAATTGTTGGTGGGCCGACGCGGCCAATCTAGTCCGTCAAAGTCGATGGCAGCCGTTGCTGAGGAGAGTGGGCACAGCCGCGCCTGGGGCGGTGTTGGTGGTCTCGGTGTTTTCACGGCCTACACCATCTCCATCACCTACGCCGTTGTTGTGGGTTGGGTGCTTTGGTACCTCATCCAAGCGGCAATGACCGGCTTTGCGGGCGTGGATGCGGCGTCTTCATCACAGGATTTCGATGCGCTCCTAGCTGACGGATCCACCATGCTGATCATGACCGTGGTTGGTAACCTGATCGTCGGCGGAATCATCTATGCTGGTGTTGCTGGGGGTATCGAACGCGCAGTCACGGTCATGATGCCTTTGTTGTTTGCGCTCCTGGTGGGCCTCAGTATCTACAACATGTTTGCGGGCGGTTTTGGCGAGACCCTGAGTTGGCTGTTCACACCGGACTTCAGCAAGATCGACGGTCCGACATTGTTGGCTGCAGTGGGGCAGGCGTTCTTCTCCATTGGTGTCGGCATGGGTGGCATGATGACCTACGGATCGTACCTGCCGGCCAACTTCTCCATTACGCGGGGCGCAATGATGATCGTGCTCGCTGACACCATAGTGGCCTTACTTGCCGGTTTCGTCGTCTTCCCCATGGTCTTTAATTACGGCCTTGATATCGCCGGTGGCGCTGGCCTTATCTTCCAGACACTCCCTGTCGCGTTTGCACAGATGCCCGGCGGGCATGTATTCGCGGTGCTCTTCTTTGTCATGCTGTCAGTTGCCGGCGTGACGTCGATGGTGGGACTGCTCGAGTCCGTGACCAGCTGGACTGATCAGCGCACGTCCCTGGGACGCGAGATGAGCGCTGTTGTGGTTGTTGGCTCCGTCACCTTCTGCAGCATTGCGTCTGTCCTCTCCTACAATGTATGGCAGGACGTCACCCTGTTTGGTATGAACTTTAATGCGGCATCTGAAGGGCTATACGACAAGATTACGTTGCCGTTGGGAGGCTTGCTAATTGCGCTCTTTGTGGGCTGGTTTATGAAGCGCGAACTGAGTTTCTCGGAGCTTGCGACGGGTGAGCAGGTCTTCTCACTCTGGCACCTCCTGCTCCGATTTGTGGTCGTACCCGCCATTGCCATTATTCTGATTACAGGACTGATTTAAGACATGCTCGCAACCGTTACTGATTGGCTTTGGTCATATGTATTAATCGCAGCATTAATGCTGGTGGGGCTTCGCCTCACATGGGACGCACGGTTTGTGCAGTTGCGTCTGTTCAAAGAGATGTTTCGCGGCTTGTCCGGCGGTTTCTCGGGTACCGATAAAGGACTATCGAGCTTTCAGGCCTTAGTGATCAGTGTCGCTGGACGTGTTGGTGGCGGCAATATTGCCGGTGTTGCGGTAGCGATCACCCTGGGCGGACCAGGCGCTCTATTCTGGATGTGGTTGATTGCGCTCATTGGCATGGCCACCAGCTTGTTCGAGTGCGCGCTCGCCCAGCTTTACAAGCAAAGTGACGGATCCGAAACCTACCGGGGTGGTCCTGCCTACTTTATGCGGTTTGGACTGGGCTGGAGCGTCATGCCGGTCATCTATTCGGCACTGCTACTCGTGACCATTGGCTTTGGGTTTAATGCGGTTCAAACGTACTCGCTTACCAACTCCATTGAGTCAGCCTTCGCCATACCGACCTGGCAGAGTGGTCTTGTTCTGACAGCGGTCATGGCTGCCATTTTGTTCGGCGGTATCCGTCGACTTGCCGCGGTATCCCAGGTCATCGTTCCGATTATGGTTGTAGGCTACTTTGTGCTCGCTATTGGCATTCTGATCGCCAACATTACCGAAGTGCCTGCAGCGCTTGGCGTTATCTTCAAGTCCGCCTTTGGTCTCGAGCAGGTTGTCGGAGGCGGCGTTGCCGCCGCCATTATGCAGGGAGCACGACGAGGTCTTTTCTCTAACGAGGCAGGTCTCGGTACGGTCCCTAACGTCGCCGCGACGGCCGATGTGACGCATCCGATTCAGCAGGGGCTGGTGCAAAGCCTGAGCGTCTTTATCGATACCATCATTCTGTGCACGTGTACTGCACTTATCATTTTGCTCTCTTCGGCTTACCAGCCAGACGCAGTTAATCCGCAAGGTGTTGTTCTGACACAGCTCGCGGTTGCTGAGCAGCTGGGGGGTTGGGGTGAGTCACTCGTCAGTATTTTCCTCGTGCTCTTTGCTACGACGACCATCGCCTACAACTGTTATCTCGGTGAAAACAGCATTGCTTATTTTGCCAATCGGCCTTCATGGGCGATTCCGGCCTTTCGCATTTCAGTACTGATGATGATTGCCTGGGCATCGGTTCAGGACTTGGGTACGGTCTTCAGCTTCTCAGATCTAACTATGGCACTGTTGGCTATCACCAATCTGTTAGCCCTTTGGTACCTCGCACCGATTGGTATGAAGTTGCTGAAAGATTTCGAGGCGCAGCTTAGAGGGGGTTCTGTACCCGAGTTTAAGCGCGAGACGTTGCCTGAGGAGAAGATTGACGAGGGAAGCTGGTCCTAATCGCTTAAAAGGATGGGGTGTTGGATACGTCCCGTCCGTGAGACAGCTTCATGGCTTTAGAGGCAAAACCTGATATGAGCATCGATAACAGGCCAAAGCACATTGTCATTACAGGGCCAACGGCCGGTATTGGACGGGCAAGTGCGTTAAGTTTGGCGCGGGACGGTGCTGACCTGATCTTTCTCTGCAGAAGTCTCGAAAAGGGCGAAGCCCTAGCCAGCGAGGTCGTTGCAGCGGGCTGGACGAAACCGACCGTCATCGAGATGGATATGGCTAGCCTCGACAGTGTTCGTGCCGCGGCAGAGTCAGTGCGGCAGTTGGCGAAGCCTATCGATGTGCTTTTGAATAACGCAGGGGTGATCAACTCTCACCGACGAGTTACGGTCGATGGCTTTGAAGAGACACTGGCAGTCAATCATTTCGCGCCATTTCTACTGACGGGCTTGCTGTTGCCCGCTGTGCTTGAGGCAACTCCGGGGGCTCGTATCGTTAATGTGGCTTCGGGTGCGCATCACTTTGTCAGAGGTATGCAATTTGATGACATTCAGTCTGAGCATAACTACAAAACCTTTGATGTGTATGGTCGCTCCAAGCTCGCGAATATTTTGTTCACACGATCATTAGCAAAACGCCTAGAAGGGACGGGTGTGACGGTTAACTGCTTGCACCCCGGTGCCGTTGCCACCGATATTGGAAAGCAGCATGGGGAGTGGGTGGCGAAGGTTTTGCACTTACTGCTCAAGCCTTTTTTCAGAAGTCCGTTAAAAGGCGCAGAAACATCGCTTTACTTGTGCTCAAGCGATAACGTCGCCGAGATATCAGGGGCCTACTTCAACAACTGTAAGGTCGAGCGACCCAAGCCTTGGGCCGAGGACGATGCCGCGGCCGAGAAGCTCTGGAGCTATAGTGAGCAGTGCGTGGGCTTCGCTTATTGACTCGCATAGAACCGAGGCTCTGGTGATACCTGCGGTTACTGACTCTCGGTTAACGTCACATCGAAGCTCATTTTCTTTCCAGCACGCATGGTCTCTATCGTGACCGTATCGCCGACACGGTGCTTTTCCATGGCGGACAGAAAATCTTCGTTACTTCGAACTTCTTGACTGTCAACGCTGGTAATGATGTCGCCCAAAATGATGTCGTTGCGACCAACACGACTCGCGCCAATCATACCTGCGCCATTCGCGGGGAAACCGCGATAGGTTCTTACGATGGGCACGCCGTCAATGTTATTTCGCCGAATCCACTGATCTGAGGCGCGCTCAATGCCTAAAATTGGCCGGAGTATTTTTCCGTAGGCGATGAGCTGAGGGACCACCTCTCGAACGGTATTCACCGGAATGGCAAAGCCAATACCTGCACTGGCGCCGCTAGGGGAATAAATAGCGGTGTTCACACCAATCAGTTGACCCAGCGAGTTCAGCAAAGGACCTCCGGAGTTTCCGGGGTTAATGGCCGCATCGGTTTGTATCACACCTCTGATCTGACGTCCGCTGGGCGATTGAATTTCTCTACCTAAGGCGCTGACAATACCCACCGTTAAGGTGGTGTCGAGGCCAAACGGATTGCCAATAGCGAGTACCTTCCGGCCCACGGAGAGCTCGGACGAATCGCCGAGTGGCAATTCTACAAGCCCCTCGGGTGGGTCTAGTAGGCGAAGCACGGCGAGATCACGCTCAGGTGCTAAGCCGACAACCTGCGCTTCAAATTCGCGCTGGTCGCTCAAGGTCACAGTCAATCGGTTAGCGCGGGCGACCACATGATAGTTGGTAACAATCAAACCGCTGTCATCCCAGACGAATCCGGAGCCTGCGCCCTGTGGGATCTCCATAACGTTCAAGGAGAACATCTGCCGTCGCAGAGCGGTTGATGTGACATAAACGACCGAAGGACTCGCATCACTAAATACTTCAGTCGTGTTGGCTTCGTCGTCGGTAGCAAAGCTCAAGTAGTCGGCGCTATTTGCTCCATGAGAGGGCAGGGTAAGGAACAGCTGACTTACCAGTAGAGCGAGACCGGCAAAGGTCTTCGCCATGACTCGTTTAATCATCGGTTCTGAAGAGCCTCGATGCGCTTTTCCAAGGGTGGGTGTGATGAGAACAGTTGACTGAACTTTGCGCCTCCTGGCCTGATACCGAAGGCCGTCAATTCTCCCGGAAGGTCTGAAGACGCGCTCGTGTCGCCCTGAAGCCGCCTCAAAGCAGCGGTCATATTCGCTGAGCCGGCGAGATCAGCGGCGGCCGCGTCCGCGCGATATTCGCGATAGCGCGAGAACCACATAACGATCATGCTCGCGAGGATGCTCAGTAGAATCTCAGCGACGATG
>LXNH01000335.1_pt1 | contig 12293 bp, 9 predicted proteins | sample 809111 | NCBI WGS metagenome assembly LXNH01 (sample SAMN04870528, study PRJNA318959) | seawater metagenome | biome: 00002010; material: water; isolation source: marine seawater | place: Greece: Milos, Mediterranean Sea | collected 2013-05-29 | depth 5-7 m
GATCTTGATGTCTCAGTACTTGACGAAGTTGAAGTGAGAGCTGAAAGAACTCAGGTTGAGATTAGACTTGATAAAAAAATATATAACGTTGGACAAGATATAACTGTCAAGGGTGGTAATGTTTCTGATGTTCTTGCTAATATACCTTCAATTGATGTAGATTTTGATGGAAATATCTCTCTTAGAGGAAATAGTAATGTAAGAATTTTGATTAATGGAAAGCCATCTGGCTTAGTTGGATTATCTGGACCTCAAGGCTTAAGATCATTACCTTCTGAATCAATTGAAAAAGTTGAGGTAGTGACATCACCTTCTGCAAGATACTCAGCTGAAGGAACTGCTGGTATTCTAAACATAATTCTAAAAAAACAAAATCTTTTAGGCTTTAATGGAAACTTTAATATTAATCTTGGTATACCAAAAAATGAAGGTATAAACGGTACTTTAAATGTAAGAAATGAGAAAGTAAATTTATTTGGAACCGTAAACCTTAGTAACTCTGAAAATTCAGGTACTTTTTTTTCAGAAACTAATTATACAAGACAGGATTTAACAATTGATGAAACAAATGATTCGGACTATAATAATAAAAACATTTTTTTCAATTTAGGAAGTGAATATTACTTTGATGATAACACTTCCTTAACCATAAGTGGTTTTTACAAAAAAGGAGATGATTCAAGCTTTCTTACTAATATAGTAAACGATATATCTAGAGGGTCAATATCCTCAACAAATAATAGACTTAGAGATGAAACTGAGATGGATGAATCTTTTGAATACGCTCTGGACTTTTATAAAGATTATGATAGAGATGGACAAACACTTAGTGCAAGAATTTCTTATGAGGAGAGTGAAGATGATGGATTAGAAGATATCGAAGATTTTGCAACTTTCCCTATAATATCGGAATCAATTTTTGAGAAAGTATCAAATATTGATTTTCAAAAAAGATTATTAGGTCAAATTGATTTTATATATCCAATAGATAAAGAGACTGAATTTGAATTTGGGTATAGAGGTAATTTTTTAGAAAGAGAAACTGATTATGATGTTTCTTTTCTAACTGGTAATAGTTTTATCTCAGATCCTGGACTATCAAACGTATTTAAATATAAAGAGTCTGTTAACTCTGTTTACACTCAATTTGGTAAAAAGTTTGATAAATTATCAGCTTTATTTGGATTAAGATATGAGAATTCGCGTCATGAGATAGACCAAAGAACAACTAATCAATTCGAAATTAAAAAATATTCTGATCTTTTTCCAACTTTAAATCTTGCTTATGAATTTTCAAATCAGGAATCTTTAACATTTGGATATAGCAAGAGAGTAAGAAGACCTAGAGGATGGAATATTAATCCCTTTCCAAGAAGAAATTCAGTCACAAGTTTTAGAAGAGGTAACCCCTTCTTAGACCCGACATTTACAACCGCTCTTGAAGTTGACTACCTAAAGAGATTTAAAAAATTTACTCTTAACACCTCAATTTTTTATAGACAATCCGATGGAAATATTGAGAGAATAACTGAGGAAACAGGAGAAATAGTTGACCTTATTATTGGAAGCAATCCAAATGCTCCTCTACTTCAGGTTCCTGTTTTAGAATCATATCCAATAAATTTATCTACTAATAAACGTATTGGATCTGAATTGAGTTTGACATATACACCTTCAAGAAGTGTTAGACTGAATGCAAGTTTTACAATTAATTCTAGCTCAATAAGAGGTCAATATGAATATCAGAATTTTGATTCTAATGACACTAATTGGAGTACTAGATTTAATGGGTTTGTCAGATTACCAAAGGAATATAGTCTTCAGTTTTTTGGCTTTGTTCGGGGGCCAAGTGAAAATGCTTTTTCAAAAAGAAAAGCTTTCGGATTTGTTACTGGAGCTATACAAAAATCTATACTAGATAAAAAAGGAACGCTATCGCTCAAGTTCAGTGATTTGTTCAACACAAGTCAATGGAGATATGAAGCATTTCAAGATTCTTTTTACAGAAAAGGTGAAGGTAGACGGAGAGAACCCACTTATGTTCTAACTTTTAGTTACAGTTTCAATGATAATAAATATAAGCAAAGGAGAAAAGATATCAGAAGAGATCGAGGAGACTCTGATCAAGTAGGAGGCGATGAACCTATATTTAATAATTAAGATTTAAGCTTTTTTGTTATAAACTCTTTTATTCTTTGGAACACATAAGATGAAGCCCAATATGGTGCTACTAGTGCTAAGAAAATCATAAGCCAAAAACCCAATGTAAATATTGCTAAAAAGGCTAAAAATCCGAGGTATTGTTGAAACTCCATATATTTGTAAATGCTTAACAAAAGTAAATTTTTTTAAGTAAATTACAAAGATGAAGGACTATAGAATTGAAAAAGATACATTAGGAGAAGTAAAAGTTCCACAAAAATCTCTCTGGGGAGCTCAAACCGAAAGATCTAGAAATAATTTTAAAATTGGCAATCCATCTTCAATGCCAATTGAAATTATTCATGCATATTCAATTTTAAAGAAGTCTGCAGCTCAAACAAATTATAATCTAGGTGCTTTATCAAAAGAAAAATGTGAGCTTATTGTGAGTGTTTGTGACGAAATATTAGATAATAAGCATAATGATCAGTTCCCACTAGTAATATGGCAGACAGGATCTGGTACTCAAACTAATATGAATGTGAATGAGGTTATCTCAAATCGAGCACACATAATTGAAGGTAAAGAACTTGGTAAATCTGATAAAACATTATCACCAAATGATGATGTTAACCTTTCTCAGTCTTCAAATGATACTTTCCCAACAGCAATTAATATTGCTGCTATGAAAGTCATTACCGAAAATACCATTCCGAATATTAAAAACCTTAGAGATAGCCTAGATAGAAAATCAAAAGAATTTAAAGATATAGTAAAGATTGGTAGAACTCATTTGATGGATGCAACTCCAATAACTCTAGGTCAGGAATTCTCTGGGTATGTATCTCAAATTGATCATGGGATTAAATCATTGCAAAACTCTCTTGATCATCTAAGTGAACTTCCCATTGGAGGAACTGCAGTTGGAACTGGACTGAATATTCCAAAAGGATATTCGAAAAAAGTCGTTGAACATATTTCAAAAAATTCAGACCTTTCGTTTAAAGAGTCTCCAAATAAATTTGAGGGAATTGCTTCTCATGATTGTATAGTAGAAGTTCATGGTGCTTTAAAAACTTTAGCTGCATCAATTTATAAAATTTCAAACGATATAAGACTTATGGGATCTGGTCCAAGATCGGGTATTGGTGAACTCATCCTTCCAGCTAATGAACCAGGGAGTTCAATTATGCCAGGTAAAGTTAACCCAACTCAGTGTGAAGCAATCTCAATGGTATGTGCTCAGATATTTGGAAATGATGTAGCAGTAAGTTTTGCTGGAGCTAATGGACATTTTGAGTTAAATGTGTTTAAACCACTTTTTGCACATAGTATAATTGAATCTTCAAAGATACTTGGAGATGCGTCTTTGAGTTTTGCTGTAAACTGTATTAATGGTCTAAAGCCTAACAATAAAAGAATTAAGAAATTTCTTGATGATTCATTGATGTTAGTAACAGCTCTAAATTCAAAGATTGGCTATTACAAAGCTGCAGATATTGCAAATAAGGCATACAAAGAGGACATTACATTAAAAGAAGCAGCATTAACTTTAAATTATTTATCAGAAAAAGAATTTGATGAATATGTCAATCCAAATAGAATGTCAAACCATGAAGGTTGAAATAGTTCCATTTCAAGATAAATACTCTCATTACTTCTATGATCTTAATTTTGATTGGCTTAATGAATATTTTTATGTTGAAGAATATGATGAGAAAGTATTAAAAAATTGTAAGGAAGAAATCATTGATAAAGGTGGCTATATATTTTTTGCAATTTTTAAATCAGAAGTTGTTGGTACAATGGCTTTAATCCCTAGAGAAGAAGGAATTTACGAATTAAATAAAATGGCCGTTAAAAAAGAGCTTAGAGGTAATGGTATTGGTCATCAACTAATTCAATATACCATTGATTTTGCAAAAAATAATGAATATAAATCTGTTATACTATATTCAAATACCGTACTAGAAAACTCGATACATCTTTATAATAAATTTGGTTTTAAAAAGATAGATAATCCCGATGCTCCATATAAAAGAAGCGATATCAAAATGGAGTATATATTATCTAACTCTTGAGAGTAACTTTTCTTTCCAATTTGTCCATGAATACTTTTTAGCAAAAATATAAAGTACAACTGGATAAAAAATTACTCCAATTAACATCTCATATATTCCAAATGTTGGATCAGATATATCTTTAAGCACTGATTCAGTTTGTAAAGCTGTCCAATCAGATGTTAAGAGCAATGCAATAAAAAGATTATTTGCAGCATGGAAACCTAAGACAAGTTCAAGGCCATCATCCATTAGAACAGTAATTCCTAGTATAAATGAACTAATTAAATAAACAATTATAAAACCATTTCCGAGCTGAGTAACTTCAGGATTAGCAATGTGTAGAAGGCCAAAAACTGTACATGACATAAATAAAGCCATGAATCTACTGTTAAACCAATAACCAAAGCCCTGCATTAAGTAACCCCTAAATACAATTTCTTCAACACTAGTCTGAATTGGGATCAAACAGACTGCAATAATTAATAAAATTAAAAACTCCTTTAATTTAAAATTTATTTCATAATTATCAGGAGAAATAAAGTATCCTGCAATAACCATCAAGGAGACTACAGACCCCCACAAACAGAATGAGAAAAGAATCCTTTTATAGTCAATACTTTTTCTACCAGATAGAATTGACATTATCGGAAGATCATGAAGTTTCATAACAACAAGCCATATAGCAGGAAGTACTGCTACAAAACTTATCATAATTAAAAACAACCTAAGGTTAGAGGGTATTGTATTTAACAGGTCAACAGAAGTTGTATCTAAACCTACTGAATCATAATCAATAAAAAATAAAAGTGGGATTTGTCCAATTGTACTAAATAAAATTAAAATGAATGAACCTAGTATATAATACCAGAACCCCTTTAAATTGTAAGATTTATCCCACAAAAACATTTACTGAAAATTAGCCAAAATTACCATATAGATGAATGAAAAAAACATATGAAAATAAATTGTATGAATGTTATATTTTATAAGTTTTCTACTATTGTAGTATTTGAATAATCCTGATAGCAAGAAATATGAATAGAACATTGTAATTGGAATAAGCATATAAAGGAATAACATTTGCTTAGTACCGGTCAAGATATTCTCTGCAATAAAATATAAAGAACCTAATGCTAATATTAGATTAAGTGCATATATCCACCTTGATGCTTTTTTCCCTAAAAGAACTACTAAATGATTTTTACCAACTTTTTTATCTGAAGCGTGATCAGGATATTGATTGATAAATAGAATGTTTGTAGTCAAGAGACCTATTGGCACACCAAGAAGAAGCAAATTATAAAATTCATTTGAGTATAACAGAATTGTTTCATTTGAAATAGCAAAACCTGTACCTAATGTCAATAATGGGCCAAAAGACAGAAAAATTGAAAGTTCTCCTAGACCATATCTTGAAGATAACCTTATCGGTTTAGCAGTGTAGAAATACCCAACAAAAACACCTATTAAAGCAATGATGGCTGAGTAATATGCATTGCTTGTAGATCCAGTATTTAAAAAACTCATATACAGTATACCGACTGCAGTTGCTAAACCTAAAATAAACATAACATTTGCAAGACTTTTCGTACCCTTCAAAGTGATTAAGCCTAATTCGACAGCTCTACTACCCCCGGATAATTGTGCCCCCTGAAGTATTGTTGAATCCATTCCAGCATTAAAGTATTCAGTATTAGCCTCGTCTGTTCCGTGTGTTACATCAAAATAGTCATTATAGAGATTGGAAAATAAGTGGAAAAATAAAATTCCAAATGTGGTTAGAGCTAAGGAAATTGGACTAAACAGATTATCTCCAACACCAGCATAGTAACATCCAATTGAAAAAACCGGGAATAATGAAGCCGAAGCAAAACCTACTCTAGTTATTGCTACACCCTTAATAATTTTAGTAACCCAATTAATTTTTATATTAACCTCTTGATCAATTACTTCAGTAATTCCACAGTATCCAGTTTGAGGTTTGTCTTTTCCATCTGCAAAATTTGGAGTAATCTTAATCTTTGCAGCAAATTTAGAACCATCTTTTCTAATAAAATTAGTTTTGGTTATGTGCTCACCTGTTTCGTTAGCATCTCTTAACCAGCCAAGAACATTTTGAAGAACAATCTCTCCTGGAGAAAAAATTGACACTCTTTTAATGCCAACTAATTCATTGGAAGTGTACCCAAAGACTTTTTCAGCTCCTTCATTCATGTTTGTAATCAAGCCTTCCATATCACAAATAATAACACTTTTCATATTTTTTTTTGAATGCTCAAATGTACATCCTGAGAGTCAAAAAGAAAAATTTTTTTATGTATTATTTATTAATGGTAAGAGTAGTTAGCTTCGCAAAAGAAATATCTCTGTTATTTTTATCGATAATAGAAATCTTCCAAAGCTGCATTGTTCTACCCATGTGAATTGGAATAGCTTTTGCATATATGAAACCTTCACTGATCCCTCTAACATGATTTATTGATAATTCAACTCCTCGAAGTATTTGGTTTTCTTTTTTTGAAAAAATAGCCGCAGCTGAGCTTCCAACAGTTTCTGCTAAAGCAGCGGTTGCCCCCCCGTGAAGGACACCAGCAGGTTGATGATGAGCTGGTGTTACTTCCATTTTAGCTTCTAAAAAATGTTCACCAACATCTGTAAAAACAATACCAAGAGTAGAAACTAGCGTACCTTCGCATCGATTATTTGCTTCATTAAGGATAAAATTTTTATCAAACAAGATTAATCCTCTTTTACTTCTTCAAAATCTACATCTTGAACATCATCTTTTGAATCTTTTTTAGATTCTGCAGATGGATTCTCAGCACCTGGTTGTGCAGCTCCATCGGCTTGAGCTTTGTACATTTCTTCTGAAGCATTCTTCCATGCTTCATTTATGGTGTTTAAAGCCTCATCAATTTTATCAAGATCCTTTGATTCGTGTGCCTTCTTGAGGTCTTCTAATGAAGACTCAATAGGTTTCTTTTTATCATCAGATAACTTATCTCCAAATTCTTTAAGTTGTTTCTCTGTTTGAAAAATCATTTGGTCAGCACTATTGAGCTTATCAACTTCTTCTTTTACTTTTTTATCCGCATCTGCATTAGCTTCCGCATCCTTCTTCATTTTTTCAATTTCTTCCTCTGTTAGTCCTGAAGATGCTTCAATCCTAATATCTTGTGACTTATTAGTTGCTTTATCAAGAGCACTTACATTGATAATTCCATTAGCATCAATGTCAAAAGTTACTTCAATTTGAGGAATCCCTCTTGGAGATGGCGGAATACCATCTAAATGGAAACGCCCAATTGTCTTATTATCTTTCGCCATTGGCCTTTCACCTTGTAAAACATGAATTTCAACTGAAGGTTGATTATCAGCTGCTGTTGAAAAAACTTGAGATTTCTTTGTTGGAATTGTAGTGTTTGACTCAATTAATTTTGTCATAACATTACCCATTGTTTCAATTCCAAGTGATAGAGGAGTAACATCTAAAAGTAATACATCTTCAACATCTCCAGTAAGAACACCTCCTTGAATAGCAGCTCCTACTGCCACAACTTCATCAGGATTAACACCCTTTGAAGGTTTCTTCCCAAACAGAGCTTCAACTTCTTTTTGTATAACTGGTATTCTAGTTGAACCTCCAACCAAAATTACCTCGTCTATATCTTTTTTAGTTAATCCTGCATCCTTAAGAGCTTTCTTAACAGGTTCCATCGATCTTTTTACTAAATCATCAGATAATTGCTCAAATTTAGCTCTTGTTAAAGTGGTTACTAGGTGCTTAGGTCCAGATGAAGTAGCAGTAACATATGGAAGATTTATTTCAGTCTGAGCTGATGATGATAACTCAATTTTAGCTTTCTCAGCAGCTTCTTTAAGTCTTTGTAAAGCCATTGAGTCCTCTCTTAAATCGATTTGTTCATTCTTTTTGAATTCTTCAGCTAAAAAATCAATTATAACTTGATCAAAGTCATCACCACCAAGATGGGTATCACCGTTAGTGGATAACACTTCAAATACTCCATCACCAAGCTCTAGGATTGAAATATCAAATGTTCCACCTCCTAAATCATAAACGGCAATTTTTTTATCCTTACCCCCTTTATCCATTCCATAAGCTAATGCTGCAGCTGTAGGTTCATTGATTATTCTTTGAACCTTAAGACCAGAAATTTCACCTGCCTCTTTTGTAGCTTGTCTTTGAGAATCATTGAAATACGCAGGTACAGTCACTACAGCCTCTGTCACCGTTTGGCCAAGATAATCTTCAGCAGTTTTTTTCATCTTTTGAAGAACCATCGCTGATAATTCTTGAGGAGTGTATAATCTTCCGTCAATATCTACTCTTGGTGTATCATTATCTCCTTTAACTACTTTGTAAGCAACCGTTTTAACATCATTAGAAGATTCACTGAATTTATTCCCCATAAATCTCTTTACAGATGCAATAGTTTTTTCTGGGTTTGTTACAGCCTGTCTTTTAGCAGGATCTCCTACCTTAATTTCACCGTCTTCAACAAATGCAATTACAGATGGTGTTGTTCTTTTTCCCTCAGCGTTAGGTATCACTACAGGTTCACTACCCTCCATTACAGAGACGCATGAATTAGTTGTTCCTAAATCTATTCCTATTATTTTACTCATAATTTTAATTTTACTTATAAATGACAACCATTATGCCAATTTAAATTAAGTGACATTATGTCAGATTACTGATAACTTTATTTACACTATTTTTGCTTAAAACTAATTAATGACAAAGGAGATTAATTCAAGCAGAGTAACTATTAAGTTTCTTGAGCAGATGAAAAGTAAAGGTGAGAAGATATCAATGCTTACTGCCTATGATTACAGTTTTGCGAAAATTATTGATGAGGCCGGTGTAGATATTATTTTAGTTGGAGACTCTGCATCAAATGTAATGGCAGGTCATGAGACGACGCTTCCTATAACCTTAGATCAGATGATTTACCACGCAAGTTCTGTTATAAGAGCTGTAAAGAGAGCTTTAGTTGTTGTTGATCTTCCTTTTGGTACTTATCAGTCAGATTCTCAAGAAGCATTAAAATCAGCCATTAGAATAATGAAAGAATCTGGAGCTCACGCTGTTAAACTTGAAGGAGGGCATTTAGCAAAAGAATCTATTGAAAGAATAATTCAGGCTGGGATTCCAGTTATGGGCCACTTAGGTCTTACACCTCAATCAATCTATAAGTTTGGAACATATACTGTTAGAGCTAAGGAGGATGAAGAAGCCAAAACTTTAATTTCAGACTCAAAAATGCTTGAAAAAGTTGGCTGTTTTTCTATTGTACTTGAGAAAATCCCTAATAAATTAGCAAAGAAAGTAACTTCTAGCCTTAAATTGCCAATAATTGGGATTGGTGCAGGCTCACATGTTGATGGACAGGTTCTTGTATCTCATGACATGTTGGGTATGAATAAAGATTTTAGCCCAAGATTCCTAAGAAGATATCTTGATCTTGATTCATTAGTTAGTAATGCAGTCAAGAAATATTTAAAAGATATAAAAGACGGTAACTTTCCAAATAAAGAGGAACAGTATTAATTTGACATTTCAAAATTTAGATATTCTTTTTGAAGACAACCACTTGATTATTATAAATAAGCAATGTGGAGTCCTTGTTCAAGGTGATAAAACTGGAGATATCCCACTTCTTGAAATCGTAAAAAAATATTTAAAAAATAAATACGACAAAAAAGGAAATGTATTCCTAGGTCTTGTTAATAGAATTGATAGACCAACATCTGGTATTGTAATATTCGCAAAGACAAGTAAAGCATTATCTAGGATGAATGAGAAGCTAAAAAATAGGCAAATCAGAAAGCTTTATTGGCTATTTATATCAAATAAGTTTAAATCTAGCGAGGGAAAACTTGAAGGGTGGTTTAAAAAAAATAAAAAAATAAATAAATCTTTTTACTCTAGTAAAGAAATAAACAACTCAAAGCATGGATTATTAAACTATAGAAAAATCGAAACACTAAAAAAATATTCCAAAATTGAGGTAGATTTAATTACAGGTAGACATCATCAAATAAGGTGTAGTTTTTCTGAAATTGGTTTTCCAATATTGGGAGACTTGAAATATGGTTCACAAAGGTCAAATAAAGACAGTGGAATTTACCTTCACTCAAGAGAGGTTTATTTTACTCATCCTGTGTCTAAAGAAGAAATTAATATTAAAGCTGAGCCACCTAGATATGGACTATGGTCTGTTTCTCCTTCCGATTTATAAGCATAGCCTTTTCTTTAATTATAACTGCAACAGGTTTATTACTTATTTTACTCTCGAGCCAAGATATTATATCTAAGTATAGAAAAGCTCTTTTTTCATAAGGATCATCCTCAAACTTTTTTAACTCTGAATGAAGGTTTCTTAAAAAACCTTTAATTTCTCCCGGGTAAATGTTTTCTAATCCATTTAAATACTTAAGTATTGTTTTTTGAACTTCATGAAGATCATTCATTTTGTCAAGATAGTTATATGTTTCTCTTATAATCTTATCAAGATTATAGTCATGACCTGCTTCCCAATGTGCAATAAGATTTAAAATCCTTGTAAAGCATTGAAGATCTTCCCTCATCTTTATATTTTTATTTTTCATAATCATATTTACATATTTTATACAATTATCATAGTCATTAACTGTAAAATACATACATGCAATTTTAAAGTATAGAAGCATTATGTGATGGTGATCAATAAAATTTTTATTATCATCAATGCCCTTAAGAACTTTTGGTATAATTTTAATGGAATCTTTAAAATCGCCCTCTAAAACATGAAGATTGAAAAGATTATTATACTTATAAATGAAAATTAAAGCATTTAAATTCTGATTTCTTGGGAATGATTTATCTTCCACAACATTGATCAGGTCATTCAATCTATTTTTAAATTTTGAAGGGTATTTAATTAGTGCTAATGCCTCAAGTAAGAAATTGTAACCTTTTAAATAAAAAACCGGATGTATAGCTATCATCTCAGGTGTTTTGTTAAATGTATCTATCCATTTTGATGCATATTTATAACTAGATAAAAAGTCTTGAATTAGAAGGCTATACCAAACCCATATTTGATAATATATTAAAGTCTCTCTAAAACCTAATTCAGCTATGTTAAAGCTTTTAATTTTTTGTTTGAAAAACTTTTTTATTTCTTTAGATTCATCATCACTCTTAGCATAACCAGCCTTTATAAGTTTTTCATAAAGCTGTAATGAGATATTTGAAAGATTACTATAAATTTCATTTTGTTCACGAAGATGATTAGTCTGTGAGACAAGTTCATTTGTTCTATTACTTAAACTTCTTGTGACATATAGAGATTCTATTAATTTTTCAAATTCAACAATTTCATATGCAGACGCATTTTCGTCATATTTTAAGGCGAATGATTTAGCCTTATCAAGAATTTTTAGGCTTTGTTTATATAATCCTTTTTGGTATAGAATTGTAGCAAAATCTATTTGCCCCCTAATGTGGAGCTTAACATTTTTATGTTGAGGGTTTAATCTTAAACTAATTAAAATCTGTTTATACAAATGTGCTTTCAAATTTGAAAGCTGAAGCTTAGACACAATTTTATTCTTTAAAATTAAATCTTCACTGTAAGAATCCATTTTATCTAAAAGGTTAAATAACTTTAAGAACTTTGAGTCTTCATTTGAGTCCATTCTACCAACGTATAGTTTGAATTGTCTCTTCTCAGACTTTGTTAAAGATTTAATAAGTACAAATAAATTATCTTTTAACTGATTAGTCATTGTATATATTTTTTTGTTAAAGTACTAATTTTTAAGTTTTTAGTTACATTTGTTATATATAGGGCATTGTAAAATTAATATACTTTTTTTTAAGTATCACCATTATAAGTAATAATTTAGTGTATAATGAAAAACCAGGTCAAAATATTTGATACTACCTTGAGAGATGGAGAACAAGTACCAGGGTGTAAACTTGATACTAAAAGTAAATTAATTTTAGCAGAAAAAATTGATATACTTGGTGTAGATATTATTGAAGCTGGTTTTCCTATTTCAAGTCCTGGAGATTTTAAG
>LXNH01000337.1_pt1 | contig 12264 bp, 9 predicted proteins | sample 809111 | NCBI WGS metagenome assembly LXNH01 (sample SAMN04870528, study PRJNA318959) | seawater metagenome | biome: 00002010; material: water; isolation source: marine seawater | place: Greece: Milos, Mediterranean Sea | collected 2013-05-29 | depth 5-7 m
GGCGGCAGCGGCTTGCCGCGCGCAAGGTTCTTGCGGATGCCGGGCGGCAGCGCGCCGTAGCCGGTGGCTCCGGCCTGCACGGCGTAGCCGCGCGCGGTCGAGACGCTGATGCCGGCGGTGCTCAGGGTCACGCTGAGGTGGCTATCGGCGTCGCGGCCGCCGCCATTGTTCTTGCCGTTACCGTTGCCGTGGCCGGCATGGTCCGGCTTTCCGCGGTTTTCAGGGGGGGCCGACCAGGCCGGCGCGATAAGGGCGGCACAGGCCAGGGCGGTCAGGAAAGCGGCGAAATGGCGGCGCATGATGCGATCCCAGTAGTGTGGCGCGCAAAGCGTAGCGCAATGCCGGAACGCGCACTGTCTCTATTGGCAAGTGGTTTTTCTCATTGCAACAACCGTAACCTTTCATGCCGCTGACTCGGGCTAGAATCGCTCGCTTCCATTCCGGGGGAAAAGCCAGATGCGATATTTCCTGATCTTGGTGGGGGCGGCCGCGGTCGCCTACTTGCTCGCGCGCGGCATCGCCGCCGTGCTCTCGGATCGTAAACGCAATAAATCAGAAAGGGACTGAAAGTGAAGCCGACCGACCTCCAGATCGTCAAGTCCGTGAAACCACGCAGCCTGAAGCTGGCCATCGGCACGGCCGTGTTGTTCGTGTTGATCCTGTGCCTGGCGTTCGGTTCCTGGTTCCAGGTGGACCAGGGCGAGCGCGGCGTGGTGTTGCGCAATGGCAAGCTGGTGCGCGTGTCGGAGCCGGGCCTGGATTTCAAGACGCCGTTCATCGACACCGTGATGATGGTGTCGGTGCGCGACCACACCTTCGTGTTCGAAAAGCTCGAAGCCTACAGCTACGACCAGCAGCCCGCCACGCTGCGCGTGTCGGTGACCTACCGCGTGCCGGCCGAGCACGTGGCCGAGCTGTACTCGGAGTACGGCACCATCGGCAATCTGCAGATGCGCGTGCTCGAGCGCAAGACGCCCGACGCGGTCAAGAATGTTTTCGGCCAGTACACCGCCGTGCGCGCCATCCAGGAACGCCAGAAGCTGGGGCTGGACGTCAACAACGCTGTCCACAAGACCATGGAAGGCGCGCCGGTGCAGGTGGTGGGCGTGCAGATCGAGGAAGTCGGTTTCTCGCAGGCCTACGAGCATTCGATCGAGCAGCGCATGCTGGCCCAGGTGCAGATCGAGACCACGCGCCAGCAGAAGGAAACGGCGATGATCAACGCCGAGATCCAGGTGGTCAAGGCCAAGGCCGAAGCCGACGCGCGCCGTCAGCAGTTCACCGCCGAGGCCGACGGCATCCGCATGCGTGGCGAAGCCGAAGCCGCGTCGATCCGCGCCAAGGCCGAGGCGCTGGCCGCCAATACCAACCTGGTCAGCCTGAACGCGGTCGAGAAATGGGACGGCGTGCTGCCGGCGACCCAGGTGCCGGGATCGGCCCTGCCGTTCATCGGCATCAAATAGCGGCGGCGGGCTGTTCGCGCCGCGCGAACGCCATCATGGCGTCGCCCGACAGCGCCTTGCTGTAGAACCAGCCCTGCACGATGATCTCGGCGCTGGATTCCAGCGCTGTCAGCTGTTCGCGCGTTTCCACCCCTTCGACGATGATCCGCAGGTCGAGCGCCTCGCAAAAGCGCAGCAGGCCGCTCATCACCTGCGCGCCGCGCTCGCTGCCCTGCGCCTGCACGAAGCTGCGGTCGATCTTGACGGCGTCGATCTCGAACTGGTGCAGGTAGCTCAGGGCCGAATAGCCGGTGCCGAAGTCATCGATGTAGACCTGGCAGCCGATCGCGTGCAATCGGTCGAAGGCGGTGTGCAGGGCCTGCGCGTCTTCCACCAGCGCGTCCTCGGTCAATTCCACCGACACCTGGCCTTGGGCCTGCTCCAGCACCTTGATGAGCTTGTCCAGGTATGACGCGGACGTCAGCGTGCCGCTGGTGACGTTGATGGTCAGCGGCAGGCTGAAGCCCGCCAGGCGCCAGGCGCGGCATTGCAGCACCGCCTGCTTGGCCACCCACAGGTCCACTTCGCGCATCAGATCGGCCTGCGCCAGCCAGCGCAGGAATTCCAGCGGCGCCTGCTGCAAACCTTCCGGGCCGGTGGCGCGCAGCAGCGCCTCGCAGCCGGTGCAGCGGCCGCTGCGCAGCGACACCTGCGGCTGGTATTCGAGATAGAAGTCGTACTCGCTGATGGTGCGGATGCGCGAGATCTCGGCGCTGCGACGGGCGCGATTGGCGTAGGTGGAAACCACCGGGTCGTGCGCAAACAGCAGCGATTCTTCCTGCAGACGCGGAAACGTGGTGTCCAGCGACTTGAAGTAGACCGTGGCGTCGGCCTTGCGCTGCCGTTCCAGCGCCACCACGAACGGCGCGTAGATGCAGGCGCCGAGCGCGATCAGGAGCAGTTGCAGGACCACGCCGCCGACATGGCCGCCGGCGCCGAGATAGGCGTTGAGCAGCACGGGCGAGGTCAGCGGCAGCGTGACGCTGGCCGGCTCCAGCCAGCCGGCCTGCACCACGGCCAGCGCGATCAGCACGTTGCACACCGGCGCCAGGACAAAGGGCAACAGCAGGCGCGGATTGAGGATCAGCGGCAGGCCGAACAGCAGGATCTCGTTGACGTTCAGCAGTGATACCGGAATGCTGGCCAGCGCCAGCAGACGCAGGGATTCGCTGCGCGAGAACAGCAGGATGGCGGCGACCAGCGACAGCGTCGCGCCGGCGCCGCCGATGAAGACGAAGGCGCCCAGCAGGGTGCCGTTCAGGGCATACATGCCCTCGTAACCGGCGGCGGCGCTGGCGGCGTTCAGTTGAGTGGCCTGGTCCAGCACATCGATGATGGGTGACAGCGCGTGGTAGCCGTGGATGCCCAAGAACCAGAAGAGGGAATTCAGCGCCGCAATCACCGGCCCGGTGGTGAAGGGGCTTTCGAGCGACGCTAGGTCCAGCGGGATGTCGAACTGCGCCACGCCGGGGATGCGCAGCAGTGCGGTGACCGCCAGCGCCACGACGCCGGCGGTCAGCAGCCCGGGTATCACCATGTTGAGGGTGCCGCGCACGTTCTCGCCGATCAGCCCGTCCGGCGCCAGCCGGGTCCAGGGGCGCCGGTGCAGCAGGGCCAGCAGCGGCACGCAGCCCAGCGGCAGGAGGAGGGCGATGCACAGGATCAGGGTGGCGGCGGCGTGCGGATACGGCGCCAGCAGGGCGGTGGCGATGACCACGTATGACAGGCACAGGAATGCCGCGGGCAGGTTGGGCACGCGGTAGCGGATCGACATCATGTAGCCGACCGAGGTGCTCACCAGCATCGGCATGATGGCGTTGAGCCGACTATGGACGTCGGCCAGCGCCTCGGCGACGGCGACGGGCAGTCCCAATTGGCGGGCCAGCACCGACAGCACCAGGAACAACGCGGCCACCAGCAGGCATGGCATCGTCCAGAGCAGGCCTTCCCGTATGGCGCGCAGTCCGTTCGCGCCCGCCAGGGCCGCCAGCCGATCTTTCGGATAGCGCATGAAGCTCGATGTCGGCATACGGGTTCGCCCCAAATGGCCCCCTACCGAGGAGGGCTTGCACGGGGCGCGGGTGTGTTGCCGGCTCCCGGGTTTGTAAGAATCCTTTGCCGCATCCTAGCGCCGGAGTTCCCGCTTTAGCAATCGAGTTTCGGAAAAATCCTAGGGATTCCCCCCTGTCAAGAATTGAAAAGCGGGCGCATCGTGTGCTTATCGGGAGGTAGGCATCGCTATACGATTGAACGCGGTCCCCCGCGGGACCGCGCCTTCGGAACAGGCTGGATCAAGAGGGAGACGGGATGTCGCAGTTGGAATGGGTGTCTGGCGACACGGCGCCGGAACGGCAGGGCTATTACGAAACGCGGTTCGACACGGGCGGCACCGCGATCACGCTGTACAGCGTGCTGGGCTGGATGCCGGCCAAGGCGCCCGGCAACATGGTGAGCTGGCGCGCCTTGCCGCCTGCCGTCGAGCGCGAGCAGGCCGAGCGGCACATCCAGGAGCTGCGCGCGGCGCAAAGCCACGTACCGATGGATTACTAGCGCGCGGACACGGCTTGGCCGGCCGGGCGCGCTTGCGATAATGAGAATTGTTTGTAAAATCCGCAGCGTCGCTACCCTACGCCACCGGATCGTTCCATGTCCCGCCCCGTTTCGCCTCGCCCCGGATGGCTCGCCTGCTATGACGAGCTGATTGGCGCGTGGAGCCGTCGTTCGGGCAACCGGCACGACGCCGAGGATGCCGCGCACGACGCGATCGAACACCTGCTCAGGGCCGACGGCAGCGTAGCGGCCAAGGCGCGTGGCTATCTGTTCCAGGCGGCCGGCCATCGGCTGATCGACCGTTGGCGCCGCCAGCGCCGCGAGCAGCATGTGCCGCTGGATGAACTGGGCGAGCACGACGAACCCGTGCAGGCCGATCCCGACGGGCCGGTGCGCGCGGCGCGGCTGGCTGACGACCTGGCGCGGGTGCTGGCTGAACTGCCTCCCAAGTGCCGCCAGGCCTTCGTGCTGAACCGCATCGAGGGCTGGACTCAGGCCGAAGTGGCCACCCATATGGGGCTGTCCAAGAATATGATTGAACGCTACGTCATGCGAGCGATCGAACACGTGCGGGAACGCCTGCGCGAGCACAATCCGTGACGCGGTTTTCCTTCACCCCAGTTCCGCGCCACGGCGCGAGCCACAGCCAACGATGACCGAGTCCTGCTCCCGCGATGCCGACGATCCGCGCCAGCCCGCTACCGCCGCCTGGTGGTTTGCCCGCTGGCATTCGGGCGACATGACGCGGCGCGAGCGGCGCGCGTTCGCGCGTTGGCGCCGCGAGCAGCCGGATGCGGCGCGCGAATTCGACCGCATGCAGCAACTGGGCCAGGTCGCCGGGCAACTGCCGCGCGACCGGGTGCGCGACCTGCTGGGCGGCGCGGTGCCGGCCCGTCCGCCCCGCCGCCGCATCGCGGCGCCGTTGCGCTTCGCTTTCGCTTGCGCGGTAGTGGCGATGGTGGCGCTGGTCACCTGGTGGAGCCTGCCCAGCGAGGCGCCCACCTATGCCACGGTGGTGGGCGCCGACCGGGGCGAGCGCAAGCAGATCACCCTGCCCGATGGTTCGGTGCTCGAGATCAACGGCAGCACCCTGGCCGAGGTCAAGTTCTATGGCGGCCGCCGCGAGGTCGAATTGCAGGGCGGCGAGATCCTCTTCAGCGTCAGTCCGGATGCGGACCGGCCCTTCATCGTGCGCGCGGGCAGCGGCGAAGTGCGCGTGACCGGCACGGTGTTCGATGTGCGCCGCGACGAAGACGTGGTGACCGTGCTGGTGCGCTCCGGTACCGTCGAAGTGACCGGCGGCCATTGGTGGAACCTGGGCCTGGCGGTGTTGCGTGACGGCCATGGCATCCGCGTGCCGGGCAGCGGCGCCATCGGTGTTCCGGCTCCGGCCGACGTCGATACCGCGCTGGCCTGGCAGACGGGCAGGGTGGTGTTCAAGAACGCCCCGCTGGCCGACGTGGTGAGCGAGATGAACCGCTACCTGGCCACGCCGCTGCGGCTGACCGACAGCAAGGCAGGCCGCCTGCGGGTGTCGGCCTCGTTCAGCCTGGATCGGCCCGAGGCGTTGCTGGAGGCGCTGCCGGCCGTGGCGCCGGTGAAGCTGGTGCCGGCCGCCAATGGCGCCATCGATGTGACCCTGCGCTAGGCGGTATCGAGAACCAGGCACGCCGCGCCGTTACAAAATAATCGTCCCCCGCATTCAGGTTTTTTAGCGTCGGCATCGTTCTAGGAGAGAAGGCGCGCCGCGCCCTGTCTCCGCAAGGAGACTTCCTTCTTGCCCTCGAACCGAAACCGTCGCTGATCGTGAATGCTTCCTCCAGGCGCCGCGCGCGCGCCATGCCCCGTATCGTTCTCTCTTCCCTGATGTTGTCGTTGGCCATGACGACGGGTGTCTGCGGCGCGGCCGGGACGCAGGCGCCCGCGGTGGCGGTCGACATCGCCGCCATGCCGCTGGGCGAAGCCCTGCTGCTATGGGCCGCGCAGACGCGCCAGCGCGTGTTCTATGCCCCTGAACTGGTGGCCGGGCTGCAAACGCCGGGCCTGCGCATGAATGCCAGCCCGGCGCAGTCGCTGGCGCGCTTGCTGCGGGGTTCCGGCGTGGGCTACCGCTGGCAGGGCGACAGCATCGTCCTGACGCGCCAGGAGCAAACGGCGAGCCTGGCGCCGGTCACGGTGCTGGGCGCGGGCGATCCGGCCGTGACCGAAGGCACGGGGTCCTACACCACACCCGCGACGGCGGCGGCCACGGGGCTGTCGTTGTCGCTGCGCGAAACGCCGCAGTCGGTCACGGTGGTGACGCGCCAGCGCATCGAGGACCAGAACCTGCGTTCGCTGGACGAGGTGATGGGCAACGTGGTCGGCGTGCAGGTGGTGGCCGAAGACAGTGACCGCACCGATTTCTGGTCGCGCGGCTTTTATATCGATAGCCTGCAGTACGACGGCGTGCCGACCACGATCGGCTTGTCGATGTATGGCGAGTCCAACAACGATTCCATCATCTACGACCGCATCGAAGTGGTGCGCGGGGCCACCGGCCTGATGACGGGCGCTGGCAATCCGTCGGCCTCGATCAACCTGGTGCGCAAGCATGCCAACAGCCGCGAATTCACCGGCGAGGTCAACGCGGGCATGGGTTCGTGGAACCGGTATCGCGGGTCGGTCGACCTGACGACGCCGCTGAACGCGGCGGGCACGGTGCGCGCGCGCATGGTGACGCTGTACCAGAAGGCCGATTCCTACATCGACTACTACCACGCCGACAAGAAGGTGTTCTATGGGGTGATCGACGCGGACCTGACACCGGCCACGCAACTGAGTGTCGGCATGGACTACCAGGACAAGCGGCCGCGCGGCTCGACCTGGGGCGGCCTGCCGGTCGTGTTCAGCGATGGCACGCCCACCGATTGGCGTCGCTCCAAGAGCAGCGCGGCCGACTGGACCTATTGGCACACGACGCAGCGCACGGCCTTCGCGACGCTGTCGCACCGCTTCGACAACGATTGGGAAGCGCGGCTCGCGTGGTCGCAACGCAAGAGCAAGTATGACGCCAAGCTGTTGTGGTTCAGCGGCCTGCCCGATCGCGCCACCGGCGCCGGTTGGCGCGGCTTTCCCGGCTACTGGAATTCCTATGCGCAGCAGACCGCGCTGGATCTGCTGGTCAAGGGGCCATTCCAGTTGCTCGGCCGTCGCCACGAGCTGGTGCTGGGTGCCTCGCGCAGCCGCTACAGCGAGGATTTCTACAGCTACGCCCGGCCCGCGTCGATGCCGCCGACGGGCTCGTTTCATGACTGGGACGGCTCCTATCCCGAGCCCGCCTGGGGCGCGTCGACGCTGCGCGACACCGTGACGCACCAGCGCGGCGTGTATGCCGCCGCGCGCTGGTCGTTTACTGACGATGTGACGCTCATCACTGGCGCCCGCCACGCCTCCTGGAAGTCGCGCTCGCCCACCCGCGACCAGCGCGACTCGCGCCTGTTGCCATACGCCGGCGTGGTGATAGACCTGGATCGCACCTATTCGGCCTACGCCAGCTATACCGACATCTTCCAGCCGCAGGACTACCGCGACCGCAATGGCAACTACCTGGACCCGGTCGCGGGGCGGAACTACGAAATTGGCCTCAAGGGCGAATACCTGGAAGGCCGGCTGAATGCGTCGGTGGCATTGTTCAAGGTCAAGGAAACCAAGACCGCCGTGCCGGATCCAGGCTATGTGGTGCCGGGGTCGACCGATGGCGCCTACCGGACAGCCGACGGGGTCACCACGCGCGGCATCGAGATGGAACTGACCGGCCAACTGGCGCCAGGATGGAACACCACGCTGGGCGGCACCTACTACACCAGCCGCGACGTGCATGGCGTATCGGTCAATACCGAGCGGCCGCGCGCCTCGGCCACCCTATTCACGACTTATCGCCTGCCAGGTGCCTGGAACAAGCTGACGCTGGGCGGCGGCGCCAACTGGCAGATCAGCACCTATAGCAAGGTGCAACTGAACGAAGGCAGTGTTACCGCCCGGCAGAAGGCGTACGCGGTGTTCAACCTGATGGCACGCTACGACTTCAGTTCGCACCTGTCGGCACAGTTGAACCTGAACAACCTGTTCGACAAGAAGTACTACCTGGGAGGCGTGGCCAATCAGGTGTATTACGGCGAGCCTCGCAACGTCTTTCTGAATCTGAAGGCGACGTTCTGAATGTGGCGTTCTGGCGGCGCGCGGGCGAAGCCCGGGAGGCGCGCGCAAGCATCGGCGGGAATGGGATAAAATAGTAACAATTCCCATTTAGATTGCTCGCGAGCTGCGCCGTGTCCCCGACCGATTTCCTGCCCGCCGACACCGTCACGCGGATCTATCGCCAGCACCATGGCTGGCTGTCGCTCTGGCTGCGCAGGAAGCTCGGTAATTCCTTCGATGCGGCCGACCTGGCCCACGATACCTTCGTGCGCCTGATGGCCGCGCGGGTGCGGGCCGGGGGCGGCGACGAGCCGCGCGCGTTGCTCACGCACATCGCCAAGGGGCTGGTGGTGGACCACTGGCGCCGGCGCTCGCTGGAAGATGCCTATCAAGCCGCGGCGGCGCAACTGCCGCCGCGAGAAGCGCCGTCGCCGGAACTGCGGGCGCTGATCCTGGAAACCCTTTACGCCATTGACGCCACCTTGCGCACCCTGCCGGCCAGGACGCGCGCGATCTTCCTGTCGTCGCAGTTCGACGGCATGGCGTATGCCGATATCGCCCGCGCGCAACGGGTGTCCCTGGCCACCGTCAAGCGCCACATGCAGAAGGCGTTGACGGCCTGTCTCATCGCCTACCAGGCCGATTCCGCGTGAGCGCCGCGCCGGACCCCGTGTTGCTCGAAGAGGCCGCCGGCTGGCTGGTGCGCTTCCAATCCGAAACGCTGTCGGCCTCGGACCGGGCGGCGTTCGAGCGTTGGCGCGGCCGCAGCGCGGCGCACGCGGCGGCCTGGCGCCGGGTCGAAGACATGTTGCGCAGTTTCGGGCAGGTGCCGCCGGCGCTGGGGGCGCGCACCTTGCGGCAACTGGACCGGCCCGCGCGCCGCCAGGCGCTGCGCACCGTGGCGGGCCTGCTGGCGGCAGGGCCGGCGGCCTGGCTGGCCTGGCGCGAACTGCCCTGGCGCGAATGGCGCGCCGACGCCCGTACCGCCACCGGCGAACAGCGGCAGATGCTGCTGGCCGACGGCACGCGGTTGTGGTTGAACACGGCCACGGCGGTGGATATCCAGTACACCGCGCGGCAACGCCAGCTCTGGCTGCGCGCCGGCGAGATCCTGCTGGCCTCCGGCCGGGACCCGCAGCAGCCGCCGCGACCATTACGGGTGCGCACCGCGTTCGGCAGTGTGCGGGCGCTGGGCACCCGCTTCATGGTGCGCGACGCGGGCCATGACATCCAGGTGGCAGTGTTCGAAGACGCGGTGGAAATCCACACCGACGGCGATGCGCGGCGGGTGCTGCATGCGGGGCAGCAGGCGCGCTTCGATGCGGCCGGCATCGGACCCGGGCGGGCCGCCGATGCGGCGCTGGTGTCATGGGAGCACGGCATGCTGGCCGCGCACAACTGGCGGCTGGCCGACCTGGTGGACGAACTGGCGCGCTATCGGCGCGGCTTCATGCGCTGCGATCCCGAGGTGGCCGGATTGCGGGTCTCGGGCGCGTTTCCGCTGGGCGACATCGATGCCAGCCTGCGCCTGCTCGAGAAGACCTTGCCGGTGCGGATCCAGCGCGTCACGCCGTACTGGATCAAGGTGGCCGCGCGGGGCGCGGGCGGCGATCCCGCTGTTACAAATTAATCGCGCTTGCCCTGACACTTTTTGCGCCTTCGTCCGGTGTGCCGGGTGAATCGTCGCGGCCCGGCCGCGAGCCCCTCGCCCATGAAGGATCGTTCCATGCCCGTCAGCTCCACCTGCCTTCCGTCGTTCCGCCGCGCGCGGCTCCCCTCCGCTTCTCTGCGGGCCACCGCGAGCGCGTTCGGGCTGGGCCTGGCCCTGCTGCTGGCGGCGCCGCCGGCTGCCCACGCCACCGACGGCGCCAGCGCCGCGCCGGGCAGATCCTATGCGATCGCGCCCGGGGCACTGGGCGATGTGCTGGCGCAGTTCGCCGCCGCTTCGGGCGTGCCGCTGTCGTTCGATCCGGCGCTGCTGGCCGGGCGCCACAGCGACGGCCTGAACGGCGTCTACACCGTGCGCGATGGCTTTGCGCGGCTGTTGGCCGGGTCGGGCTATGCCCTGGCCGAGAAGGGCGACGGCGCGTATTCACTGCGCACGCTGTCGCCGTCGGGCGCGGCCACCCTGTTACCGAGCATCGTTGTCGATGGCGCCGGCGTGTCGCCGTCGGCGTTGCCGTCCGAGTATGCCGGCGGCCAGGTCGCGCGCGGCGGCCGGCTGGGCATGCTGGGCAACCGCGACGTGATGGATGCGCCCTTCAGCGTCGCCAACTACACCGCCGACCTGCTGGCCAATCGCCAGGCGGTGACGCTGGCCGACGCGCTCAACGTCGACTCGTCGGTGCGCTTCACCGGCCAGATAGGCGGGGTGACGGATTCGTTCTATATCCGCGGTTTCCCGATAGGCGAAGGCAACCTGGGCGAGATCGCCTTCGACGGTGTCTATGGCGTGGCGCCCAACTACCACGTGTTCACCGACTACATCGAACGCGTCGAGGTGTTGAAGGGCCCCGCCGCGCTGCTGTACGGCATGTCGCCCAACAGCGGCGTGGGCGGCGTCATCAATATGGTGCCCAAGCGCGCCTTGCCGCAGGACCTGACGCGTGTGTCGGCCGACTACGCCGGCGCCTCGCAGTTCGGCGGACGCGTCGACCTGAGCCGGCGCTTCGGCGACGACGGCGCCTGGGGCGTGCGCGTCAATGGCCTGCACCGCCAGGGCGACACGCCGCTGGACAACCTGCATTCGCGCACCGACATCGGCGCGCTGTCGCTGGATTACCAAGGGGAAAAACTGCGAGCCTCGCTGGACCTGCTGACGCAGGAGGAGAAAGTCGATGCGCCCACGCGGCCGTTCCTGGTGGCGGCGGGGTTGCGTACGCCTGATGCGCCGGACGGCCGGCGCAACGCCACGCAGCCGTGGGGCTGGTGGAAATCGTCGGGGCAGTCCGCGCTGCTGCGGGTGGAGTACGACGTCAGCGACCGCCTGACCGTGTTCGCCGACGCCGGTGGCTCGGATACCGCCATCAACCGTCTGTCCGATCAGACCCCTACCATCGTCAATGCCGCCGGCGACACCGTGGTGACGCCCAACCACTTCAAGTTCCAGGTTGACCGCAGCACCTACAACGCCGGCCTGCGCGCCAGGCTGGATACCGGTCCGGTGCGCCACGCCATCACCTTCATGGGCACGCTGTACAGCGACCGCAATTCGCAGGCCAGCGTGACCGGCACGCCGCTGTCGTCCAACATCTACCACCCGGTGACGCGGCCGCGGCAGGACATCGCCGCGCCCGCCAGCGTGCCCAAGGTGTCGTCATCGGACCTGACCGGCTTCGCGCTGGCCGACACCCTGAGCGTGCTGGACGAGCGCGCGCAACTGACGCTGGGGGCGCGCCAGCAGCGCATCGAGTCGCGCAATTTCAATCCCGCCACGGGGGCGCGCACGCTCAGCTATGACGAGAGCGCCGTCACGCCGCTGGCCGGCCTGGTGCTCAAGCCGTGGGGCAATGTCTCGCTCTATGCCAACTACATCGAAGGCCTGAGCAAGGGCGACGTGGCGCCAGCCACCGCGTCCAACGCCGGACAGGTGTTCAAGCCCTACAAGGCCAAGCAGAAGGAGGTGGGCGTGAAGGTCGATTTCGACAGCGCCATGCTGACCCTGAGCGCCTTCGAGATCACCAAGCCCAGCGGCCAGTTGACCGGCTCGGTGTATGCCGCGGACAGCGAACAGCGCAACCGCGGCCTGGAGCTGAACCTGTCGGGCGAGCCGCTGCGCGGCCTGCGTCTGCTGGGCGGCGTGACCTTCCTGGATGCCGAGCTGACACGCACCAGCAACCCCGCCACGCGCGGCAACCGGCCGGTGGGCGTGCCGCGCTTTACCGCCAACCTGGGCGCGGAATGGGATACGCCCTGGGTCGCCGGCCTGACCCTGACCGGCGGCGTGATCCACACCGGCAAGGAATACGTCAACCAGGCCAATACGCAATCGGTGCCGTCATGGACCACGTTCGACCTGGGCGCCCGCTACGTTACG
>LXNH01000338.1_pt1 | contig 12259 bp, 11 predicted proteins | sample 809111 | NCBI WGS metagenome assembly LXNH01 (sample SAMN04870528, study PRJNA318959) | seawater metagenome | biome: 00002010; material: water; isolation source: marine seawater | place: Greece: Milos, Mediterranean Sea | collected 2013-05-29 | depth 5-7 m
GCGTGTTCTTGGTGTCGATGCGGGGGTTTTCAAACACTGTAAAACCCGACTGTTCGGCAAGTAAGTCCGTAACAACCGCGTCATTGCCGTGACCGCCTTTAATCAGCGCAGCCCGGGCGCCATCAGTCATCAATCTATCGGCGGCATGTTTCATATCATCCAGTGTCTCGACACCACGATTTGTTAGAATTTCTGCTTCGGGCATGTTTGGCGTCACCAAGGCAGCACGCGGCAACATAAGGCTTTGCATGGCACTTACCGCTTGCTCGGTTAACAACCGATCACCGGAGCTTGCCACCATCACAGGGTCAATCACCGCAGGGTTGGAGAAATCATCCAGCAAAGGCGCCACCGCTTCAATCACTTCCGTGCGCGCCAGCATGCCCGTCTTCACTGCATCGGCGCCAAGGTCGGAAAGTACCGCCATCATCTGCGCCGCCACAAATTGGGGGGGCACATCCATAATATCCTTAACGCCATGCGTATTCTGAACAGTCAGCGCTGTTACTGCCGTCATCGCAAAACCGCCCAAGGCGGTCACTGTTTTTATATCTGCCTGCAAACCCGCACCACCACCGGAGTCAGAACCGGCAACAATCAGAACTCTTCCACTCGGATAGGCGTTCGGGGATGATCCTGTTGAAGAAGTGTCGCCGGCGCTCACGCGGCAACTTCCTCAATCGTGGTGACAATCTCACCAACAAGTTGGCGAACAAGAGCTTCGTCATCACCTTCACCCATCACGCGGATAACCGGCTCAGTTCCGGACGGGCGCACCAGTAAACGCCCATGATTACCCAGCTTTGCCTCAGCATCGCGAATAGCCGCCTGAACACGGTCATGTTCCAAAGGGGCGCCTGAATTAAAACGCACATTTTCCAGCAATTGGGGCAAAGGCTCAAACATATTGCCAATCACACTCATTGGCTGACCGGTTTGCTGCATCACAGCCAGAACTTGTAGAGCAGCAATAAGGCCATCCCCCGTAGTTGAATAATCACTCATAATCATGTGACCGGATTGTTCGCCGCCAAGATTGAAACCCAGTGCCCGCATGCGCTCAACGACATAACGGTCGCCAACATTTGTTCTTATGAGATCCAAATCCTGGCTTTGTAGATAACGCTCCAGTCCGAGATTGGACATAACAGTTGCCACCAACCCGGGCGCGGAGAGGCGATTTTGGCGTTTCCAATCCGTCGCAATCAGACCCATTATTTGGTCACCGTCAACTATTTTGCCTTTTTCGTCGCAAATAATGACGCGGTCAGCATCCCCGTCGAGCGAAATACCGATATCAGCTTTCTCCTGCAGTACAGTTTCCCGCAAGAGGGCAGTATCGGTCGAGCCGCACCCCTTATTGATATTCATGCCATCCGGGTCGACACCAATCGTGATGATATCTGCACCCAATTCCCAAAGCGCCGTTGGCGCAACTTTATAGGCCGCGCCATGCGCACAATCGACAACTATTTTCACGCCACCAAGATTCCCCCGCCCGGGGAATGTTCGCTTTGCAAATTCTATATAACGCGCCTGAGCGTCATCAATCCTCTTGGCCCGTCCAAGCCCATCGGGTGGCGCAACATGCTCCCCAACGCCATCATCCATAAAGCCTTCTATTTCTGCTTCAATCTCATCAGACAGCTTATACCCATCAGGCCCAAACAGTTTAATCCCATTATCTTCAAATTTATTATGCGAGGCAGAAATCATAACCCCAACATCTGCGCGTAAACTGCGCGTCAGGAAGGCCACAGCCGGTGTCGGAATAGGGCCAAATAAGAACACATCCATACCCATGGAGGTAAAGCCGGCAACCAGCGCCGGCTCAATCATATAGCCGGAGAGGCGCGTATCTTTACCTATCACAACCCTGTGCCGATAGGTGCCACGACGGAAAACCCGCCCGGTTGCCATACCCAGCCTGAGTGCCATTTCACCGGTCATATTGCCTTTATTCACGGTGCCACGGATACCATCTGTGCCAAAATATTTGCGAACCATTGCCTGACCTTAATTTAGCAAACGAAACAACTGCTTATTAGTGCCAAAGTGTTGCGACGATTTCAAGTCACTCTAAATTTCAGTTTTTTACAAAATCAGATAGATGCGCCTTAATTTTTAGCGCATCTCTGAGTTGAGAGGGGTCATGCGTGCGGATATAGTCCACCCCTTTCGCTGCTGCCCAAAGCTCAGCGGCCAGCGTAACAGGCGCACTTTCTTCCACCGAACGCCCACTTAGCTTACGCAAAAAGCTTTTGCGGGAAACTGAAACAAGCACGGGCAAGCCAAATAAAGTTTTCAGTTCATCAATACGCGCCAGCATTGTGAGCGACGGTTCTGGCTTATCACCCAGAAAAAACCCCATCCCGGGGTCAATTACTATCCGCGTTTGATTAATTCCAGCTTGCACCAGTTCAGCCAGTCGCATGTCAAAAAAGCGGCAAATATGTTCAAAAATATCTCCCTCAGGCGGAGGGGTTCTGGTGGCGGCACCCGCAGATTGTATGGCATGCATGACAACAAGACGACAATCTGACGTCGCTAGATCTGAATAAAGGTCTGGGTCAGCAAACCCGTGAATATCATTCATCCAGTCCACATTATTCTGCAATGCCCATCTTTGGGTTTGTGTTTGATAACTATCAATGCTGACGGGAATGTTGTTCGCCTGTAAAGCAGGCACAAGAGTGGTAAGGCGTTCAATTTCAGTTTGTGCTGAAACAGGGGTGCTATCCGGGTGGCTGGAGGCCGGGCCGATGTCAATTATATCGGCACCCCCCGCATGCAAAGCCAGAGCTTGCTCTAAAGCTTTATCTGGGTCGAGATAAGCTCCACCATCCGAAAAGCTGTCTGTTGTGATGTTTAAAATCCCAAATAGGCCGGGAATATTAGACATCACTAATCAGGTGCTTTGCGGCTTGGCATCACCGACATTTTTGGACTTACCCACCGAAGGAACTGCAGACAGGGCACCGGGACCCGAGTCTGTATCTGTAGGCTCAGGTCTATGAGGTGGATCACCCTTCAGCAAACCTTCAATTTCATCACCACTTAGTGTCTCATATTCGAGAAGACCATTCGCGATAGTATGCAAATCATCAAGATTTTCACGAATGATGCTTTCAGCTTTCTGATAGCCTTCATCGACAAACTTACGGGTTTCAGAGTCAATCTTGCTCTGGGTTTCGTCAGACGTATTTTGTGTCCGCGTGACGGAATGACCCAGAAAAACTTCCTGCTCATTATCGCCATATGCAAGAGGGCCTAACTCATCACTCATACCAAATTGAGTTACCATAGCTTTCGCCATATTGGTTGCCATTTGAATATCGGATGATGCGCCGGATGTTACCTTCTCATGTCCGAAAATAACCTCTTCTGCGATACGACCGCCCATAGCGACAGCCAAATCAGCTTTTAACTTGGCACGTGTCACTGAGAGTTGATCACGCTCAGGCAGACGCATAACCATACCAAGGGCACGCCCTCTAGGAATGATTGTGGCTTTATGAATAGGATCAGACGCTTCAAGGTTAAGTGCAACAAGTGCATGACCACCTTCATGATATGCTGTCAGTTTTCTTTCTTCATCGGACATCACCATAGAGCGCCGCTCAGCACCCATCATAACTTTGTCCTTGGCATCTTCAAATTCTGCCATAGAAACAGTGCGCTTATTACGTCGCGCCGCCAGCAAAGCCGCTTCATTAACCAAATTAGCGAGATCGGCGCCTGAAAAACCCGGGGTTCCACGGGCTATAGTGCGGGCATCCACATCGGCAGCCAATGGCACTTTTTTCATATGAACTTGGAGAATGCGCTCACGGCCGATAATATCCGGGTTCGGCACAACCACTTGACGGTCAAAACGACCCGGACGCAATAAAGCAGGGTCAAGCACATCTGGACGGTTTGTGGCAGCAATCAGGATAATACCCTCATTAGCTTCAAAGCCGTCCATTTCAACAAGCAACTGGTTCAGGGTTTGCTCACGCTCATCATTACCACCACCAAGACCAGCACCTCTGTGGCGCCCAACTGCGTCAATCTCATCAATAAAGATAATACAAGGAGCATTTGATTTAGCTTGTTCAAACATATCCCGCACGCGGCTTGCGCCGACACCCACAAACATTTCAACAAAGTCAGAGCCCGAAATGGAGAAGAACGGCACATTTGCTTCGCCGGCAATCGCCCGCGCCAGCAATGTTTTACCAGTTCCTGGAGGGCCAACCAATAACGCGCCTTTGGGAATACGTCCGCCGAGCTTTTGGAACTTGCCTGGATCTTTTAAAAATTCCACAATTTCTTGAAGATCATCTTTGGCTTCATCAATACCTGCGACGTCTTCAAAAGTAACGCGACCATGCGTTTCATTGAGAAGTTTGGCCTTAGATTTGCCAAAACCCATCGCTTTGCCACCACCGGACTGCATTTGGCGCATGAAAAACACCCAGACACCAATCAACAGCAGCATCGGGAACCATGACAACAAAATACCCCAGATGGTCGGCGCATTGCTTGTGTCCGGCTTGGCAGTGATGCTTACTCCACGCTCGGTAAGCCGATTGACCAGGGTAGGGTCATTAGGCGGCGCATAAGAACTGAACCGTCGTCCATCAGCAAGCCTACCGGTAATTGAGTCTCCAGAAATCACAACTTCTTCGACATTGCCGGCTTCAACTTCAGCAACAAACTGAGAGAAATTAATTTCACGCGCGTCTGGACTTGTTGGACTTTCCTGAAAAAAGTTAAACAGGGATACTAATAGTAGTCCCACAACAACCCAGACAATAAGATTTCTCGTATTATTCAAAGGCTCACCCTTTAGTTAACGGTTATAAATATATGTATAAGATAGGAATATCAGCATCAAAATGCCAGTGCTTGAGGAATTTTATTTTCACCTGCGGCATTTAGAGACTAAACATATCCTCAAATTCAATATCCTCATGTACCAAAACCCCTTTTACAGCAACAAGATGACTTTTTTTGCGATATGTCTGCCAAACTGAGGGCAAAGCATGTAGAGCGGCAACCGGTAAATTTTTTGGCAAATCATTTCCCAATTGACGCATTATCTTTAACCCCGCTATGCCCAGAGGTTTAATTTGAAGTGTCCCCTTTAGCGTTGATTTTTTAGCGACACGAACAGAAATGCCATTATCCCAGACACAAAACCCTGCAGGTTTGATGACAATAGGCTCTGGCAAACCGCTAATTTCTCGAAAAATCAGTAAACCATCACGCCTAAAACGCAGAACAAAACCATTAACTGTCTTGCCACCTTCTTTCGGCGGGCGTGGTTTAAGAAAAACGTCATCCAAAATGCGTTGAACCGACTCTGCACGGGGCGGATACCCCCCATGAGGCGTTAGCAACTTATTGATTGTACGGCGTAAAATGTCTTCCGGCTGGTCGCGTAATGACGCATAGGCAAGATAAGCAATACCATATTCATCAAGCTGCACGGCTGACTGCATGAAATTTTCAGTCACTTGCTCAAGTGCTTGGCGTGCCTGTAACAATCGCCCCGCAGTATCTGCCAGTCGTGCCGCAGTCATACCCTCTTCGGAGAGTAGCTCCATTTTATTTCTGATACGAACACGTGCAAATCGCTGGTTAGAATTGCTGGGGTCTGAAATCGGATCAAGTCCAGCTTTAACGGTAGTTTGGTGGAGGCGCTCACGCGGAATATCCAGAAACGGGCGGAGCAAAGCCACACCCTCATAGTTTCTGATACTCTGCATCCCAGATAGGCCATCAAGCCCGGAACCGCGCGCTAAACGCAATAAAAACGTCTCGGCCTGATCTTCAAGATGATGCGCAGTCAACAAATAAGTCACTTTATTTTTGACACACCATTCAAACATCAAGCCATAACGAATATCTCTTGCGGTTGACTGGATATCTTTTTCAGGAATTGCCCCTTTATGAGTCAAAATTTTGCATGGCAAACCCATAGCTTTTGCCAGCTTTGACACATAGCGGGTTTCCTGCACAGCAGCAGCACGAAATCCATGATTTACTGTCAGAACAGAGAAATCCCAATGCTTGTTTTTCTGTTTGGCTTCAGCCGCCAGCACAAGTAAGGATAAGGAGTCAGCCCCGCCTGAAACGGCAAGCGCAAAATGAGCTGGTTGATTTCTGGAGATTTTCAAAAGCTTGGCAAGTTTTTTAACAAATGCCGCACCGCTTAAAGGGGTCATAGGTTTACGGGGGCTTAGAGGCGCCATAAATGCAACCTTAGCCTGAACATTCTGCCCGCTGGCTTTCAATTTCAGCGCGGCGGACAATTGCCTGTGGCGCATCCGGGAAACGTGCAGAAAGTTCAGCAAATGCATCACACCCTGTCTTCTTTTCACCCATAACAACGAGTGTCATCCCCAACTTTAAAAGGCTGTCCGGGGCTTTAATGCTGTCACCATAATTTGTGTAGCCGGCAAGAAATGCGGCAGTGGCATTTTTATAATCCCTCTGCACATAAAAAGTTTCCCCTAGCCAGTATTGTGCGTTCCCGGCAAGTCGATCACGGGGATACAGGTCAAGAAAATTCTGCAATTCAGCTTGGGCTTCCTGATAAGCACCCATTTGCAGTTTTTTCAAAGCCATGTCGTAAATTTCTTTCGGCGTGCCTGACGCTGCGTCTCTTCCACCCGGGCCGGACACCTGAGGCCGCGCATTCGCAGAAGATCTGTTCGCTTGAGGGGTAATCAGTGGCGTGTCGGGCGTTGTCTCGCCAATCAAAGTGACGGTTTCCGCTTTCGCAAGCAGTTCGACAGCCTCAGGTTTGCTCACCGGAACAGTCCCGAGAACCTGCGGTTCTGATGATGTGTTTTGTTGAGTGTTAGAACCGGCGCCGGCAGCGGCAAGCTCTAACTGCTGGAAACGAAACTCGGAGTCTGCCGAGACCTGCTCAAAACGCTCACTGAATTTCGTTAGGCGAAAGGAGACATCGTCCAGCTTACCGTTTAGAGAACGCATAACCTCTTCAATTTGGGTCAGCCTAACGCGCAAGTCTGCAATTGCCGCACCGCCAGCGGCACTATCACCGGAAGACATGCTGTCCCCCTGAAATGTGCCACCCGGAAGCGATGCAAGCGCAGAAAGCCGATTTTCAATACTTTCCAACCGCCCCAAAAGTTCCTGACCGGCATCGCCATTTACGCCTGTCCCACCACCGGTAAGACCGGGACCCATAGGCATCATTTCCAGACGTCTATTCAAAAGCTGTAGAGACGCGTCAATGGCAGCTATGCGTTGTTCGAAAGTCTGATTGGCAACCGCCGGATTAGCAGTGTCAGACAAATCCAAGAATTGAACCGTGTCCTGCACATCATCTGTCGGATTAGAAGATTGAGCCTGTATGGGAAGAATGGATGCACCATAAACCGTCACCATTAAAGAAAGCTGGAACAGCCTGTAAACAGGGTTGAACATTCTTTTTCGGGTCATAAGTTTATCACGCATAATTAACCTCCGTTGCAGCCAATATATACAGAAAAAAGGCTAATATAAGGCATAAAAAAGGGCACCCGAAAGTGCCCTTTAAAACTTTTAAGAAAATCTCTGGTTACTGAATAACAGAAACCGAACGACGGTTTTTGGACCAGCAAGCATCTTCTGCACACAGAGACACCGGGCGTTCTTTGCCCCATGAGACAGTCTCAAGACGAGACCCGTCAACACCGAGGCTAATCATATAATCCTTAACGGCATTTGCACGGCGCGCACCAAGAGCAATATTATACTCTCTTGTTCCACGCTCATCTGCATGTCCTTCAATGGTGAGCGATTTGCCGTTGGTTTTAAGCCAATCTGCTTGACGCATGATTGTTGAACGGGCGTCAGAAGAAAGAGCCGCAGAGTCGGTAGCAAAGAAAACTCTATCACCAACATTTCTGACAAGTTCTTTGACTGCGCTTTCATCACCTGGACCGCCGTAGCCTCCACTGACAGTTCCGCTTGCAGCACAGGCAGCGAGAAGTACGCTTGCCCCCAAGGCAACGACGATATTAGAAGATCTAAATAACTTTCTCATAACATGCTCCTAAATCAGCCTAAAAAGAGAAAAAATTTTCCGCGGACAGCTTTTGCCCGCTAACAGGTTTACTCTTAATCAAAAAAACAAGCATTTTCAACGCATAAAATCCTTTTTTTAATCAATGTTGTTATTTCTTCACCTTATAAGCGGTGACCATGCAGGATCAGAAGCAAAACCAGGAGTTTTTAGGGGTCGCTCATTGTAGCCTGTGACATCCACTGTCCATAGACCCGGGCCCGCTTTTTCACCTTTTTGCTCACGAAAGAAAGTAAGAACCCGCCCGTTGGGAGACCATGCAGGTCCCTCATTATGGTAACCCTCGGTTAAAATTCTTTCACCTGACCCATCAGGTTTCATCACGCCGATTAGGAACCGCCCCTTTAATTGCTTTGTAAAAGCAATAAGGTCGCCACGTGGAGACCAAACAGGTGTGGCATAGCGGCCTTCACCATAGCTTATGCGTTGCACATTTTTACCATCCGCATCCATGACATATAGTTGCTGACGCCCTGCCCTGTCGCTTTCAAAAACAATACGTTCGCCATCCGGCGCATAACAGGGTGCGGTATCAATCGCCAACGTGTTGGTCAGTCGGCGAGTGACGCGTGTTCGTAAATCAAGCGTATAGATATTAGAATTACCGTTGCGCTCCAAACTCATAATGATTTTTTGCCCATCCGGCGAAAAACGCGGTGCGAAAGTCATGCCGGGGAAATCTCCAACAATTTCCTGCTGACCGGTCTCAATATTAAGGAGAAATACTCTGGGCTGGCGGTTGGCGTAGCTAAGATAGGTAATCTCTTGCGCCGTCGGGCTAAAGCGCGGCGTTAGTGCCAAGGACTGGCCTGTTGTGATAAGTCTCGGATTGTGACCATCTTGATCCATAATAGCGAGGCGTTTCACACGTCTGTTTTTAGGCCCTGTTTCATCAACATAAACTATGCGGCTGTCAAAATAGCCGGTCTCACCTGTTAAGCGCTCGTAAATGGCGTCGGCCACCAAATGGCCGACCCAGCGCCAATTAGATGGTGTGGAGATGAGTTGAAGCCCCATCATTTGTTGCTCGGCGACGACATCCCATAAGCGGAATTCGATGCTAATTCTCCCATCCTCCAGATTGGAAACTTTACCAATAACCAAGGCTTGCGTGTTGATGATACGCCAGTCCCCAAAACGCGGGCGGGCATTGACCCGCAAATCCTTCTCAATGAAACCTGCAGGGTTTATTGATTGAAACAAACCAGAGCGGTTGAGATCGGATTTAACGACATTGGCAATATCCGCCCCAATCATGCTGGGCTGGTCATTCTGCCCCTGAAATGGATTAATCGCGATGGGTAGCGGATCCACATTTCCCTGCGTAATATCAATACGCAGCAGATCCTGAGCAAAGCTGACAGAAATCTGGGCTGCCAACACCACAAGAACCACAATCATTTTACGCATTATGATTTTAATCATTTCTTCGTTCCTTTATTTGCTCTCTATCCATTTAACATCTTACTTGGGTCAAAATTAAGTTCCATTTCGCGCCAGCTTTCATATTTTTCAGGGGGCATTTTATAAGGCTGGCATCTTTCTATCGCGCGTAACACACTTTCAGCAGCGCTCAGAAAAAAACTGTCTGTCAGCTGAGCGCGATTAATAACTTTTTTTGCTATCGGGCGACCTGAAGGATCAAGTTGAACACGCACACGCACGACCAAACTTTCAGCATTTTTGGCGCCCGCAGGCACGGACCAGCAGGCACGGATTTGCGCTCTGAAAGCATCTATTTCGCTTAAGCTCATTCTTTCACCCGGCGGCAAGTCCGCGACCGGCTTTGGCGGCGTCGGCTCGGGGAGGTCAGGTGTTTTATCCAATAGCGCTTGTACGGCAGCGGTATCCAGTAGAGGCTTGCGTTCAGGTTTCGCGGGTCGGGGACGCGCTAGCGGCACGACATTACCTACCAGATTAACCGGCTCAGGCATTGAATCAGCTTCTTTTGGTTTTGGAGTTGAGGCCGGTTTTGGGCCAAGTAACGGCATCGCGTCAGTGTTGTCAGCCGGTGGGGGTGGCGCAGTTTCTTGTCTGATATTTGCCGGTGGTTTTTCTATTTCTTCGGCTTGGTCAGTTTTTGTCTCTGGCTTAGGGTCTTGGCTGGTCAACCGCGTGAAATCGTCGATGGTTATGACGTCAATCGGTAAGGCATAATCCGGAAGACTTATTTTTTCGGGGGTTGGCAAAACAATAAAGGCAGATAAAACAACAAGAACATGCAAAACAGTCGAGAGGGCTATCTCTCTGTTAAGAGAAGATGACCGAATGTAATCAACTCGGTTTTGCCGCACCATTTATTTTTTGCCCTGCCCAGATTTTAAATCCGTGACCAAAGCTACTTTTGAAAAGCCGGCTGCATTTATGCGCGCCACCACATCTGCAACATCGCCATAAGCGACATCTTTATCGCCGCGCACATAAATCCGTTCTTCATAGCCTGTATCTGAAATAGCGCGCAATTTAGCTAAGAGATTAGAAGCTTCGATAGCGGTGTCTTGAAGGAAAATTTTACCGTCTGCATGAACAGTTATTGCCAATGGTTCACTATCTCCGGTCAGAGGCTTGGCTCCTGTTTTTGGGAGATTAACCGGAACACCAACCGTCAGAAGCGGTGCCGCAACCATAAACACAATCAGCAGAACAAGCATTACATCAACCATGGGCGTGACATTAATTTCACTCATAGGCGCCTGATGCCTGCGCGAATGGCGCGAAGAGCGGGTTCTTGATGCACCATTTTGTTGTGAGTTCATATTAATTGCCATGAAATGTCCTATATGCTTAGCTCGGGATTAACCGGATTGCCGATCCAGAAAAATGGAAAATTCATCCGCAAAATAATCGAGACGCGCTACATAGCTGTTAATATCGGAAGTGAATTTATTATAAGCAATGACTGCAGGAATAGCTGCGAGCAACCCGAGACCTGTTGCGAACAGCGCTTCGGCAATCCCCGGCGCAACGACGGCCAGATTGGTATCTTGGGTCAGTGCAATCGCTTGAAAACTATTCATGATGCCCCACACAGTACCGAACAAGCCGACAAATGGCGCAATAGCGCCAACCGTTGCAAGAAACAGCAATCGATTGGAGAGCACGCCAACTTCCTGGGCAACTGCACCATTTAGCGTTCGGTCAACACGGTTAATCAGTTCCGGGGTGATTTTTTTCGGTTTACCGTCTGAGGAAGTTCTGACCCACTCTCTCATGCCGGCAAGAAAAACTCTCGCCATAGGATGATCAGCACGCTCATTGATACGCTTATAGAGATTTGACAGGTTTTCTCCTGACCAGAAAAATTTTTCAAAATCAGTCGCTTTGCGGGACAGCCGGCGCATTGTCATTGTTTTATCAATGATGATTGCCCAACTTTGAATGGATGCCATGACGAGGCCAATCATGACAATTTTCACGACCCAGTCCGCGCGCAAAAACAAAGAATAAAGACCGAAATCCGTGTGAGCCAGACCTGGATTGGAAAGCGCTGTGGCTTGCTCAACCAGTGTTGGATCGCTCACAACATCAAGCAATTCATTCATCCGTTTTAATCTCCTGCATTATTTCATGCTGTTTTGCAGGATAATTGTGACCAAACTAGGGCTTATTTATAAAATTCAGGAAATGCTCTTCCTGCGTCAAATGCGGCTCCAGAAGACACAAAATATCTTGAGGCATTCTGACCGGGCGACCTGCTGCCGTAATACAAGCAACATGAACATCCGCCCGCCACAATATTTGACGGTCAAGCATAATGGCCTGCTTGATATGTAAGCGAGCACCTTTAATGAAAATATATGCTGAAATAACCTTGAGCTTGTTATCAATTTTAGCAGGTGCGAGAAAATCAATATTCATGGTTACGACTGTAAACGCCAGCGGGTCGGGCCTGCTGAAGAGGTCAGAATGATGAATGCCGCATGAATGAAGAAATTCTGATCGGCCTCGCTCCGCAAAACGCAAATAATTGGCATGATAAACCACGCCCGAGAAGTCCGTATCCTCATAGTAGACTCTCAGCGGCAGGCTATGAATGCCGTTTTGAATGCTATTTGGAAGCAGGTCGTTCATATCAGCTATTATTCTCTATTATCTTGCCCGGGCTTAAATAAATCTTCCGAAATAGGATCACCGGCGCCATTTTTAGTTTCCGGCGGCGTCAGCCCCAAATGC
>LXNH01000339.1_pt1 | contig 12254 bp, 7 predicted proteins | sample 809111 | NCBI WGS metagenome assembly LXNH01 (sample SAMN04870528, study PRJNA318959) | seawater metagenome | biome: 00002010; material: water; isolation source: marine seawater | place: Greece: Milos, Mediterranean Sea | collected 2013-05-29 | depth 5-7 m
ATGGGGACAATTTGATATGAGTGGTAGTGCCGCTTATACAGATAGTTCAGGTGAATTCTTAATTAAAGCTGCTGGTGATGCAAATTGTCTATTGAATCTTGGTGGTGGTGTTTGTGCAGCTTCAGATTCTTCTGGAAATTATACACACAACTGGAATGGACAAAGAGATATATTAGGTGCTGTTCAAAGACATAATACGTTTGTTTTCTTAAACCATGACCTTGGTGATGGAAGAGAATTATTTGCTGAGTGGGGACAATACAAAAGTGAATATAACGGTAATAGACACTCCGTATCTCATTTCTCAGCAGTAAAATTTGTTGTGCCTGCTACAAACTTTTATAACTTTACAGGTAAAGCTTTACTAATGGATAACTATAGATTTGTAGATGCTGGGGCAAGAAATGTAGATAACGATAAAGAAACTAATAGGTATCTTGTTGGTTTAAGAGGAGTAACTGATTCTGGATGGGATTGGGAGTCTGCAGTATCTTATTCAACAGCAGAAGCTTTTGATGTTACTCATAACAGAGTATCCAACACACTTCTAGACGGTTTACTTCATAAAGAAGGACCTGGTGCATACAACCCATTTAATGGTGGTGGTGTTTATCAAACTGGTTTTGTCTCTCATAATCCAATTGACTATACGCCAGGCAATATAGAAGATGCGATTGTAGATGCATACAGATACAACGAAAGAACTATGACTACAGCAGACTTTAGATTTTCTAAGCCTGATGTCTTCTCAATTAAAGGTGGAGATGTTGGTATGGCTTGGGGTCTTGAGGCAAGAAATGATACTTTCTTAGATGATAGAGACCCAAGATTAGATGGAACTATTGTCTTTACAGAAAGAAAAACAAGTGGTCAGCTTTCAACAAGTGCTGGTGATTCATATCCATATGTTTCTGACTTAGCTAATAGTAGCCCTACTCCAGATAGTGATGGTGGTCGAAATGTTAACTCAGTATATATTGAATTTGATATTCCTTTAGTAAGCCCAGAAATGAATATTCCTGTTGTTGAGCAATTTGACTTACAGCTTGCATACAGACAAGAAGCTTATTCAGACTTTGAAGGTACTGGTGTACCTAGGGTAGCTTTTGGTTGGAGAGTAAATGATCTAGTGAAAATTAGAGGTTCACAACAAGATACATTTAGAGCTCCAAACATGATTACTATTAACGAAAGCATGGTCGTTAGAAACAACACAAGAAACGATGCTGCAACAATTTATGCTGCATCACTTGGTGCTGATACTGATGATTCAGATGGTCGTTATAGTGTTCAGAGACAAGCTATGGGTAGTTCAAAACTAACCGCTGAAGAATCTCAGAACTCAACTGTTGGTCTTGTTATAGAACCTACAGATAATCTAACAATTACTTATGACGTATGGTCAATTGATTCTACAAATACAATTGGTTTATTCGGTGAAGAAAACCATATGTTGTTAGATCTTTTCTTAAGACTTCAATCAAATGATATTAATAACTGTGGTGCTGTGATTAGTAACCCAGCAGTTGTTAGACAAACACCTGATAATCCTGCTTCATTCTTAGCAGCTGGTCTATGTCCATTTGGTTTAGCAGAAAGAGTAGAAGATAACTATGCAAACTTGAATGATAGGGCTGTTGAAGGTAATGATTTAGGTGTTTATTACGATATGGACACAGCAATCGGTAAGTTCTCATTCAAACATCAAGTTTCTATGTTAACTAAGAGAGAGCAAAAATATGGTGAGACTTTATCAACATTAGATGCTGCTATGCAATCAGGATTCTTGCCTGTCACAGCAATAGATGGTTTTGGTGATATTCTTGCTGTTAATGGTTCTCCAAAAAGAAAATCATATACATCACTAAGATTTAGACGTGGTGATTGGGCACTTGGTATTAACCAAAATGCTAGAAGTACAGTTTATGAAGATAGAACTATTTCTAGTGCAGGCTCAATGTGGGCTGTAACACCTTTCAAAACAATGAATGTGTACAGCGACTACTACACTAACGTTAATGATGGTGATTTAAGAATAAGGTTAGGTGTGAATAACTGGCATGATAGAAGAGCTCCTTTAGCTTCATCTAGAATGGGTTACTTTGAAGATTTAGATAACAATCTAAGAAGAAACTTTTATTTAGACTTAAGACTTACTTACTAAATTTAATCTTATAAGGCGCGATTAATTTCGCGCCTTTTTTTATGAAAAATTTGACCAATCCAAAATCAATAGGTTTTTTTGTTGGTCTTATTTTTTTATTTTTTACCTTACTAACCTCTCCTCCACCTGGTTTATCAGAATCTGGATGGCTCGTTACTGGAGTAGTCTTGCTCATGGCAAGTTGGTGGGCAACTGAAGCTATCCCACTCCCTGTAACTGCACTTATACCTCTGGCTCTGTTTCCTTTGTTGGGAGTGTATGACTTTAGTGATGCGAGTAATCCTGCAAAAAGTGCTTTCACTAAAGTAGCAGCACCGTATGCACATCCAAATGTATTTTTATTTTTAGGGGGCTTCATCCTAGCTTTAGCTATAGAGAAGGTTAATTTACATAAAAGAATAGCTCTTAAAATGCTTCTCTCAATAGGCACAGATGCCAAATACTTAATTGGTGGCTTTATGCTAGTTAGTGCTTTAATTAGTATGTGGATCATGAATACCTCAACCACATTAATGTTGCTACCAATAGGATTGGCAATCGCAGGTGTAGTCCGAAATACAACTTCTTTAGATAAAGATTTTAGAAATTTTCAAACAGCTCTGCTATTAGGTATTGCATATGCAGCAACCATAGGTGGCATGGCTACACCAATTGGTACTGGACCAAACATTGTAGTTATAAGCCTAATACAAGAACAAGGTTTAGATGTCACATTTGATCAATGGATGCTTCTGGCAACTCCAATATCTGCAATTATGTTGTTGGTTGGGTGGTGGCTGTTAACACATATTATTTTTCCAATAAAAATAACAGGAAACGAGGATACTAAAAATTCATTGCAAAAAATGTACCTTGATTTAGGAAAAATTAGTGTAGATGAAAGAAGGGTCTTAATTATATTTATTCTTACGGCTCTGGCTTGGATGACAAGAGATCTGCTTGATGATTTCTTTTTATTTCAAGGACTCACTGATTATGGCATTGCAATAATTGCAGCCCTTGCAGTTTTCATTACAAGATCTAGTACAGGTTCAGGTTTAATTGAGTGGAATATAACTTCAAAACTACCTTGGGGTATATTGATTCTATTTGGGGGTGGCTTATCAATGGCTAATGCGATTATGGATTCAGGTCTTGGTAAATGGATTGGTGGCTTAATCCCTGAGATAAATGCTGTATTGCTAATCTTGCTTATTGTAGCCTTGATAGTTTTTCTTACAGAACTTACAAGCAACCAAGCTACAACAGCAACATTTGTTCCAATTATGATTATCTTAGCTACAGCAGAGGGAAATTTATTACCAGATGGTTCCAATAATTTAAGCCTTGTTGCTCAACTTGCCATACCAGTTGCTTTAGCATCAAGCTGTGCATTTATGCTTCCAGTTGCTACCCCTCCAAATGCAATAGTTTATGGTTCAGAAAAATTTGGTATTACTGAAATGATGAGAGCAGGATTATATATAAATATAGTAGGCATAATTGTTGTAACTCTATTTTCAGCCTATGTGTTACCATTAATTTTCTAAATGATTAGATTAATATTACTAATATCAGGTTTTGCTTTCACTCAATCAAGCCTAATAGATTACTCTCATCCATATCATCCAACTTATACCCAGTCAGGTATCGTTGTATCACAAAATTATCTATCTTCTGATATAGGAGTAGAGATATTGAATAAAGGTGGTAACGCTGTTGATGCAGCTATAGCAGTGGGTTTTTCTTTAACGGCTACATTGCCTAGAGCAGGAAATATTGGTGGTGGTGGCTTTATGCAAGTATTCATTACAAAAGATAAAACAATTCTGACAATTGATTTTAGATCTATGGCTCCTGAATTAGCTACCAGAGAATTCTATCAAAATGCCATCAGAGAAGATGATGATGTAACTAGAAAAGGGTTTAAAGCTATAGCTGTACCAGGAACTGTAGCTGGGCTTTTTAAAGCTCACGAATTGTATGGATCTTTACCAATGATAGACCTCATACAACCAACAATTACTTTACTAGAAAAAGGTGTCCCAATTACTCAAGATTTATATTTAGCTATTAACAAAGGCAGATACATTAAAAATGATCCTGAATCTAATAAGATTTACAAAGAAAACCTTACATTAAATGGTAAATTAAAAAACCCAGACCTTGTTGCAACTCTTAAAGCAATACAAAAAGAAGGTAGAGATGGTTTCTATAAAGGTTCAATTGCAGACCTTATCCATGATCAAATGGTTAAGAATAACGGTCTAATTAGAAAATCAGACCTAGCGAACTATAAAGTTAATTTATATTCGCCAATTGGGACAAGTTACCGAGGGAAAAAAGTTTATGCTATGGGAGCACCTTCAGGTGGTGGTGTAGTAATCTTAACCGCTCTAAATGTTCTGGAGTGCTTTCAACTGTCACAATTAACTCCTAATAGCGCACAAACATACCACCTGCTAGCAGAGGCCATGAAATTTGGACATCATAACAGGTCAAAATACGTTGGCGATCCTAGTTTTTTTGAGATTCCATATGACATGCTCTTATCTAAAGATTTAGCATGCGATAAAGCAAAAAGAATTAATTTAAAAGAGGCCTCCTCTCCAAAAAAAACAGCACGAACTGGAGATGAGATAAATAATTCTTACAAAGAATCAAAAGATACTACTCATTACTCCATTGTAGATAAAGATGGTAATGCAGTTGCTGTAACTTATACATTAGGTTATTCGTTCGGTTCTGGTGTAACAATTCCCGGTACTGGAATTCTCACAAACAACCAAATGAATAATTTTGCTCATAGTTATGGTGTGAAAGATTCTTACTTCAGAAGTAGTTCCCCTGCTAATAAGCTTGACCCATTAAAGAGACCAATGAGCACAATGTCTCCTGTTATGGTGTTTGATTCTAAAGGTAACCTTGAATTAATAACAGGCTCTCCAGGTGGTTCACAAATTCCAGGTGTCATATTGCAAGTTCTAATTAACAACATTGAATTTAATTTAGATATTGGCGCAGCTACAATGGTGCCAAGAATACACCAAGATTCTCAAAGTTTAAGTATGGAATATGAAAAATTTCTGAGTGAAGATACCTTAAGAATTCTTCGTTCTTATGGACATAAATTAAAAATTTCTGACACTATGGGCAGCACACAGAGTATTGAAATTAAAGATGGCGTTAAATATGGTTATGCTGACCTAAGAAGACCAGATGCCAAGGTTAGTATTCAGAAATAGCACTTAAAGAATTTTTTAAACGTTCAATTACTACTTGTTTATCAATTAAATAAATTGTTGCATTTAATTGTGGTGACTTCGCCCTTCCAAGCAAGGCTACTCTGAGAGGCAGTCCTATTTTTGGCATAGGTAGCTCTAAATCTTCTTTAGCACAGCTTATGATTGCTTCAATAGATGCCTCATTCCATTCATCTAGTGCTTCAAGTTTCTTTATAAAATACTCTATTACAGGTTTTGCATTAGATAAGTGCTTATCAAAATCTTCTTGATTATATTCATCAAACTTTACTATAAAGGGTTTTATAAAATTTGATATTTCATCCAATGTGTTTCCGCTCCCCTTACATAGTTCTAGTAAATAGTGTGCATCATGATGGTCTTTAAGCGTGTAACCATTTATTTTGTTAAAAGTTTCAATCATTTCTAATAATTCTGATTTTTCCTTATTAACAATATGGCCCTGATTTACAAAATTAAGTCTTTCAATATCAAAAACAGCTCCAGCTCTCTGTATATCTTCAACAGCAAAAATTTCAATCAATTTTTCCATAGTAAATATATCTTCTGTTGTGTTTGACCAACCAAGTTTAGCCAACATGTTTAGTAGAGCCTCTGGTAAGTACCCTGCTTCTTTATAAGCCATTAAATCTGTCGCAGCATGTCTTTTTGATAACCTTTTTCTGTCTTCACCTAAAACAAGAGGTAAGTGTATGTAATCAAAACCTTTATATCCTAGAGCCTTAACAATATGAATTTGTTTTGGTGTATTCGGCAAATGGTCTTCGCCTCTGATTATGTGAGTTACCTCTTGGTAATTATCATCTATTACATTGCAAAAATGATAGGTTGGAGATTTATCGCTTCTTAAGATAACTAAATCGTCTAATTCTTTATTAGGAAACTCAATATCTCCATAAACTAAATCTTTTACAAGTATTGAGCCCTCTTTATTAATTTTAAGTCTTATTGCCCCATCATCTTCATAAGCCTTACCCTCTTCTATTAGTCTTTTTGCTTCTTTTTGATACACATCAAATCTATCACTCTGTTTAATTGGATTTTGATCAGGATTAAGCTTGATCCAATCAAGACCATCCATAATTGCATCTATATATTCATCTTTAGATCTTTCTTTATCAGTATCTTCAATACGAACTAAAAAAGTGCCTTTATTTTTTTTTGCAAAGACATAATTAAACAAGGCAGTTCTAACACCACCTATATGCAAATATCCTGTTGGACTTGGTGCAAATCTAGTTACAACTTTCATAATTTACCAATTTATTTCTTTATCTGTTTTTTTTCTCAACACTTCTAAAAATTTATTATGCTCAGACGTATCATTTTCGTTGGCATTGAAACTACAAAAATGTACTTGTTCTGTTTGTTTAATTTCTTCTTCGTTTGTTTCTGCATTTTTTGATTCAGATAAATCAAAAGTTACTTGCCCACCAGTTAGATTTAAATAAGTATCAGCTAAAATTTGTGCATCAAGCAATGCTCCATGATATGTTCTGTCATAACCAGATATACCTAGCCTCATTGAGAGAGCATTTAAATTATTTCTTTGCCCTGGGAAAGCTTTTCTAGCATGTATCAAAGTATCATACACTGAACATATATCTCTTATGTCTTTAACTTCATGATCCATCAGCTTTAATTCGTGATTGATGAAACCTATATCAAATTCAGCATTATGTATAACTAACTCCGCTCCTGTTATAAATTTTATAAATTCATCTGCTACTTCTTTAAATTTTGGAGCATCTTTAAGCTGTTCATTAGAAATATTTGTTATCTCTGCAGCTCCTTCACTCATCTCCTTTCCATCAGGGTTTAAATACGTCTGATACAATTCACCAGTTTTGTTCCTTCCAATAATTTCTACTGCCCCAATTTCAACAACTCTATCACCAGCATTAAAATCTAAACCCGTTGTTTCTGTATCAAATGAAATTAATCTCTTAGACATTCTCTGTTCCTAAATTAGCAAGAAGATCAGCTCTTTCATTGCCAGGATCTCCGGCATGTCCCTTCACCCAGTGCCACTCAACGTTCATCTTTTCATTTAAATCTGATATTTGAATCCACAATTCTCTATTAGCAACTGGCTTTTTTGCAGCAGTTCTCCAATTATTTTTTTTCCAGTTGTGAATCCACTCTGTTATGCCTTGTCTAAGGTAATTAGAGTCTGTATAAAGCTCTATTAGCTCAGTCTTATCTCTCAAGTATTTAAGAGCTTCTAGTGCCGCTTGCATTTCCATTTGATTATTAGTTGTTTCAGGATTCCCACCATATAAGTCTTTTTCATAATCTGCTGTTTTTATATATACGCCCCATCCCCCAACTCCAGGATTACCTTTGCATGCTCCATCTGTATATACTTTTATAGACATAAGTGTTTATTATAAATTAATGAGTATCTTTCATATACCTGCTTATACAGATAATTACATATGGGTTATGCAATCCGGTTCTGATATATCCGTTATAGACCCTGGAGATGCTTCACCTGTCTTAGATCACATAAAGAAAAATGATTTAAATCTTGTAGATATTTTGCTTACTCATCATCACTTTGATCATGTAGGTGGAACTCTCCAACTTAAGCAACAGATTAGTGGCAAAGTTTATGGTCCTTTTGGGGATATTGAAGGTGTTGATATACATGTCGCAGAAGATGATAGGATCGAAACATTAGGTTATGAATTTTCTGTATTAGAAACACCGGGCCACACACTTGACCACATAGCCTATATTGAGAATAAAAAAAAATTAGTTTTTTGTGGTGATACTTTATTTTCAGCAGGCTGCGGCAGAGTATTTGAAGGAACATTTGAACAAATGCATAATTCTATTCAGAAATTAAATCAATTAGATTCAGAGACAATAATTTATTGTGCTCATGAATACACTCAATCAAATCTAAAATTTGTAAACTCTATGATGAATGATGATTTCATCAAACAATATGCATCAGAGGTAAATCAAAAAATTCAGGATGGTTCTATTTCCTTACCAACAAAATTGAAATTAGAAAGAAAAATAAATCCCTTTCTTCTGGATAATCTGCCTACAGATTTAAAAAGTCTAAGCCCTTTAGAACAATTTACAGAGCTAAGAATAAGAAAAGATAATTCCTAAAAAAAAGGGTTGCCGAAGCAACCCTTTAATTCATCGACTAAATCGATTAAAAGTTTACAGAAACGTTTGCATAGTAATGCATTGAACCCCATGTTCTGTACGCAGGGTCAAAGTCATTAGCAAAAGTCTCTGGGAAGAATGTTGGATTTTCATCCAATACATTATCTATCCCAACTCTAACAGTTGCATTGTATTCTGGTAAAACCATTCCATATTGAACGTCAAGGTAAGTGATCGCTTCAATATCTCTTGTAGTTTCTGTTACCAGTCCAGCAGATGTCATTGTTGGAGGATTATTTGCAACACCTTTACCTTCACCGAAGTGTTGTAAAGTTGCTGATGCAAACATATCACCCATAGTCCATGATAATGATGTGTTCATTTTGAAATCAACAAAGTTGTTTCTTGATGAACCTAACACGTAACCAGCAGCCATCTGAACATCGCCGTTAGCTAATGTAAAATCATATGAATCAAGTTGTCTTGCATCAACACCTAGAGCAAAATCACCGTATGCAGTTGAGAATGCATAAGAACCCCCAACTTCAAGACCTGATGTCTCTAACATACCAACGTTGTTGGTTGTGTCTCTTAAATCATCAACAAAACCGGTAGGCAGTCTGTCAATTAAATTACAGTAAGCCGAATTGCTACCATCGTAACAACTGTTAAGAATCAACTGAGCTCCAATTGAACCAATTAAGTTAGTGATTTCAATATCATAGAAATCAGCAAACATATTAAGTCCAGGGACTCCTGCTGGTTGGAAAACCACACCAAAGTTTGTACTTTCTGATTCTTCAGGTTGCACATTTGGGTTACCACCAACTGTAATTCTGATCTGATCATTTGGCTGAGTAAAGCCTGTTGGAACACCATCAGCTAGACATTGTCCAACTTGTGTACCGTCAGCATTACCAGTAAAGTTTGCAGAATTAACATCACAAGGATCTTGTAATGTTGGATAGCTGTCAGAATTACCACTATAAAGTGAGCCAATGCTTGGAGCTCTGAAACCTTCAGCAAATGTTGCTCTAACTTTCAAACCTTCAACAGGTGTTAATACCATACCCAGCTTTGAGTTTGTTGTATTACCGAATGTTGAGTAATCTGAGTACCTTGAAGCAGCTGAGAACTCAAGCATTGAATGTACTTTATATACAATCTCTGCGTATAATTCATCAACTTCAAATCCACCAGAAACTGGTTGGTTAGCATTACCTGTAGATAGACCTTTAGCAATAAATGCATCAGGGAAATTGAATCCATCTTCTTGTCTGTGCTCGTAACCAAACGCAACTGGTACATCAAAACCTTGTGGGTTAACGAATAACTCACCAGCAAAATCAACACCATAGTTTGTCATTTGGTTTCCACCAGAACTTTTCGCTTGGAAAGAAATAGCTTGAGCCATTGCAGGTGTAATTGAACCTGAACCTGACCATAGACCATTACCTTCATATGCACTGTCTGGGCCTTGACCACCAAAGATGTTCAAACAAGTAACACCATTGCCGTCTGGACCACAATCATCAGCAAGTGATAATTTAATAGCGCCTGAATCAAGCAAACCGTCTGTTGTATTTAATGCATTATTTGTAGCTTTTGAGAAGTATGCTGTGTAATCAAAACCCATAACGCTGCCATCTAAAGATGCCATCGCTCTGTATGTTTCAATATCATCTGTGTAAAGTCTGTTACCAGTCTCTAACATTCTTCTTCCAAACCAACCATTCGCTGTTGTTACACCCTCAGGTGCAGCAGAACAATCGGCATAGTTTTGTGAACCACCACTTAGGTCACAGAATTCAACTCCAAATGGGTTATAAGGTTGGTTTGCACCAATACCTTCTCTACCACCGAAACTACCAAAACCATAAAACAATGGCATTGGAGCTAAGAGTCTATCTGAGTCTCTTTTTTGGTACATGAAGTCCAATCTAACTGTTTGACCAGTTTCAAGATCTCTAGTCATTTTTGCAAATGCGTTTAATCTTTTACTTGGAGTTTCAATGTAGTTATACGGGTTGTAGTTAAATCTATCTCCGCCTGTAACTGGATCGTCACCAGTACCATCTGTCCAACATCTAAAGTCAGTTGCAGGGTTAGTACCTGGAGTACCTTCAGCAACAGTCCAGTTTGAACAGCCTGCTGTTGCACCACCGATATCGCCATAAGCGAAACGTCCTTGAGGTGTTCCAGAAGAACCTACTGCAGGGTGAGCACCTGTTTCTGGTCTTTCTCCGTTACCTAAACTCATTAGATCAACTACTGAGACACCAGCAATATAAGATGCATTACCAAAAGATTCACCAACAGTGAATGTCATCACTTCTGATTCACCACCGCCGTCAAAGTATTCGCCCATTTGGTATGTAGCTGAAGTACCTGTGTAATCATCTTTAGTGATGATGTTGATAACACCAGCAATCGCATCAGAGCCATAAACAGCTGACGCGCCATCCCTTAGGATTTCGACTCTTTCTACCATGGCAGACGGTATTGAGTTCAAGTCAACAGAACCATTAGCTCCTTGACCTGAGTTTACCCATCTTCTGCCATCTACAAGGATCAAGTTTCTACCTGAACCAAGATGTCTCATATCGATTCTAACCGCACCAGAACCACCATTGTTATAGGTTCTGGAAAGACCAGATCCTTGGCTAGGTAGCTCAAGCAGGATTTCACCAATAGAGGCTTTACCTGTTACTGCAATATCCTCTGCAGTAATTTCTGTCACTGGTGCAAAAGAGTACGGGTCGGCACTCTTGGTTTTTGAACCGGTAACAACAACTTCCTCAACATCACTATCATCTTCTTGAGCAATAACACCCAAAGAGAAAGAAGTGATAACGAGCAAGCTCATTAAATATTTGAATATATTCATATTAATACCTTATTAAAAAAAGTTAATATCCCACCATGATAGTCAATTTAGTAGGTCTTTAATACTTTTTTGCCACATAAATGAAACAAAATGGCAATATTTAGCAGTTTTTATTGAAAAATGGGGAAAAAGCTTAATTTCAATGGCCTTAAAAGCATTTTTGCGTAATTTTATAAATAATGAAAATGGACTATAATTCAAGCATGGTCAAAGGGAAGAAAATACTTGTTGTAGGTCTTGCAAATAAATATTCTATTGCAGCTGCAATATCCAGCTCACTATATGAAAATGGAGCAACTCTTGGTTTTAGTTACCAGAATGATAGGTTTGAGAAATTTATCAATGAATTTTCTGGTGATAACGGTGGCGGTTTTACTCAAGTTTGTGATTTATCTAGTGATAATGATATTAAAAAATTAATATCTACAGCTATAGAAAAATGGGGAAAAATTGATGGTATTGTGCATTCAGTTGGTTTTGCTCCAGCGGATCAGATTTCTGGAAATATTGAAGACTGCATAACCAGGGAAGGCTTTCAAATTACGCATGATGTCAGCTCCTATAGTTTTGCAGGACTATTAAAAGAGGCTCATCCTCATATGAGTGAAAACAGTTCAATTATCACTTTAACTTACGTTGGCTCACAGGAAGCTACACCTAATTACAATGTTATGGGTATGGCTAAAGCTAGTTTAGAGGCTAGTGTTCGCTATTTTGCCTCAACTTTAGGGCCTAAGGGTATAAGGGTAAATTCTATATCTGCCGGACCAATTAAAACACTTGCAGCTTCTGGAATTAAAGGTTTTAAATCAATGCTTAATAAACATGGTGCAAA
>LXNH01000340.1_pt1 | contig 12248 bp, 16 predicted proteins | sample 809111 | NCBI WGS metagenome assembly LXNH01 (sample SAMN04870528, study PRJNA318959) | seawater metagenome | biome: 00002010; material: water; isolation source: marine seawater | place: Greece: Milos, Mediterranean Sea | collected 2013-05-29 | depth 5-7 m
ATTTACTTCGAGATTTAAAGGTGAGCAACTCAGAGTTTTGTTAGCAATAATTGTAATATTGGTATGTATAAAAATGGGAATAGAACTTTTTAACGAGCCTTCCATAAATTCAAGGATTATAATTCAAGATGCATTTTAGAAAATTAGTAACATTAAAGTTTTGCATTTTTTTTATTTTGTCTTTTGGAGATCTAAAAGCAAACACTCTATTCTTTGATATTTCCAATACAAAAGTCATTTTAGGAGAGGAAAAAAATGCAGTTGATTTTACTATTTATGGTTTTTCAGATGCAAAAAGAACTTTAGTTTTAAAAATCACTGGACCAAAGCAAAAAGTGATATTGCAAAAAAAAAAGAGTGTCTTGGGAATGTGGACTTGGGGTAAAACTGGAGAATTTCAATATCCGAGTTTAAATCACTATTATACAAATAATAAAAACAATGAAATTGATTTTGAAATAAAAAAAGATTTATACGATAATATTAAATTGATTGGAACGGATGATGACAATTTAAAAAAAGACCTAATTGATAAGAAAATGTCATTAAATCTTTTTAAAATTAAAAATGATTCATTTAAGATAATTAATAAAGACGTCCCGTCATTATTTAAAATCCCGGTTAAGCTTCCAGAAAATTCACCAGCCGGAGAATATTTTATTTCGATGAGTCTTATGGATGGAGGAAATAAGTTTGAAACCAAAAAAACAAAACTCACTGTGAAAAAGCCTGGTGTAAGCTCATTTATATTTTCATTTGCTCATAAATTCTCATTTATATATGGAGTTTTTTCTGCTATTATTGCAATTGCTCTTGGAGTATTTGCAAGCTTTGTTTTTAGGAAAAGGTAGAGATGGATAAAGAACTTGTATTTTTAGTAGTTCTTGATGATTCTTCTGAGATTATGAATGCATTGAGATATGCTGCACAAAGAAGTGCCATAAATAAGGGAAGAGTTGCCCTTTTATATACTTTTGAAACTTTAGAATTTAGTCATTGGAAGGCAGTAGAAGATATTGCTGAAGTAGAGTCAAGAAAAGAAGCAGAGTCAAAAATTAAAGAGTTTGAGAACTTTGTGTTAAAATTTACGACAAAAAATCCTAAAAAATATATTATGAAGGGAAACAGAATTGAATGCATTATTAATTTTTTGAATGCCAATAAATTTATAACGAATTTTGTGTTAGCAGCGTCAGCAAAAGAATCAGGATCTGACCATCTTATCAGTGCATTCACGGGTAAGCAAAGATCAAAAATATCAGTCCCAATGACAATAATTCCTCCAAATCTTAGTGAAGAAGAAATTGACAAATTATCTTGAATTAATTAAGTATTAATTATGTTTATACAAACTGAAGATACCCCTAATCCAAACACGCTTAAATTTATTCCCGGTGAAGTACTACTTGAAAGTGGTACACTAGAATTTAAGTCAAAAAAAGATGCAGATTCTAATAACCTTGCAAGATTACTTTTTAATGATGATAACGTAGAGTCAGTTTTTATTGGCAAAGATTTTTTGACTATTACAAAAAACACAAAAATTGATTGGGATTCTGTAAAGCCAGCACTTTTGTCAAAAATAATGGAATTTTTCTCATCAGGAGAGTCACTTGATATCAAAGAAGAAGATACCTCATCTGAGAAAATAAAATACAATGAAAAAGACTTAAAGATAGTTGAGCAGATTAAAAAACTTATTGATGAGAGAGTTAAACCCGCAGTAGCACAAGACGGTGGCGATATTAGTTTTGTTCGTTTTGAAGAAGGCAAAGTCTTCTTAGAACTTCGAGGAGCATGCTCTGGATGCCCAAGTTCAACAATTACCTTGAAATCAGGAATCGAAAATATGTTGAAATATTATGTTCCAGAAATTACTTCAGTTGAAGCTGTAAACCAGTAAATGCAATCAATTTCTACATTTTATAGAAATCTTATAATCCTTTTAGTTTCTCTTGCGCTATTAAATGTAGCCGTCGGTTTTTATAGTAGTTTCAATAAAAGTAAGCAGTCTAAATCTACTCAGATTAATTATACAATTGAGAATATGAAATTTAATGATGAGACTTTGGAAAGTAAAAGTGTTGATTATATAAGCCAGGCTGATGAAATGCTTGAAATCTTTAAAAAGTATGAATTTTCTGTTGATAGCTTTTTGAATGATGAATCAGCCAATTTAATTATTTTTTCTTCTCTTCCTGACGATTTTATGGAGATAAAGTCAGTTAATGAAAGGAAAAAATTATTTATTAACACTCTGTTACCTATTATTTACTCGGAAAATTTAAAGATTCTTGAAGATAGAAAGAAAATTCTAGATTGGTGGAATGAATCACAAGGCGAGAACTTTTCCAGAGATTTTTGGCCATCTTGGTTATTCGAGTTAAGTGAAAAGTATGAAACATCTGACTCAAATCTAGGAAATCTCTTAATGAAAGTTGATGTTATCCCCATATCAATGGCGCTCGCACAAGCTGCCATAGAAAGTGGTTGGGGAACCTCCAGATATCTACGGGAAGGTAATGCCATTTATGGTCAATATACGTTTGAAAAAGATAAGGGTATTCGACCAGAGCGTCGTGAAAGTAACGAAAAGTTTTTCATAAAAAAATTTAGTAATTTATCGGAATCTACACGATCTTATTTTAAAAATATTAATACCCATCGTGCATATGATGATTTTAGAGAAGAAAGAAAAAAACTTAGAATGAATGGTGTTAAATTATCTGGAGTCAAATTAGTTAAATTTCTGACAAGTTACTCAGAAAGGCGAGATGAATATGTAAAGGACGTTGAAAATATTATTCAGTCTAATAACTTTATGAAATTTGATAACAGTTATCTCGCGAATTAATATTACCTTTAGAAGTAAAATTTATTTTTATGTTTAATTATCATTGTCCCAAACCAATAGACATCACTATTTTTTAAAAGGGTACAATTTAACCTATATCTTTGATTCTTTGACGCATTTGATACTTTGACAACCAAAACATTATCGTTTATAGATTTTTCAAGATTTCCGCTGTTTATAAAACAATTAATTTTATTTAAATTAAATTCCGTTTTCAGATTAAGTTGGAAAGAATTATTTTTTTCATCATTTATAATTTCTACAAATGAAATATTCATTGGTCTAGTATTTATAATTTGAGAGAATCTTTCGAGAGAACCATATTTATCGTTTATTGAGAATCTAGGTAAATTATATTTGTTCTCTTTAAAGTGAAGAGGGGAAGAATGTTGTGAGAATGCTATTTTATAACCAAGACCCTTTACTATATCTCTTACAAAAGTGTTTGATTCACCATAGGGATATGAAATTATTTTATGAGATTTTCCAAGGTTTTTCTCAATCTTTTTCTTAGCTGTTTCTATATCTTTTATTAAATCAGTTGATGGATATTCTATAAAACTTTTGTGTTTGTCTGAGTGATTGTATATTTCTCCTTTGTTTTTTTTTAATTCATCTAACATTTTCCAATCCATAAAATCACTGGTTCTATTTTTATTGACAAAGCCAGTAGATAAAAAAACACTAAAGGGAAAATTATAATTTTTTAATAATGGAAATGCGTTTTCATAGAAACTTTTGAAAGCATCATCAATGGTTATAAAAACAGACTTTGGAGGTAAGTCATAACCATCGTAAAAGAAGTCAATAAGTCTAGAAACTGGAAGGACGTTATAATTATTTTTTTTTAAATACTGTAATTGTTCATTAAAGTTTTGTGAAGAAATACTTGTTGATGGATGTTTTTGTTCATCAAAACGATGATAAACAAGAACAATCCCTGAGCCTTGTTTACTAAAAAGACTTTCAGGAGAAAAAGTTAGGAAGATTAAGATGATTCTAAGAAATATCATCTATGACTGGAAATTGTTTGGAATTAAAAAGTTGATAATGCCACCATTCATTTCTGTAAAAATCCCAACCTGAATCTGTCATTATACCAAGTAATATTAATCTGTTCCTAAATGACTCTTTAGATATTTCAGTATTGCCGTGATAAGATAATCTAGAGAATTCATCAAATTCTGTTCCCATATCTACATCCTCCCCCTCGAAAGTTAATGTAAGATCAACAGCCACGCCTCTGGAATGCGGCGAACCTTTTTCTGGAGGAGATATAAAGTTAGGATCAGGCAAGATACTCCAAAGTTTATTTTGAACATATACTGGTCTGTAAGCATCGAAGATTTTTAGTTTAAAACCAAGCTTTCTTGATATTTCTGATGCTCGACATAAATTTTCATAAGCATTTTTATGAATAAAGCATTCATTAGAACGAAAAATCTTTTCTTTAGCAAAATTATTTTTTGTGGCGTATCTCAAGTCGATGATGACATCCATATCTTTTTGATTTACATTTACCAAATTATTTTTCATTTTAAAGAATATGTTATCACTGTCATTATTTTGTTCAAGCCAAACCATATCAGTTGCAATTTTTGAAAAACAGAAATTGAAACATATTTTTAAAAAGAATTTTCTTGATAATAGAACTGAAGGTATATTTGAAATTTTAAAAGAATGTTCATATAACTATGACTTAAAAGCACTTTCATATATTTATCTCTGTAATGGTCCGGGAAGTTTTACGGCTTTAAGGTCCTTAAAAGCAATTGCTCAAGCATTATCTATTTCGTCAGGAGCTAAAATTGTTTTTGGTACTTCATTTGCGCCTTTTTTTCCAATGATAAATAAAGAAGAAAAAACTTTAGTTTGTTTTGAAGGTACCAAGAAAACTTTATTTTTTCAGCTTTTTGAAAAAAGAAAAACAATGTTTTTTCCTTTTGAAGACTTAAAGTTTGGGAAGGAAGAACATTTTAAAAAGTATTACAAAGAAAAAAAAGAAGTTAATAAAAACTTAGCCTTAATTACTTCATATAGATTTAAGAAGATAAAAATTAATGAACCTAAGGTTTACTATAAAGAAATTGATGCCTCTATGTTGGCAAAAGCAATTTTTTTGGGATACGGAATTAAGGATGATAAAATTTTTTACCACAACACGTATTATGAGTAAGGTCAAATATTTTGAACTTAATGATTCATTTATTGATGAACTTGTTTGTTTTCAAAATGAATTCAGTAAGGATTTAAATGAAAATATATCAAATCATTTTACTTTAAAAAAAAGTCAGATTTTCACTTTAATTGCCTGCTCGAGAAAATCGATTATAGGTTTTTTAATTGCTCAAAGAATCATTGATAGTTTTGAGATTAATTCTTTTTTTATCTCCCCATCTTTCAGGGGTATGGGTGTTGGTGAAAAATTACTCGGAAATTTTATAAAAAATAGCTGTGAGAAGAAAATTACATCAATTTACCTGGAGGTTATGAAGTCGAATAAAATAGCAATCAAACTTTATTCAAAATTCAAATTCCTGATCTACGGATCAAGAAAAGATTATTATGAAATTAACGGTTTAAAATATGATGCTATTTTAATGAAGCTTATTCTTAATTAATTGCCAGCTGAAAAATATTTTTTGTTTTTGGTTTTGTCTTTACTTTAAAGTTTTTTTCTAAACTTTCTTTGAGCATTAGAAAATCCTTTTTTCCCTTGATAAGGATAATTTTTTCAAACCCTTGATTTTCTTGAATAAAAATTTTGACTTTGAGAAATGTCATTGGGCATTTTTCTTTTGTTACATCTAAAATTTTTTTTTTCATTTATTGTACACTATGTTATATTTAATAAGATTTAAGAATAAACACTTATATAACATAATGTGTAATAAAAACTTAACAAAACCTTAATAATTTAAAAAAATGAGTTCAATATTAGACAAATGTAACAAGCTGGGATTGAAAATGACTGAACAAAGGAGAGTTATAGTCCAAGTCCTTTCGGAATCTAAAGATCACCCAGATGTCGAATTAGTTTATAAAAGGGCCTCTAGTATTGATAAAAATATTGGCATAGCAACTGTTTACAGAACCATTAAACTTTTTGAAGAGAATCATATTATTGAAAAACACGAATTTAAGGACGGAAGGTTTAGGTATGAAGAGGTTCCTGAAGAACATCACGATCATTTAATAGATATTAAAAGTGGGAAAGTTATTGAATTTCAAAATGATGAAATTGAGGAATTACAGAAGAAAGTTGCTAAAAAACTTGGTTACAAATTAGTTGATCATAGGTTAGAGCTATATGGCATTCCAATTAAAAGCAAAGAATAAAAAGTTAAATCACGGGTTGAGCAAAAATAAACCTAATAAATTTAGGTCAATTTTTACAAAAGTTAAGGTGGTTGCAAAAAATGTTATTTATGTAAAAGGGTGGTCAAAAAGTTTAGTTAGAAATGAAACAATTAACTTTTTAAGTAATAAAAATAGAAATAATATTGAATTTTCATTTAGCAATTTCATTGTTAAAACGGTGAAAGAACCAGATCCGATTGTTTCTAAATCAAAGGAATTGAGATATAAAAGTTTTTTTAAGGATAATAAAAATCAAACTAAAGATTCTGATAAATTTGACGACTATTGCGATCACTTAGTTGTAATTGATAAATCGATCTCAGATGATTATGTGGTCGGTTCATACAGACTTTTACTAAAACCAAAAAACAAAAGGAGGATATCTTTTTATAGTGAATCTGAATTTAACATAGACAAATTATTTAAAAACCAAAACCTTTCTCTTATGGAGGCTGGTCGTTCTTGTGTTCATAAAGATTATAGAGACGGAAGAATAATTAAACTTTTGTGGAGAGGGTTGGCATCCTACATACTTATCAATAAAGTTGATTTGATTTTTGGGTGCGCCAGTTTTCCCTCCTCTAATTCTCAATTATTTGCAAAGGAATTATCTTATTTAAATTCGAATCACAGGCCACCTAAAAATTTTTCATGTCATCCAATTGCGAGACTTAGGGCTAGTTATAAAAAGTACAAGGGAAATGAATATGATGATAAAGAAATTTTTAGATCCCTACCTCCTTTGATCAAAGCTTACATAAGAGCTGGAGCTTGGATTGGAGAAGGTGCTGTCTGCGATTATGCTTTTAATACAACCGATGTATTGGTTGTATTAAATTCAAGAAATATCATAAAAAAATACTCCAATCTTTCGATCTAAATTTTAATGTTATATTCACCATTACTTTCAACTTTGCGAATTTTACCAGTAATTTTTTGGGTGATGTTTTGCTTGCCACTTCATATGTTAAGTTCTTATTTTTTTAAAAACGATTTTTTATTTTATAATTTTTTTTTTAAAGGATTAGTTAAATTGTTTGGAATAAAAGTAAAAGTTTCAGGAAAAATTGAAAAAAAGAACGTTTTATTTGTTTCAAATCATATTTCATATCTAGATATTTTTATTTTAGGCTCTTCTACAAAAGCAATCTTTGTAGCCAAATCTGAAATCAAATCTTGGCCCATTATCAATAAGATAGCTGCTATTGGGAAAACCATATTTGTCGAAAGATCAAGGGCTATGACAATTAAAGATCAGGTTGAAGTATTGTCAAATGCTCTAAAAAACGGGAAAAACTTAATTCTTTTTCCGGAGGGGACATCCAGTGATGGCTCGAAAGTTTTGCCATTTAAAAGTTCTTTATTTGGTTTAAGTGACCTGTATTCAAATAGAAAATTTAAAATTCAACCAATTTCCATAACATACAGTAAAATAGATGGAGTCCCAGTTGAGAGAAAATTTCGACCTTTCTTCGCGTGGTTTGGAAATATGGATTTAATTACTCACGCATGGCAATTTTTAGGCTTGGGATTATGTGAGGTAAATGTGCATTATCATAAATCAGTACCGCTAAATTTTTTTAACAGTAGAAAAGAAGCATCACAGTATTGCTTTAATGTTATTTCTGAACAAGTTGGTGTAAACTTCAAAAATATCGAATGCCAGGAGAAAATTAAACTTTATGAATTTAAGCTCTTGTAATAAACTAAATAATATTTAATTTTTATCTAATGCAAGAAACTTTTTTTATAAAAACATATGGTTGTCAAATGAACAACTATGATTCTGAAAAAGTAAATGATCTTTTATTGTTTAACGGGTTTAGCAAAGCAGAAGATATTGAGAAAACTGATATAGCTATTTTAAATACTTGTCATATAAGGGAAAGGGCAAGTGAAAAGCTATATTCTGATTTAGGTAGGCTTTCTGTTTTTAAAAAGAATAAGAAGAAAATAGGTAAAAATTTCAGTATTGTTGTTATGGGTTGCGTTGCCCAGGCTGAAGGAGATGAAATCCTAAAAAGAAATAAATCAGTTGATTATGTTGTTGGCCCTCAGAATATTCAAATAATCCCAAAACTTCTTAAAAAAAAAAATTTTAAAAAAACACACATAGATTTTTTAAGTGAAGAAAAATTTCAATCTCTTACATCTTCAAACGAAAATAAAGTTTCAAGACTGATAACCATACAAGAGGGTTGTGATAAATTTTGCTCTTTTTGTGTGGTGCCATACACAAGAGGGGCTGAGTTTTCTAGACCGGTCGAGGATATATTTGCGGAAGTTAATAATGCAGAAAAAAATGGATGTCTGGAGGTAACACTCCTTGGACAAAATGTTAGTTCTTACCAGTCTTCAGCTTTTGGAGAAAAAAAAATTAGGTTAGGTAAATTATGTTCGATTATTTCAAGAATACGGAATTTAAAGAGAATTAGATATGTTACATCCCATCCCAACGATATTGACGATGAACTGATCAATGAACATAAATTTAATGAAAAAATGATGCCTTTTCTACACTTACCTATTCAATCAGGATCAGATAAAATTTTACAAAGAATGAATAGAAAGCACACAAGAAAAGAGTACATCCAACTAATAAAAAGAATCAAAAATAATGTTCCTGATATGGCATTTTCATCTGATTTCATAGTGGGTTATCCTGGTGAATCTGATTACGATTTTCAAGAAACTTTAGAACTAATTAAAGAGGTAAAATTTGCAAGTTCTTACTCATTCTGTTATTCGGCGAGACCAGGGACACCAGCTGCAACTCAGGATGAAATTATACCTGATGAAATTAAAAAAAATAGACTAAAGCATCTTCAGAAAATTCTTCTAAAACAGCAAGATGAATTCAATAAATCATTTTTAGATAAAAAAGTAGAAATTTTAGTAACTGCTAAAGGAAAAATTGAAAATCAGTATGTGGGCAGAACGCCTCACTTACAACCTGTCCATATAATGTCCTCGAGTGATCTGGTTGGAAAAATATTGAACATTAAGATTGAAAGATTGACCTCTTTCTCATTTCATGGGAAAATTTTATGAAATTAGTATTTTGAAGAAAAAGAGTATAAAAAAATCAGATCTGTTCTCAAATATTTTATCATTTGAAGATAACTTAGTTCTTCCTACAATTTTTGGAGATCAAGATAAAAATTTAAGAATAATTGAAAAAGAATTTAGTGTATCAATAACTCCGAGAGGAAATTTTTTAAAAATTTCTGGTGGCAAAGAAAATGTTGATCTTACAAAGGTAACACTTGAAAGGATTTATGAAGAGGTTTCAAGAAATAGGATAATTAATTCTGGCGAAATTAATGGAATAATAAACATTATGAAATCAACCGATTTGAGTAAATCACACAATGATATGGATAAAGTAGATTCAGTAAGCGTTACAGCTGGAAAAAAACTGATTAAACCTAGGTCAAAAAAACAAATTCAGTACTTCAATTTAGTTAAAAAAAAACAGATGGTATTTTGTTGTGGGCCTGCAGGGACAGGAAAAACTTATCTAGCAGTTGCATTTGCTGTCTCTATGCTTAAATCAGGAACTGTTGATAAAATAATACTTACAAGGCCAGCAGTTGAAGCCGGAGAGCGACTTGGCTTTTTGCCTGGAGATCTAAAAGAAAAAATTGATCCATATTTAAGACCCATTTATGACGCATTGAATGATATGCTATCTTTTTCAGAGGTAATGAAGAAAATAGAAATGGGCTTTATTGAAATCGCACCTTTAGCATTTATGAGAGGAAGAACACTTTCGAATGCATTTATAATTTTGGATGAATCTCAGAATACAACATCAGTTCAAATGAAAATGTTCTTAACAAGATTAGGAGAGAATTCAAAAATGATTATAAACGGCGACTTATCTCAGGTTGACTTGCCATCTGGAACAAAATCTGGTTTAAGGGAATCAATAGAAATTTTGCATAAGTTAGATGATATTGGCTTTATAGAATTTGATAATAAGGACGTTGTAAGAAACCCCTTAGTTTCAAAAATAGTTAATAAATATGAGAAATTTGAAAAGGACCAAGGAATTGGGAAAGAATATATTTTAAACCCAAAAAGGAATGATGATTGATCTTTTTTTTGAAAACATCCAAGGATTTAAAAAAGCTGAAATTACCGATGTGATTAAAAAATCGGTAAAAACGGGAATAGACGAAATTAATCTTAAAAAAAAATATTATTTATCAATCTTTATTACAGATAACATAAAAATGAAGAATCTAAATTCTAGATACAGGAAAAAAAATAAAACAACTAATGTTCTTTCTTTTCCTCAAAATGAAACTAACATAACAAAAGAATCCTCAAAAATTTTAGTCCTTGGAGATATTGTTGTATCTCTCGAAAAAGTTTATGAGGAATCAGTTGAGCTAGAAAAAGAATTTTATAACCACTTGTCTCATTTGATTGTTCATAGCCTTCTCCACCTTTTTGGTTTTGATCATAAGAGTGAGAAAAAGTTTAAAATTATGAGAGAAAAAGAAATTTCTATTCTCTCAAAAATGAATATATCCTCTCCTTACTAGAAAATGCTAAACAATATCATAAATAAAATAAGATCAATTTTAAAACCTAGTGATAGAGAAAATATAAAAGATGTTTTAGAGGATCTGATTGAGGATAATGGAAATGGTACTGAAAAAATTGATGATGGTACCAAAAACATTTTTAAGAATGTAATTAACCTTCATAATAAATGTATTGAAGATGTTATGATTCCAAGGGCTGATATTGATGCTGTCTCAATTGAAACAACATTAAATGATCTTGTTAATTTTATAGATAAAACAAAACATTCTAGAATTCCAGTTTTTGAAAATAATTTAGACAAAGTATTAGGAATGATTCACATAAGAGATTTATTTGAGAAAATTCACCAAAGAAATACAAAAAAAAAAAGTACTAAGATTGCAAAAAAGATGATAAGAAAAATTCTCTTCTCCTCTCCATCAATGAAAGTAATAGATTTGCTTTTAAAAATGAGATCTGAACAGATACATATGGCAATTGTAATAGATGAATTTGGAGGAACAAATGGGATAGTAACCATTGAGGACTTAGTTGAAGAGATTGTGGGTGAAATAAAAGATGAACATGATTTTGAAGAAGTTGATGAAATAAAAAAAATCTCAAAAAAGAGTTTTGAAATATCAGCGAGAATCTCTCTAGAAGAATTTGAAAAAAGATTGAATGTAAAGTTGAATATAGATGAAAGAGATGAAATAGATACACTAGGTGGCTTTATTTTCTTTCTTTTAGGGAGGATACCCGGAAGAGGAGAGGTTGTAAGTTATAAGAAAAATATAGAATTCACAATTATTGAAGCTGATACAAGAAGGATAAAAAGAATATTGGTAACAAAAAAGTAATGAAAATAAATCACTTTTTTAATCTTGTTTTTCTTGGGATACTTCAAGGTTTCTCGCAAAGTTTTTTTTATTTAATTCCCTTGGTTGTATTGGTTTATTTTTTTTTTTTAAAAAAAATAATTTTAGCTAAATCCTTAAAAGAGAGCTTTCTTAATGGTTGGACTTTTGGATTTGGTTTTTTCTTTGGTTCTATGCACTGGATGGTAAATCCTTTTTTGATATATCAAAAACATTTTCTTTTGTTCCCTCTAGGTTTGATTGTGTTTCCATTAGTAATGGGTTTATTCTTTGTAATACCGACTGTATCTATTTTCCTTGCTAAAAAAACTAAAATTTTAAGTGAAGAGAGAGTTTTCCTAGATTCATTTTTTATATGTTTTTTTTTTTTCTTATCTGAATTTCTGAGGTCAAAAGTTTTTGGTGGATTGCCATTTAATTTGTCCGGCCATATTTGGGCCTTTAACAGTGATTTCATTCAAATATCAAAATTTATTGGAGTATATGGTTTTTCTTTCTTAACCCTCTTGTGGATAATAGTTTCTGTTAATTTATTTAGTAATAAGAACTTTAAGCTCTCTTTCCTTATGTTTGTTTTCTTTCCTGCCTTTTTTCTATCTTTTAGTTTTTTTTCGAATTCA
>LXNH01000342.1_pt1 | contig 12235 bp, 6 predicted proteins | sample 809111 | NCBI WGS metagenome assembly LXNH01 (sample SAMN04870528, study PRJNA318959) | seawater metagenome | biome: 00002010; material: water; isolation source: marine seawater | place: Greece: Milos, Mediterranean Sea | collected 2013-05-29 | depth 5-7 m
ATCTCATTTTCTAATTTACTCAATTCAATAACACCAAAATCTATAAGATCTAGCTCAAGCACATCAATATCAATGCCTTGATCTTTAATTTGGAAGAAACATAAATGATCAAATAAAAAATCAACTGATCCTGAAGTTGCTAGGCTTCCATCACATTTATTAAAGTAACTTCTGATGTTAGCAACAGTTCTGTTGTTATTATCTGTTGCGGCCTCTACTAGAATAGCTATACCATGAGGTGCATATCCTTCTAGAAGTACTTCTTTAAAATTTTCAGAGCTTTTTTCAGAAGCCTTTTTTATAGCTCTTTCTATGTTATCTTTAGGCATGTTTGCTGCCTTAGCATTTTGAATTATAGCTCTTAACCTTGAATTTGAAGAAGGATCTGGGCCAGACTCTTTAACAGCAATAATTATCTCTCTTCCAATTCTTGTGAAGGTCTTAGACATATTAGACCATCTCTTCATTTTTCTTGCTTTTCTAAACTCAAAGGCTCTTCCCATATTGCTATATAAATGGAGGTCTAAATATCTCTGCCTTAGCAAAGTTCTCTCTTATTTTGATATAAATAATTTTTTCTTCCAGATACTCATTATCAATATAAGCTAAACCAATTCCAATTTTTAAAATTGGAGAGAATGTTCCTGACGTTACTTTACCAATTATTTTTTTTTCTGGACTGTATATTTCGTATCCATTTCTTGGAATAGATTTTTCTAGCAATTTAAAACCAATTAGCTTTCTTTTTAATCCGTTCTGAATCTCTGCCTTTATAATATTACTTCCTATAAAATTAGTTTCGACCTTAGTAATCCATCTTAAATTAGCTTCTAAGGGTGAAGTTTTCTCATTAATATCATTACCATACAAGCAATAACCCATTTCAATTCTTAACGTGTCTCTTGCAGCAAGCCCAATAGGTTTTAAGTCATGTTCTTTATTTGAAAATAATTCATCCCAAACTTTTAAGGCTTTATTATTTGGAATATATATCTCATATCCGCCAGAACCGGTATACCCGGTTTTAGAAATAATAATATCTTCATATCCAGCAAACTCACCAATTATAAAAGAATAATTCTTTAGTTCTGATAGATTGTCACTAGAGAAGTTTTGACAAAATAATTCTGCTTTAGGACCCTGGATTGCAAGAAGTGAAATATCATCAGATAAGTTTGATATTGAACAATTAAACTTGTTATTTTTTTCAACTATCCACTGCCAATTCTTTGATATGTTCGATGCATTTACTACTAAAAGATATTTTTTTGATTCTAGTCTATAAACGATTAAATCATCTATTATTCCTCCTGATTCATTAATCATACAATTATATTGAGTTCTTCCAATTTTAATATTTGATATGTCATTTGAGCATAGCCTTTGAATAAACTCAGTTGAATTTATCCCCGAAATTTCAAACTCGCCCATATGTGAAACATCAAATATTCCTAAACTATTTCTCACGTGAAGATGCTCTTCATTTACTGAAGTATAGCTTATTGGCATCATATATCCAGCAAATTCAACAATTTTTGCATTTAATTCTTTATGCCTATCAAAGAGAACTGTCTTTTTCATTAAATTAATTTCTTTGTAATAAGTGCTCTTTTAACTCAGAGTAGTTTTCAATTGATGATGATTTCTTCTCTTTACCCATAATATCTTTGATTGACTTTGGATAGTCAATATTTGTATCTGTTGCATTCTCAACAACGTCTTTAAACTTTATACTATGTGCTGTTGAAATAAAAATTCCGTTTACATTTTCAATATTATTTATTTCCATGTATTTTTTTAAACCTAAATATCCAACTGCAGAATGTGGATCTGATAAATAATTATATGAGTTAAACAATGATCTCATTGCTTCTTTTGTTGACTTGTCATCAAAACGAAAGCCTGAAATATTCTTTCTTAATTTTTGTAAATCATTATTATATATTTTTTGAATCCTAACAAAGTTACTTGGTTCAGATACATCCATTGCATTTGAAATTGTTCTTTTTGTTGGGTGAGGTTCAAAAATACCATCTTTTATATACCTTGGAATTGTGTCATTAATATTTGTAGATGCAATAAAATGTTTAATAGGCAGTCCCATTGATTTCCCTAATATTCCAGCACAAATGTTACCAAAGTTTCCGCTTGGTACTGAAAACAAGACATCTTTTTTATTCTTAATTTTTTTATAAGCTAAAAAATAATAAAACATTTGGGGTAGCCATCTGGCAACATTTATTGAATTTGCAGATGTCAAAGCAATATTCCTATTAATTTCTTCATCATTAAACGCCTTCTTTACCATAGATTGACATTTATCAAAATCTCCTTCAACTTCAATTGCCTTAACATAATTTCCATTTGTTGTTATCTGTTGCTCTTGAACACTACTAATCTTACCTTTAGGATATAAAATACAGACCTCAATATCTTTTGTATTTAAAAATCCTCTCGCTACAGCACCACCTGTATCTCCAGACGTAGCAACTAATACTGTTATTTTCTTTGAACTGTAATTAGTTTTAAAATAGTCAAGACATTGAGCCATAAATTTTGCTCCAATATCTTTAAAGGCTAATGTGGGGCCGTGGAATAATTCAAGTGAAAACATAGAATCATCCATCTTCTTCAAAGGCATTTTAAATGAAATTGTCTTATCTAAAATATCGATCAATTTGGATTTTGGAATTTCATCACCTATATATTTATTTATAATTTCATAACAAATTTCCACATCATCGATATCTTTGATCGATTCAATAAATTTTTTAGGAAGAGTTACATTCTCTTGAGGATAATAAAGACCCTTATCAGGTGCCAACCCGTTTATAACTGCCTTCATAAATGAAGTAGGAGAAGAGTTATGATTTAAGCTAACATATTTCACTTTGTATCAAGAATTTTGATTCCTTGACTATTAATTTTAGATATAAATCCATCATAATCAATTCCTAATTTTTCATAATGGTTTGATACACTATCTAATATTTTAGTAGAAGAAACACTGTTATTTGATAAAGAAAAAATTGATGGACCAGACCCTGATATTCCAACTGCAATACAACCATTTTTCTTAGATATTTCTTTTACTGCATTAAACTCAGGTATTAAGAGTGCCCTATCAGGCTCTATAACTTCATCTATAACTGCTCTTGACATTAGATTAAAATCCTCTGTATAAAGACTACTAACAAAGGAGCCAAGATTAGCGGACTGTTTTACCATTTTTTCAATCTTTACTTTTTTCTTTACAACTTTTCTTGAGTCAGAAGTTTTAATTTCAATATTTGGCCTAACAATAACTACTTCTAAATCTTTTGGGGAGGGAAGTTTTACAACATCAATCTCATCTGTAGACCTCACTAAAGAAATCCCACCTAAAATTATTGGAGCAACATTATCTGCATGATAAGATCCACTTACAAATTTTTCACCTTCCATAGAGAATCTGATCAAATCTAATTGACTAAAATGGGAGTCAAGAAGTTGATTTATTGCAAAAACTGCACCCGCTGAACTAGCTGCAGAACTACCAATCCCACTTCCAGGCATAATACCTTTTTTTATCTCAATTTTAAAACCATTATTAACATTAATTTCTTTAAGCATAGCTTGAGCTGCAATACCTGCTACGTTTTCATTTATATCATTAGTCAAGTCATATCCTTCAACAATGCTTATGATAATTCCTTTAGAACTAGTCTTTGATACAGTTATTTCATCTCCTCGATTTTCAAGACATAATCCAAGAATATCATATCCACATGATAAATTTGTAATACTTCCAGGAGAAAAAACTTTTATACTATCCATTTCCTTGACTAGCTTTAATAATATCAGCAAAAACACCAGAAGCAGTAAATTCTCCACCTGCACCTGCACCTTTAACAACTAGAGGTGAATCTTTATATCTTTCAGTATAAAATACTGTTATGTTATCAGATCCTACTAGATTATAAAATGGGTGTTCAACGCTTACTGATTCTAATCCAACACTAGCTTTACCTTTATCTAGTTTAGCTACAAATTTCAATCTGGAATTATTCTCTTGAGCTTTTTTAAGAATAGAGTTAAAATGATCTTTGTTTTTCTCTAGTGATAATAAGAAATCTTCCTTAGATTCAGCTTTAATGGAATCATCTGGAAGAAAATGGTTTTTATCAATATCCTCAATTTCTAATTTATATCCACTTTCTCTGGCTAGTATTAATATTTTTCTAGATACATCTACACCACATAAATCTATTTTAGGATCTGGCTCAGTGTAACCAAGATCAACTGCTCTGGATACAATCTTGTGGAATGTATCAACTTTTTTAAAACTGTTAAAAATATAATTTAATGTTCCAGAAAGCACCGCTTCAATTTTAATTATTTTATCACCAGAATTTATTAAATTATTTAATGTGCTTATAACAGGAAGTGCAGCTCCAACATTTGTTTCATATAGAAATGAACAGTTGTTATTCCTTGATAATGTTTTTAAATTATGATAGCTAGAAAATATACCAGAATTAGCTATTTTATTACAAGTGATTATGCCTATTCCATTATTTAAGTATTCACTGTAAGTATTCGGTATTAAATCACTTGCAGTATTGTCAATAAATAGGCTATTTCTTAAATTTAGTTCAATAATTTTACTTTGAAAATCAGCAGAATTTGCAATTATTTTGGATTTGTCAAGATTTTTAGACCAATTTTTTAAATCAATTTCTGAGTCAGAGATAATCATTTTTCTTGAATTAGAAATACCAAGAACTTTAAGGTTTATTTTTAGGTTTTTTGCAATAAATTCTTTTTGATTACTGATTTGTTCAATCAGAAATCTTCCAACATTTCCAACTCCAGTTATAAATATGTGTATGTCTTTGAGGTTCTCTTCAAAAAAAGTTTCATGTAAAGCATTCAATGCTTTTTTAGTATTTTCTTTATCAATTATGATTGAAATATTTCTCTCGGAGGCTCCTTGAGCAATAGCCCTAATATTAATATTATTTTGACCCAAAGCATTAAATAGTTTACCGCTAATTCCTTTTTTACTCTTCATTTTATCACCAACAATAGCAATATTTGATAGGTTAGATTCAACCTGAGATTCATTTATTCTTTTTTGAGATATTTCAAATTCAAACTCATTATCAATTGCTTCTTTTGCTAGAGAAGCATCATTTGAATTTACAGCAATACATATTGAAAATTCAGAGGATGCCTGAGTAATCATTACAACATTAATTTGCTTTGATGACAATGATTCAAAAAACCTTTTAGAAAAACCTGGAACCCCAACCATACCTGATCCTTCAAAGTTAATTATGGAAATGTTTTCAATATGACTAATACCTTTTACAATCTCATCTTCATCAAGTTTAGTAGAGTTTGATATGCATGTTCCATTTGCATCTTGGTCAAATGTATTTTTAATATACACAGGAATGTTTTCTTCAATTAATGGCTGAAGTGTAGGGAAATATATCACTTTAGCACCAAAAAATGATAGCTCCATAGCTTCTTTATATGAAAGGAATTCAATAGGAGATGCTTTTTCTACAATTTTAGGATTAGCACTAAAGACTCCGCTGACATCGGTCCATATTTCTAAACATTTTGCATTACAATATTTTGCAAATATAGACGCACTATAGTCTGAGCCTCCTCTTCCAAGATTTGAAATTTCGTTTGAATCATTAGAGCAAATGTATCCTGGAGCAATCATTACCCTTGATTCAACCAGGTCAAATTTGTTCTTTATATTTATTGATGTCTTATCTACATCTAATATTTCATTATTGTTTAACATTTTAGTATAAATTAATTCCTGCGAATTTATATATGAAATATCAAATCCTTTTTCATTAAGAATTTTAAATATTATATTACTTGATAAGATTTCTCCGAGAGTTAATACTTTAGAGACAGTCTTCTCTGTCACCTCATCAATTGTTGAGATAGCATCAAGAATTTCTTCAAGCTGATTTAATTTCTCTTTTAAAAAACTTTTTAGAGAACTTTGACTTTCAAGACTTGATAAATTATTGATAACTTCAAGGTGTCTATCCTCTATATTTATTAATACTTTATCGGTTGATTTTCCTTTAAGGATAAGGCATTCTTGAAGAAGGTTAGTTATACCTCCAAGTGCAGAAACAACAATCAAGATATTATCATCATGATTGTTGTTCAAAATTGATATTACTTTAGATATTGATTCTGAATTAGCGACTGATGTACCGCCAAATTTTAGGACTTTCAAGAAGCTATCTCTTTTTTATTAATTAATAATGTCAGAACCTCAGAGTCAGATTTGTGATCAACATATAGCTTATCACCCTGCTTGATTTTATCAGTAACAAGGTGTTCTGCAATTAAGTCTTCAATGTATTTCTGTATCATTCTGTTTAGGGGTCTTGCACCATTTTTTTTATCAAATCCTTTATCACATATAAATGCTTTTGCTTTTGCCGAGATAGATAAATCATACCCTATACCGCTTACTCTTTCTTTAAGTTTGTCAATTTCTATGGATACAATTTTATTTATCTCTTTTATGGATAATGAATTAAATATTATACAATCATCAATTCTGTTAAGAAACTCTGGTGCAAAAGTATTCCTTAATGCTCTCTGAATGACTTTTTGTTCAGTCTGAGATGTTTGATCTATTGATGATTTAGTCTCAAAACCTACACCAATACCAAAGTCATTAATTTGTTTCACACCTATATTTGATGTCATTATAATAATTGTATTTTGAAAATTTATTTTTCTACCAACACTATCAGTAAGGAAGCCATCATCTAATATTTGAAGTAGCATACTATATATGTCGGGATGTCCTTTTTCAATTTCATCAAATAAAACAACAGAGTATGGTCTTCTTTTTACTTTTTCAGTTAATTGACCACCCTCCTCATATCCAACATATCCTGGAGGTGCACCAATAAGCCTAGATACAGAAAACTTTTCCATATATTCACTCATATCTATTCTAATTAGACTTTCCTCTGACTCAAAAATCTCAGAAGCCAACACTTTAGCTAATTGGGTTTTACCAACACCGGTTTGACCTAGAAATATAAATGATCCAATTGGTCTATTTGGAGAATTAAGGCCAGCCCTATTTCTTTGAATTGACTTTACAACTTTAGATACCGCCTCGTCTTGACCAATAATCTTATCCTTTATAATTTTTTCAAGTTTTGATAATTTATTTTTTTCACTTGAAACAATCTTATTAACTGGAATATTTGTCATCATAGAGACAACATCAGCAATCTCATTTTCATCAACTGTAACCCTATTAAGTTTTGAGTCTTCGTGCCATTTGTTTTGAGCTTCAACAAGCTTTTTTTCAACTCTTTTTTCATCATCACGAAGTTTAGCTGCCTCTTCATACTTCTGTTTCTTAACAACTGAATTCTTTAATTCTCTAACGTCTTCAAGTTGTTTTTCCATTAGGATAACTTCTTCTGGCACATCCATATTATTTATGTGTGCACGAGAACCAGCTTCATCAAGAGCATCTATTGCTTTATCTGGTAAGAACCTGTCTGTTATATATCTTTGGCTTAATTCAACACATGCAACTAATGCTTCATCAGTATAATTAACATTATGGTGCGATTCATATTTGTCTTTAATATTTCTTAAGATTTCAATTGTTTCAACTTTACTAGTTTCCTCTACCAGTATTTTTTGAAATCTTCTTTCAAGCGCACCGTCTTTTTCAATATGTTGGCTATATTCATTCAAAGTAGTAGCTCCTATACATTGAATCTCTCCTCTCGCAAGAGCAGGCTTGAACATGTTAGAGGCATCGAGGCTACCAGTAGCACCACCGGCTCCAACAATTGTATGAATTTCATCAATAAATAAAATTATATTTCTATTCTTTTCAAGCTCATTCATTACAGCCTTCATTCTTTCTTCAAATTGACCTCTATATTTAGTTCCAGCAACAAGACTCGCGAGGTCAAGAGTTATGACTCTTTTTCCATATAAAATTCTTGAAACCTTTTTTTGAATTATTCTTAAGGCTAAACCTTCAGCAATTGCTGATTTTCCAACACCTGGTTCTCCAATTAAAAGAGGGTTATTCTTTTTTCTTCTGCTTAAGATTTGTGAGACTCTTTGAATTTCTTTATCTCTTCCAATAACTGGATCTAACTTATTAGACTCAGCTAAAGCAGTCATATCTCTACCGAAGTTATCTAAAACAGGAGTCTTAGTATTAGATGATGACTTTGTCTTTTGTTTCGAAGAGAAAGGGTTTTTTGACTCTTCAGAATCATCTTTTTCATCTGGAAAAGCAGAAGAGGTAGGATATTCAATAATGTCATCAGCCCCAGAATCGTTAATCATAGATTTGAACTTCTCTTTAACATTGTCATATGTTATATCCATTTTTAATAAAACCTTTGTAATAGGATCATTATCATTTCTTAGAATACAAAGGAGCAAATGTGCAGTGTTAATATTTGTACTTTGAAATAATTTTGCTTCTAAAAAAGTTGTTTTTAGAGCTCTCTCTGCTTGCCTTGTTAAATGTAGATTCTTTTTTTCATTAAGACCAATTGATGCACTATCAATTATTGCAGGATTTAAAATTTCAATTTTTTTTCTTAATTCATCTAAATTAATCTCAATTGAATTTAATATTGAGATAGCTTTACCGCCTCCGTCTCTAAGCATACCTAGAAGTAGGTGTTCAGTCCCAATCTGTTTGTGACCAAGCCTTAGGGCTTCTTCTTTACTGTAAGAAATAACATCTTTTACTCTTGAAGAAAAATTATCATCCATCATATATTATTTAGTTGACTAAAATATACCATTAATATAAATTAACAAAGAAAATACTTATACTAATTGCTTATTTCATGATAAAACTTTTCAATTTACAATGTTAATAAATTATATGCTTTTATATCATATAAAGAGTCCAAAATATTACTTGTTTAAGTATTTTAGCAATAATATACTGTTATGGAAAAAGAAAAATTAATCCCAATAAAAATAGAAGATGAAATGAAGTCTGCATACATCGATTATTCGATGTCTGTAATCGTTTCTAGAGCATTACCTGATGTTAGAGATGGTCTCAAACCTGTACATAGAAGGGTCTTATTTGGAATGAATGAGATGGGTGTTAGATCTTCATCATCCTATAAAAAATCTGCTAGAATTGTCGGAGATGTAATGGGTAAATATCACCCTCATGGCGATAGTTCTGTATATGATACAATGGTTAGAATGGCACAAGAATGGAGTTTAAGATATAATCTAGTTGATGGACAGGGTAACTTTGGATCAGTTGATGGAGACAGTCCTGCAGCTATGAGATATACTGAAGCAAGAATGCAAAAGATATCAGAAGAGTTGTTATCAGATATTGACAAAGAGACTGTTGATTTCCAATTAAATTTTGATGATACCATAATGGAACCTACTGTATTGCCAACAAGAGTTCCAGCTTTAATAATAAATGGAGCTTCAGGAATTGCAGTTGGTATGGCTACCAATATGCCTCCTCATAATTTATCAGAAGTTATAGATGGAATAATGCAGTATATAGACAATAATGATATTACCATTGACGAGCTTATTCAATATGTAAAAGCCCCTGATTTCCCAACTGGTGGTACAATCTATGGATATGATGGTGTTAAAGAGGCTTTCCACACTGGAAAGGGAAGGGTTGTAATGAGAGGAAAAGCTATTATAGAGAATGTAAATGATAGAGAGTGCATAATAGTCTCAGAGATTCCTTATCAGGTAAACAAGGCAGATATGATTAAGAAAACAGCTGACTTAGTGAATGATGGTAAAATAGAAGGAATATCGACTATAAGAGATGAATCAGATAGAAAGGGTATGAGAATTGTGTATGTTCTAAAAAGGGACGCAATTCCAAACATAGTTCTAAATAAACTATATAAGTATACACCTTTACAATCTTCTTTTAGCGTAAACAACGTTGCTCTAGTAAATGGAAGACCAGAACTTCTAAATCTTAAGGATTTAATCCATCATTTTGTTGACCATAGACATGATGTTGTTGTAAAAAGAACAAACTTCGAGCTTAAAAAGGCAGAACAAAGAGCACACATACTTGAAGGACTTATTATTGCTAGTGATAATATCGATGATGTTATAGATCTAATTAAAAAATCTTCAAATGCAGAAGAGGCTAGACAAAAACTTAAAAAAAAATATAAGCTCTCAGAAATTCAGGCAAAGGCTATAATAGAGATGAGATTGAGACAGCTTACTGGACTTGAGCAAAATAAATTAAGAGAAGAATATGATGAGCTTCAAAAAACTATTAAAGAATACAAAGAGCTATTAGATAGTAAGCCTAAAAGAATGACTCTTATCAAAGAAGAACTTGCAGATATCAAAGAAAAATATGGTGACGAAAGAAGATCAGAAATTGAATATGCTGGAGGTGACTTTCGAGTAGAAGATATAATTCCTGATGAAAAAGTAGTTATTACAATATCTCATGCAGGTTATATCAAAAGAACTCCATTAACAGATTATAAAACCCAACATAGAGGAGGGGTGGGTCAGAAGGCAACAAAAACTAGAGATGAAGACTTTCTAGAAGACTTATTTGTTGGTACAAACCATCAATATATGTTGTTTTTTACCCAAAAAGGTAAATGTTTCTGGATGAGAGTTTTTGAAATACCAGAAGGTTCCAAGAATTCAAAAGGTAGAGCCATCCAAAATCTTATTAATATAGAACAAGATGACAGAGTAAAAGCATTTATATGTACTCAAGATTTAAAGGATGAAGATTATGTAAATAATCATTACGTAATTATGGCTACAAAAATGGGTCAAGTTAAAAAGACATCACTTGAACAATATTCAAGGCCAAGATCTAATGGGATAAATGCAATTACAATTAAAGAAGAAGATGAATTATTAGAAGCAAAACTGACTAACGGTAATAGTCAAATTATGCTTGCTGTAAAATCTGGAAAAGCTATTCGATTTGAGGAAGGGAAAACTAGACCTATGGGTAGGAATGCATCAGGTGTTAGAGGGATAAGACTAAAAGATAGTAAAGATGAGGTTGTAGGAATGATATCTGTAAATGATATGGATGCTAATATTCTAGTCGTTTCTGAAAATGGATATGGAAAACGTTCTTCACTCGAAGATTATAGACTAACTAACAGAGGTGGTAAAGGTGTAAAAACTATATCTATTACAGAAAAAACTGGTAAATTAGTAACTTTAAAAAGTGTCTCAGATAGTGACGACTTAATGATTATTAATAAGTCTGGAATTGCTATAAGAATGCTGGTAGAAGACCTTAGAGTTATGGGAAGAGCAACTCAAGGAGTAAAAGTTATAAGTTTAAAAGATGGCGATAGTATTGCTGCAGTTGCTAAAGTAATGAAAGATGATAATGATATTGAAGATATAAATGATATAGAATTCACAGGAGACGCAGTATAAATAATAAAAAAATGAAAAAACTAATAATTTATATTTTACTATTTATGGTATCTTTTTCTTATTCACAGAAAAAGGAACTTAGAAATGCCGATAAGTTTTTTGTTTCAGGGGAATATGCTTCAGCAATTGACTTATTAGATTCTTCAAGAGAAATCTTTGAATCTAGTGATGATAAAATCAAATCTCAAGCTATGCTTCTGTATGGTAAAATACATACAGCTATGGAAGATTTTGATCTAGCTATGAAGGCATTTGACATGTCAAGAAATCTAGGCACTTCTAATCAACTTTTGAATCCTGAGATTAATAAACTTGAAACGGCTTTAATAACTAGTGCTGTTGGTGACAATGAGACTGAGAATTATATATCTGCAGCTAAAAAACTTAAAATGGTTTACGATTTAAAAAAGGATGTTAACCAAGAGTATCTTTATTATGCTGCTTCTTCAGCAGTTAATTCTCAAGATTATCCTATAGCACTTGAATATTATGAAGAACTAAGAGATATTAAGTATGATGGAATTGAGACTAAGTTTTATATAACAGAAGTAAGTTCTGGTAACGAAATAGAAATTAATTCTGAAACTGAGTTCAAACTTTTGCAAAAGTCAAAGGACTACTCAAATCCAAGAGAAGAAGAAACAGAATCAAAATTCCCTGAAATTGTTAAAAATATTGCTCTTATATACAAAGAACTTGGTCAAAATGATAAGGCCTTAGCTGCTATTGAAGCTGCTAGATCATCAAATCCAGATGATGTAGG
>LXNH01000343.1_pt1 | contig 12215 bp, 12 predicted proteins | sample 809111 | NCBI WGS metagenome assembly LXNH01 (sample SAMN04870528, study PRJNA318959) | seawater metagenome | biome: 00002010; material: water; isolation source: marine seawater | place: Greece: Milos, Mediterranean Sea | collected 2013-05-29 | depth 5-7 m
ATCGACAGCCACAGCCGCGCCGACGGCAAGAGCGGCGCCCTGTGCCGCGACCTGTGCGCCGTGGTGCGCACGCGGCATTTCGCCAAGCCCATGCCCACCAGCGCGCGCCGCCGCCTGGAGTGGAAGCTGGGCTGCGATCACGTGATCGCCACCAGCGACGCCGGCCGCGCGGCCCTGCTGCACGCCCGCCTGGCCCGCGCGGATGGCGTCAGCGTGGTCGGCGAATGGGCGGACGAGGCCTTCTTCCACGCCGGCGACAAACCCGCCACGCGCCAGCGCGTGCGGCGCGAACTGGGCCTGGCCCCTGACGCCTATGTGGTCGCCACCATCGGCATGCTGCGCCCCGAGAAGCGCCAATCCGACCTGCTGCGCGTGGTGCAGCGGCTGCGCCGCCGGGCCGTGCCGGCCAGCGCCCTGGTGGTGGGCACGGCGACGGCCGACACCCGGGCCTACGCGGCCGAGCTGCGCGCCCTGGCCGTTCAGCTCGGCATCTCCCCGCAGGTAGTCTTCGCCGGCCATCGCGACGACGTGGCCGACATGCTCCACGCCGCCGATGTATTGCTGGTGCCTTCGGCCACCGAGGCCTGGTCGCGCGTGGTGCCGGAGTCTTTCGCGTCGGGTTGCCCGGTAGTGGCCAGCCGGGTCGGCGGTTTGCCCGAGATCGTCACACCGGGCGCCACCGGCTGGCTGGCCCAGCCCGGCGACATCGACGGCTTCGCCGACCGCATCCAGGCAATCCGCGCCGATCCGGCCGCTGCCGCGGCGGTAGTGGCGCGGGCCCGAGACTATGCACAAGCCAACTTCCGCCTGGCGAGCCAGATGGAACGGACCCTGGCCGCCTATCGCCGCGCGATGGCGCGGGCCTGAGCGCTGGCGCTCGAATGAAACCCGCAGCGCAAAGCATGTGGCCGTGGATTTCTCGGATCAGCGAATCGGTAAGCGCTGGGAACCACTGTATTGACCCAGCAGAACCTGCTCAGGTTAAGCGGCTAATGCAAAAGTCTCAGCCGGGGTCTTCATCCCGAGCGCCTGGTGCGGGCGCCGGTGGTTATAAAAGCGTATCCAGTCCCCGACGACGCGGCTGGCATGTTGGATCGTCTCGAAGCGATATCGATGCACACACTGCTCTTTGAGCGTGCGTATCACGGGCTTGACCATACCGTTCTGCTGAGGGCAATGCGGTGTGATGAACTCCTGGCGCAATTCATAACCGCGTACCAGTGCGGTGTAGCTGCGCGACGTGAACACCAGCCCATTATCCGAGCGCAACAGGAACGGTATCGGTACGCGGCCCAACGCCCCGAAGCGCGCAATCAAGGCATGTTCCAGGGCGCTACCCGCGGTGCCGGCCTTGCCGCAGCGAGACAGGAGCCAGTCTAAGAGTTCGCGCGTATGGCAGTCGATCACCAGCGCCAGCGTTGCCTAACCGTCCCGGCCAGCCCACACCCGGCACATATCCGTGGACCAGCGTTCGTTAGGCATCGTTGCCACCGAGGGCAGCGCCTGGATCCGCGGCCTGAAGCCGATCGGCCGCTTACGAACCTGCCAGCCCATCAGCTGGAACACGCGCTGCACGGTGTTCTTGTTGGACACCAGCAGGTGCGCGACGGTCCGGTATCCAAACGACGGCGACTCCTCGATCATCGCCTTGATCGGCGTGGCGAACTTCGGATCAACCTTCGGCGCGGACTTCACTGGCTTGTAGTACACCGTGCGGCGCGGCACACCGAACCAGCGACACAGCTTGACGATCGAGACGGTGATGCCCTCGGCTTGCAGTCCCTGGCGGATCGTCGGGGACGCCGAGTCTCGAGCACTTCTCGTCCTCGCCCAGCAGGGACTGCATTTTTTTTCTGGCGCGCAGCTCCAGCATCGCTTCGCCGTACGCCTCTTGCAGGTCTTTAAGCTGGCGCTCGTACTGTTCACGCACATTCTGCGGGTTGGCTCGCAAGGCGTTCTCCATACCCCGCTTGCCGTCATCGACCCACTGCTCGACTTCCGATGGCGACAGGTCGTATTGGCGGCTCGCCTCGGCCACTGTCGTCTTGCCTTGGATGATGTCCAGCACCAGCGCGCTTTTGCGCTTGGCTGTCCAGCGTTTGATGTCTTCTTCCATCTTCGTGTTCATCGTTGACCCTAACTCAATCCGGGAGCGCTTTTTTTAGCTTGTCGACATCCTCCGATATCCGCGTCAGCACATCCTGAACGACCGGATGAAGGCTGTTCACGGCAGCGAGAATTTGGCCGTCGACATTCGTTATCTGCTTGATTGCTTTAGACAGCTGCCGGGTGAGAGCGTCGTGTTGAGACAGACCTACGGCCGTCACATCATGCACCGCGAGGATATTCTCCACCTCAGTGATCGACGCCTTGCTTGGCAAAGTGGTTGCCGTAGCCAACTTGAACTCCAAGTCGTCCTGTTCCTTCACCAGCTCATTGTGAAGCCTCAACTTCAATAGCAGCGACGAAGCCTGAGAGTAGATTTTGACTATATCCGCCCTCAATAGAGAGTTCTCGATAGTGGCTATACGCGGCACCAGCGCTTTGTACACGGGAAACGGCTGATCGGCGATAGCGAACTTCGATTGGTCTAGGCTGGTTGGCGCAACTGGGGGCCCGCCACCTATTTGCTCTAAAAAATTTGACCACGCAGCACGAACTTCTGTGGCAATGCTTTCGAGCATCACAATTTGATCGCGGACTTCCTGGTTCAATTCGCGTTGTTTAGCAACCTTCGCTTGGTGCCGCGATATTTCAATAGCCGCCACGATCGCAAGCACAGAAAAAACTGCCTGCGCCCATCCTGCCCAGCCCTCCCATGACAGAGCCCCCGACGGAAGGTTGATGACGAACAATATTGCGAAAACCACTGCCACAAGGATTGCCACCGCGGCACTGTTGGAGATTTCGGGCTTTTCCATTGTTCACCAGAATTTTGCACCCCGCGGTCTATCCGAAGTCAGAATCAAACTCGCGGCGAAATATCGGCCAAATAGGCATGTTAGGTTAGCAACTGCGACAAGCGGCGCTCACGAGGTTTTCCCAGAGGGTCAATCTCTGGCAAGGGTTTTCTCAATGAGCTCTTTCAATTCATCTGATCTGCTGGCGATGGAAGAAAAGAGAGCACGTTCATTCCCCAGGGGCGACAAGAGATCGTCAACTCTTACCATCAGGGAATGAAGACTCAGGTCATGAGTTAAACGTGCAGGAGGATTTAGCTCAGAGGTAGGATTCGCCTATTCTCCCTGTCCTATCTGGGATACCCGCAAACGTCTGTATCAGGTATGCGCCAGTCGTCCGAAATTCGGTACTTAACTTTCGACAACTTGCTGCAGCGTCGACGCGCATTCTCTAGAAGCGTCGCAGCGAAAGAGCAATGGCTCGCAATGGGGTAGTACTTGCTAGGAGGCACGTAATCTGTGCCCTCCACATTGGCTAGAACCGTCACGAGACGCGCATTAATCTGGCGAATATTCCCAATGGCCTTTGAGATCTCCCCCGCTGCTGTGGCATTAGCCCACGCTAACACGGCGAGCTCTTCGAGCGTCACCTCCAAACGCAAATTTTGAAGTTCCTTTATACCCATTTCGACGCAACCGCGTTGACTCCACGAGCCGTCGCGGTCTCCATCTTTTGCTTCCTCGAACTCCGCGAGTGCGGCCTGTAGTTGGCGGATAACGGGAGGAAGACTAACCGAGAGCATGGCTGCAATCAGCCCTCCCTCGCGTCTCTTCACACTGGTATCACGAAAATGAACGAAGACCCCGAGCCCTAGTGCCACGATGACGGCGCCGACCGTCCCAACAACAGTTAAGACGTCCAGGATTCTGACGTTCGCCAGTGCTTGCGGTCGATCACGCCAAATCCACCCGAACGTGAATCCGGCTATGAGTGCGGCTAATGCAACGGCGAGCCAAAAAACGGTTCGACGCCAGTCATTAGAGAAAACTTCTTTCACCCCAAATTTCCGCATATTGGCCTCAGATTATTTGCATTTTTCGAGGCGATCGTACCCCACCATGCCCTGAGTGTCAGCGCGCGACTTCCCAAGGCGAACTCCAGACTCACGACATGCTGACAAAACAAGGAACAGATATGTACTTTCTCAGTGTGTGCAGCGGCATCGAGGCGGCAAGCGTGGCCTGGAACCCGCTCGGCTGGAAGGCCGTCGCCTTCAGCGAAATCGAGCCGTTCCCCTGCGCTGTCCTCGCCCATCAGCATGCAGTCAAGCCCGGAACGCTGCCGCACCGCTTCCGCCGTTGGGTCACGCACGAAGTGCTACCCAGCATCCGCAGGACAGGCATGTACGCCGCCCCCGCCCGCGTCACCCTGGCCCAGACCATGGCCGCCGAGGTGGCCGCCATCGCCTACCGCACCGTGCTTCAAGCCGTGCTGGCCGGCGCCGAGGATATCGAAGGTAGCCGCTGGACGTTCGGCCTGCGTCAAGCGCCATCGGGGCGCGGGGAACAAGGCTACGCGCCTTGGGCCTCTGCCCTGCCACGGGGCGCCATCATCGGCACCCTGGACCGCCTGGCAGAAATGATCGCCAGGCCCAACGGCTTGACGCCCACCGACGCCGAGCTGGTGAAGCTCGGCCGCGCGTGCCTCGATCGGCTGAACCAGCACATTTCACACCACCCCCTGCGGTAAACCCCACCACCCTATGCCCTACCCGCCCAAACGGCGCGGGTGGGGATTCTATTGCCCAATGGGAAGGAATCATGACCAACCCGAACAGCGCCGCCCAGGCGCCCCCTCCAATGATGAACGTGCGCCCCAGTCATCGCCTACACCTCGAAGGCCCGCCCCATGCGGGCTTTGCTTTGGAGACCTGAATGGAGGAGTACCTATCAGCGTCCGAGCTTGCTGCTCTTGTTGAATGCAAGCCGAATCAGAAAAAGATGATGGAGCGTTGGCTCACGCGCAACGGCTGGCCCTTCGTCATTGGCAATACCGGTGTCCCGCGAGTCATGCGGGCGTACCGAGACAGGAAATTAGGAATATCCGATGGCAACCAGAAAGCCCGCCTCTCGCAAGGGCCGAACCGCGACGCCTTTGCCCTCCTGGGAAAAAACACGCATTCAAAGACTGTACAAGCGCGTCGGCGTACAGCGTATTAGCTGGATCTACAAGCATGTTGACGGCAGGTCGCAAACCCTCGCTTCCAGCGAAATCGGAGACCGCGAAAGCAGGTTCGACGCCGAGCGCAAAGCGATGCGCGAGGCCATAGAAATCCAGCAGGGAGTTGTGGTCGCCAACTCGGTAGGCGAAATGATCGAGCGCTTTGAACTGCTGGTGGACCCGGTGTACTACGCGGATCAATCGAAGGACGGCCGAAAAATCCGAAAGGCGATGTACTCCAACCTGACCAGCTTTTTCGGGCGAATGGAGCCTTCCCAGCTCACAACCCAGCATGGGTATCAGTATCTAGAAGACCGTGCCAGCAGCGGCGCCCCCATAAAAGCGAACAAGGAAATCAGCCAGTTTTCTGTCATCTGCCACTATGGCGTCCGCTGGGGCCTGCTCGCGGCGAACCCATTCATCAACATGATGAAGAACCGCAGCAACACAGAATCGAAGGCCGTGCCGCGCCGGCTGATCCTGCGTTTCTACTTGTGGAGCTTGAAGCAGAGGCAGAACTACCGCACGATGGGTTGCGCAGCGATGTTCACCTATCTGACCGGATTTCGCTCGTCAGAAACCCGGCCCTTCCTGAAATCGGGTTTACACAAGGATGCGGTGCGCGTCGTCGCAACGAAGCGGCGAAAGGGCGAAGTGGTAACCGAGAAAGAGCGCCTTTGGTCCAAGCGGCTCCACTGCGTAGTCCGGCGTGCCCTGGAACGCGAGGACGCGGGCAGCAGCCCGTACCTGTTCGCACCCACACGCCGGGCCAAGAGCTACACGCGCTGGGGCTGGGCTTCCAGTTGGAAGGACGCCATGCAGGCCTGGATCAGCACCTATGACGACAAGGTGGAAGAATCGACGCTGACCAGCCACGCCATGTACTTCAACCTACAAGATATCCGGCCGGCGGCAATCACCGCGAAGCTTCAAAATCGAGATGCCGACGCATACGATTTTGCAGCCCACGCGAACCCCGCAACGACCCATCGACACTACGACCGCCGACGCATCAAAACGGCCTCGGCAACCGAGTGAAATTCTAACGCTGGCTTTTTTGTTCTAACGCTTAACATCACAGCGTTTTTGAAGAAGCCCTAAGCTATTGTAATTATTAGGCTTTCTGGCGCGGCAGGAGGGGATCGAACCCCCGACCTCAGGCTTAGAAGGCCCGTGCTCTATCCAACTGAGCTACTGCCGCGCGGTGTGTGGCTGCCCGGAAAAGCTCCGGGCGGCGCATTTTACCTTGTTGCCGCGGGCCGTGGCGGCACGACGCCGGCCGGCGCGGTTTATCAGGCCGACCGAATCATTCCTCGCCCAGGTCGGCGTGGGTCGACACCCACAGCACCAGCGCGTCCTGCTTGCTCAGGCTGATCACCCGGTGGCCCATGCGGCTGTCGATATAGAAGCTCTCGCCCGCCTTCAGGCGCGCCGGCTCGTAGAACTCGGTGTACAGCTCGACCTCACCTTCCAGCACGTAGACGAATTCCTCGCCGCCGTGGCGGCTCCAGTCCTGGAACTCGTCGAAGGAGCGCGCCTTGACGCGGGTGTGGAACGGCATCATGCGCTTGTGCGACAGCGCGGTGCACAGCAGGCGATGGTCGTAATACGGGGTTTCGTACTGGCGGCCCTCGCCCTGGCGGCTGAGGCTGCGGCGGCCGGTGCCCATGTGGGCGTCGGACGCGGTGAACAGTTCGGCCACGTCCAGGTCCAGGCCGGCGGCGATCTTGATCAGGTTGTCATAGGTGGGCGAAAGCAGGCCGTTCTCGATTTTCGAGAGCGTGGACGCGGCCACGCCGGTGGCCTGCGCCGCCTGCTTGAGCGTCCAATCGCGCGCCTGGCGCAGGGCTCGCAGCCGTTGTGCCAACACGCTCTGTTTGTTGCCTTGCATCTGTACACCCTGTCATGCACGCGACTGCCGCTCCCGCCACCAATCGCGCGCCTGGTAAGACCAATATGTGAGTTGAACCGCCGCCGTGCCCAGCGCGCCGCCGTTCCAGGCCAGTCCGAAGGGCTCGAACAGCCGGTAGCGCTGGCTGTCGCCGACGATCCCCTCGGCCACGACCCGGCCGCCGATAGCGGTGGTGTTCATGCCATGGCCGCCGAAGGCCGTGCAATACCAGACATCGGGCGCCAGCCTGCCGATCTGCGGCATCAGGTGCCGCGCATAGGCCATGCGTCCGGACCACGCGGTCTCCACGCGCAGGCCCTGCAACTGGGGATAGACACTGAGCAGTTCGCGGCGCAGGGACTCGGCCAGATCGGGCGGGTCGTCGACACGGGTGGTGATTCTACTGCCCCAGCCGATGCGCCCGCCATCGAGCACCCGGTAATAGTTGCCGGCGCGACGATCGTCGCCGATGGCGGCCTGGGTGCGGATGGCCTGGCGCACTCGCTCGCCCAGCGGCTCGGTCAGCATGATGTAGGTGGCGATGGGCAGCATGGCCCGCCGCAGCGCCGGCACCACGTCGCCGGTATAGCCGCCAGTGGCCAGCACCACGGTGCGGGCGTCGATCTGGCCGGCGGCGGTGCGCAGCCGCTTGGCCGCGCCCTCCAGCCGGGCCTGGGTCACGGGGGTGTCCTCGTGGATGCGCACGCCCAGCCGCGCGCACTCGCGCGCCAGGGCGCGGGCGTAGTTGAGCGGATGAAAATGGAACGAGGACGGGTCCTCGATGCCCTGGAAATAGGCGTCGGACAGCAGCCGCTCGCGCACCTCGGCGCGGTCCAGCAGGCGCACGTCGCGGCCGAAGTCGCGCCGCTGGTCCTCGCAATAGCGCCGCAGCGGGTCGCTGGCCTCGTAGCGCACCACCCGCAGGCGGCCGTCGACCTTATGGGCATCATCGATGCGCAGGTCGCGGATGTTGTCGCGGATGATCTCCACGCCCTCCATCGACAGGCGGTAAAGCTGGCGGTAGTGGTCTTCGTCGACATGTTTGCGGATGGCATCGGCGCCGGCCGAGAACGCCGGCGACACCGAGCCGCCATTGCGGCCCGAGGCGCCCCAGGCGATGCGGCGCCCTTCCAGCAGCGTCACCGCGCGGCCGCGCCGGGCCAGCTCCAGCGCCGTCGTCAGGCCGGCCAGGCCGCCGCCGACCACGCAGACATCGGCCTCGGCCGTGCCCGCCAGGGGCGCGTAGTACGTTTCGGCATCGCCCAGCGTGCGCTTGTAATAGGTATCGATGTACTCGGTGGCCATGGTGTCGGGTTCGCGTTGGCGGGGCCTAGTGCAGTCCGGCGCCCTGCAAGCCCCCGGCCAGGCGCTTTTCCAGCCAGGAGGCCAGGCGCAGCAAGGGGTAGCAGTACAGGAAATAGATGATGGCGATCATGCTGTAGATGAACAGCGACTTCGCCGGGAAGGTGATGATGAAGACCTCGCCCTGCCGCGTCAGTTCGGTGATGCCGACCACCGACAGGATGGCGGTGCTCTTGATCAGCATCACGTAGACACCGCTCATGGGCTGCACGATCAGGCGCATGGCCTGCGGCAGGATCACCAGCCGCAGGATCTGCAAGGGCCGCAGGCCCAGCGTCATGGCGCCTTCGGTCTGGCCGCGCGGCACGGCGCGGATGGCGCCGGTGACGATCTCGGCCACGTAGCACGAGGTATAGACCGACAGCGACACGAACGCCGCGGTGCCCGAGTCCCAATGCAGCAACTCGATGCCGGTGCTGGGCAGCACGAAGTAGAAGATATAGAGCTGCACCAGGAACGGCGTGCCGCGCAGCAGGTGGATGTACAGCCCCAGCAACTGGTGCAGGCCACGGATGCGGTAGCTGCGGATCACGCCGATGACAAAGCCCAGCAGCGAGCCGGCGATAATCGCCATGAACGAGATCTTGAGCGTCTCCCAGAAGCCCTTGAGCAGGAACGGCAGCACGACGCCGGCGGTGGAGAGGTAGGAATCCAGCATGCTTACCTCGCGTTCCAGGCGGGACCGGCCAGCCACAGGCTCACGCCGCGCGACAGCAGCATCATCACGGCGTAGATCAGCAAGTAGCCGGCCGCGATGGTCAGGAAGCTCTCGGTCGGCACGATACGGTCGCTGTTCATCTGCACGCCGGCCGCCACCAGTTCGAAGACCGTGATCAGCGACAGCAGCGAGGTGTCCTTGATCAGCACGGCGGTCTGCCCCAGCAGCGGCGGCAGCGTGTTGGCGAAGGCCTGCGGCAACACCACGTAGCGCAGGCGCTGGCGATAGTTCATGCCGCAGGCCTTGGCGCCTTCGATCTGGCCGCGCGGCACCGATTCGATGCCGACGCGGATGATCTCGCCCATGTAGGCCGCGTGGTGCAGCGTCATGGCCAGGATGCCCAGCAGCATCTCGCTCCAGCCCTTGGCGCCCGGCACCAGCATCGGCACCGCGTAATACACCAGGTAGATCTGCACCAGCAGCGGGGTCGAGCGGATGAACTGCACGTAGCCCGCCACCGGCCGCCAGACCGCGGCGCGCGGCGACATGCGCGCCAGCGCCAGCGGCACGCCGGCCAGCACCGACAGCACCAGGCTGGCGCCGGCCGCGATCAGGGTGTTGGCCAGCCCGGTGGCGAACTGGCCCGTGTACTGGCTGACGATGCGCCAGTTGTAGTAGTCGATCAGCCAGTCCATGCCGGTCCTGTGGTCAGTGGTGGGAAAAGCGCGCGATCAGTGGTCTTTCTTCCAGTCGGTCGAGTACCAGTACTTAATCTGTTCCGGCAGGGTGTTGTCGGCGGTCTTGAGCGTCTGCCAGTTGTCGAGCCAGAATTTCAGGCGGAAGGCGTTGGGACCGACGGCAAAGGCCAGCGGCTCGCGCACCATGACGCCGTCCAGCACGCGCAGGTTGCCGAAGTCGACCAGGAACTGGTTGGCGGTGGATAGCGACATGATGCCGGCGTCCAGGCGGCCGCTGGACAGGGCCTGGCCGACCGGCGCGCTGCCGCCGGAGAATTCCTTGAGCGTGGCCTTGGGCAGCATCTTCTTGCCGACCTCGGCGTAGGTGCTGGCGCCCAGCGCGCCGACGGTCACGCCGTCCTTGTTCAGTTCCGCGTACGACTTGTAGGGCGAGTCCTTGGGCACCACGGCAACGGTGTCGGCGTAGAACATGGGCGCCGAGAACAACACCTGGGCGGCGCGCTGCGGCGTCGGCGTCATGTCGGCGGCCACCATGTCGGCCTTGCCGGACAGCAGCGCCGGGATCAGCCCCTTCCATTCATAGTCCTGCAGCACCAGCTTGACGCCCAGGTCGTCGGCCATGCGTTTGGCCACCTCGACCGCCAGGCCGGTGCGCTTGCCGCTCTTGTCCATGAAGCTCATCAGCGGGCCGGAGGTCTGCACCGCCACGCGCAGTTCGCCGCGCTTGATGATGTCGGACAGCTCGTCGGCCCGCGCCGGCTGGGCGATGGCGGCCACGGCCAGCACCATACCGGCGGCGCCCAGCCATTGTTTGATTTTCAGCATTTGCTTCCCCTTCAAAGGTGGATGAGGTGTGTCGTTCCGGGCGTACACCTGATGCCGGCGGCGCCCGGTCTGGCCGGACCGGCCCTGCTTGCTGCTGCGTGAAACGGGTGCTGCGTGCTACAGAATCTTTTCCAGGAAGGCGCGGGTGCGCGCCTGCTTCGGCTGGCCGAAAACCTCGGCCGGGGTGCCGGACTCGACGACGCGGCCGGCATCCATGAACAGCGCGCGGTCGCCCACGTCGCGGGCAAAGCCCATCTCGTGCGTCACCACCGCCATGGTCATGCCGTCGCGCGCCAGGGCGCGCATCAATTCCAGGATACCGCCGACGGTCTCGGGGTCGAGCGCCGAGGTAGCCTCATCGAACAGCATCAGCTTGGGGTCCAGCGCCAGGGCGCGGGCAATCGCCACGCGCTGCTGCTGGCCGCCGGACAACTGGCTGGGATAGCGCGCGCCGAAGTCGGCCATGCCGACCCGGTCCAGCAGTTCAAGCGCGTAGCGCCCGGCCCGGGCCCGGTCGCGGCCGCGCACCACGCGCTGCGGCAGCGCCACGTTGTCGAGCGCGGTGCGATGCTGGAACAGGTTGAAGTGCTGGAACACCATGCCCACGTCGGTGCGCCAGCGGTTGAGGTCGGTGGCCGGGTCGGTCAATGACACGCCGTCGACGCGGATGGTGCCGCTGTCGATGCGCTCCAGGCCATTGAGGGTGCGCAGGAAGGTGCTCTTGCCCGACCCCGACGGCCCCACCACCACCAGCACTTCGCCTCGCGCCAGACGGCAGTCGATGCCGGCCAGCGCCAGGTGATCGGGCTGGCCGTCGCGCTGGTAGGTCTTGGTGACCGCCTCGACTACGAGCAAGGGTTCTGCCACGAACATCGCCTTCAAAAAAGGTTTCGCATTTCGCGCTGGAGTTTCGTATAGTAAATTTATTTCCAGAATCGCCACTTAGGCATAACCCTTAAGCGAAGGTCCCGCCTTCGCCGGCATCTCCAAGGAACCGGTATGGACACGCCCCAAGACATCCTGCGCGCACTCGGACTGAACCCCGCGACCCTGACCGGCGGCACGCTGGTCGCCCGCAGCCCGATCGATGGCGCCGAACTGGCCCAGGTCCACGAGCACACCGTGGCACAGGCGCACGCGGCCATCACCCGCGCGCGCCAGGCCAGCCTGGCCTGGCGCGACGTGCCGGCGCCGCGCCGTGGCGAGCTGCTGCGCCTGTTCGGCGAAACGCTGCGCCAGCACAAGCGCGAGCTGGGCCGGCTGGTCAGCCTGGAAGCCGGCAAGATCCTGGCCGAAGGCGAAGGCGAGGTCCAGGAAATGATCGACATCTGCGACTTCGCCGTGGGCCTGTCGCGTCAGTTGTACGGCCTGACCATCGCTTCCGAGCGCCCCGGCCACCGCATGATGGAAACCTGGCATCCGCTGGGCGTGGTGGGCGTCATCAGCGCCTTCAATTTCCCGGTGGCGGTATGGTCCTGGAACGCCGCGCTGGCGCTGGTGTGCGGCAACGCCGTGGTCTGGAAGCCGTCGGAAAAGACGCCGTTGACCGCGTTGGCCTGCCAGGCGCTGTTCGCCCAGGCGGTGCAGCGCTTCGGCGATGCCCCCGCGGGCCTGTCGGAAGTGCTGATCGGCGGCCGCGACATCGGTGAAGCCCTGGTGG
>LXNH01000344.1_pt1 | contig 12212 bp, 7 predicted proteins | sample 809111 | NCBI WGS metagenome assembly LXNH01 (sample SAMN04870528, study PRJNA318959) | seawater metagenome | biome: 00002010; material: water; isolation source: marine seawater | place: Greece: Milos, Mediterranean Sea | collected 2013-05-29 | depth 5-7 m
TTGCCGCGGCAAACTCACGCTCTCGCTCAGCATCGCCGTCGAAGGCGTCCAGATTTAGACGGAAGGGTCTTTTCTCTGCTCGTCCACGGAGCTTCATGAAACCCACGAAGGTCGGTTCGACCAGAATGCTACAGGCCTCTCTCGCGCCCTCGCTTAACTCTGGAGAGAGACAGGCATCGACCCGCCCGAAAGTCTCGGCATGATCGGTTAAGGCCACAAAATCTAAGGGGCGCGACAGCACAACTCGCTCCCCCGATCGCAATTCCATCGATTGACCCTGAGCAAAGCGATACGCCGCATCCATGTCGAAGCGATTGCCAAATAAGAACGCATCCGCAGATAGGTTGGTGTGGACATGAAGATCCCCAAAATAAACATTATTAAGGGCATTTGGTGCTTGCTGAAAAGCTGGAAGGCTATCGGGGCGATACGCGATATTTTCACGCTGCTGAGCCGCCTTGGCGCGTATTTCCGCGAGCTCCTCTGGGTTCGAGGGCATGCTCAAGGAGCCGGCAATACGATGCAGTTGATAAGCCCCGATAGAGAGCAAAATGAGGCCAATACCAATCACTAATTTTTTTATCATTGACGTCAACTGCCTCCTTTCACCCATTGGATTGAGTTCAATCAGCGCATCAAACCATAGCGAAAGCCAATCGGCATTGTCGAGGAGAGCTTCCCTTCAATAACAGGATCGCTCAATAAATCGGGGATTTTCCTATACAAAAGGTCAGCCAAAGCTGCAGCGATTAAGAGCGCCTGCGATAGCACTATCAGCGTACATGCCGTATTGTTGAGAGTGTCAGAACAGCTTGATAAAGGCCGATACCGACGATGGCGACGAATCATGCAGTGACATTCAAAGAAAGCCGTCTCCAGAGGGCGTTTCAACGCACCCTGCTGTGGTGTCTGTTCGTAGTCATTGTCATTGTCAGCGTGTCGACGTCGACACTAAGCCATGCCCAACACGCCAACCTAAGTCGCGAGCAACTCGCGATCTTTTTGATGCTTCTCAAGACGTCGTCGTTTGCAGACGAGAGCTCTAGCAGTGACCCCGAAGCCGGCCTGCTCCAGCAATATCGAAAAAATATCGCACAGCAGGTAGTGGGCGCAGCCTGTGTCAATTGTCACGTATCAGGGGGTGTCGCAGGCAGCACGCGCTTAATATTGTCACCGGGCGATGATGAAGCGAACCTCGCAGTAATCCGTGCCTTTAACGAACTCGCAGGTGACGACGGCGATACCCTGCTCGCCAAAATGAGTGGTGGTCTTCAACACGGGGGTGGCCTGCAGTTCGCCAGCTCGTCTAGTGAATATGCTGCGATGCGGGACCTGTTCTATGCCATTTATCCCGCACCCGACCCTCTTAAGTTCTATATCGCCAACGTCAAACAGCCAGTGGTTCAGGCCGTCTGCAGCAACTGCCACAAATCTGATGGAGTCGCAGCCAACACCCAACTGCTATTTTCACTCAGTGATGACGCAGCCAACGTCGAGGCAATCAGAAACTACCTTCAGCTCCGTGGTGATGGTGGTCAAACCATTCTCGCCAAGATCAGTGGCGGGCAAGCCCATACTGGGGGAGCACCCTTCCCCAGCGAGAGCTCGGGCTATGCTGCCATGGCTGAACTCATCGATATACTGAATCGATCGACTGTGGAAAGCGGTGACAACACTGGTAATGGCTTTTTCAAAGACGTCACAGTAGCCAGTGCAGAACAAACCTTACGCCGTGCTGCACTCATCCTGGCAGGCCGACTTCCAAACTCAGAAGAAACTGCGATGGCCAATACCGATGAGGCCGGTTTACGCCAAGCCGTATTAGGCTTAATGCAGGGTGATGGATTCCATCAATTCCTGCTCAGGGGTGCTAATGATCGCCTGCACACCGATGCGTTCCTCACTGGACTGTTTTCAGAGGTGACCGATTTGTTCGGTGTGGGCGGCACATTTTATCCGGTGGCAGCGAACAAAAACTTCTTACCCAAGCCATTTACCGATGAACAAAATTGGGAGCGTGACCAATGGGCCACTGGCTATCGAGTCGGTGTCACGAGAGCACCATTGGAGCTTATCGCCTACATTGTCGAAAACGATAGACCCTATACCGAAGTGCTTACCGCCGATTACACCATGGTAAACTGGTACTCCTCTCAGGCCTTTAGAAGCGGAACCCGAGTGGGCTCAGAGGGCGACGCAACGACATTTGCTCCCGGACCCAACCGTGGGCAGGTGGTATTGGATGACGAGTATGAGAGTGAGTGGGTTCCGGATTCGGGTCTCCGTGTCCTCAGTCACAGCGGTTTTGTCGACTATCCCCACGCAGGCATTCTCAACGAGCCGATTTGGCTACACCGCTACCCAACCACTGAAACCAATCGCAACCGGGCCAGAGCTAGATGGACTTTTTATCACTTCCTAGGCGTTGATATCGAAACTTCTGCCCCTCGCACTACCGATCCAGTGGCCTTAGCAGATACCAACAATCCAACCCTCAATAACCCAGCGTGCACTGTTTGCCACTCGCGCTTGGACCCACTGGCGGGTGCCTATCAGAATTACGGGAACGAAGGCATTTATCGGAGTGCTTGGGGTGGCTTGGATGCGTTGCCCGACACCTATAAGTATCCCGAGTGGTTTGAAGAAAACCCAACTCCCTCTCCCTATCAGCATGGCGACACCTGGTTTAGGGACATGTTGCCGCCGGGGTTTGCTGACACCATTCAGCCTGGCGACCGTAAGGACGACAGCCTGCAATGGCTCGGCCAGGTCATGGTCAATGATCCGCGCTTTGCCAAGGCGGCGTTGAGCTTTTGGTGGCCCGCGCTGATGGGAGCCGAAGCGTTGCCCTCTCCCGAAGTCGAGACCGATGCCAACTATCAGCAGCTCAGCGCAGCCTTTGACGCGCAACAGCGCGATATCGCGATCTTTGCAGAGCAATTCCGAAACAATAATTTCAATCTGAAGTCACTGCTCGCCGATATGGTGTTATCGCCGTGGTTCCGCGCCAAGAGTATGGAAGCAAGCACAAACCGGAATGTTGAGCTTGCAAACGTGGGGGTAGATCGACTGCTGACTCCTGAAGAATTGGATGCCAAAAACGAAGCTATCCTGGGGTATACCTGGGACAAATACGAGACCAACTGGATCGGTGACCCCGATCGTTATGGCTCGGCACTCACCGAGCGGTTTAACCTCTACTACGGTGGCATCGACTCGAATGGTATCAAGGAGCGAAGCCGCGCGATGACGGCGCTGATGGCCAATGTCGCCGAGCGAAATGCGTTGCATCTGGCGTGTGGCGTCACCACTCTCGATTTCTTTGAAAATGCAAAGCCCGAGGACCGTCGCCTCTTCACTATCTCACCGAATACAACGCCGCTTACCGAACTCACTCGCTCGTTTACCGTGGATGTCGGGACGTTGAGTACGGCGACAAATCACGACATCGCCACCACTCTGTCGGCGGGCACAAAAGAGCTATTCATCGACTTTACTAACGATGCCTACGACGAAGACACCGGCGCGGACCGGAACCTCTATATCGATGCGGTTGAGGTCTATCAGGGCGATACACTCATCGACGTAATCGAGGCCGAGGATTTTCCCAATACGCCGGGTTTTTCACAAACGACCTACTCCGATGGCAATGTCATGGGAGGTGTTCACTGGGATGACGTGGATGGCAATTGGCAACCTGCCGCCTGGATACTCTGGAGTATCGGCTTTGTTGGAATTCGAGTCGATCTACCGGCGGATGGCGATTATCGATTCCGAGTTAGGGCATGGGGTTCCGACGTAGGAGATGGCGTCGCATCCGATATGACGGTTACCGTCGCAGGCACCAGCATTGACGCAACTACGCGCGGTGCGCAGGCGATCAAACAGCAAATTAAGGGCCTGCACCACAAGCTACTGGGCGACGACCTCCCGATTGACGATCCGGAAATCGAAGCCGTTTATGAACTATTGGTAGAGACATGGCAGGATCGGAAAACCCATGAATACAACGATTGGGCGTGGTATTGGCAGGAGGAGGAGTGCCTGTTTCCTCGAGAGATCCTACAAGAAGAGTGGGATCAAGGCGTTGGCAATGATCCACAGCAAATGCTCTACACCTGGGCTTCGGTGATGTACTACTTTTTGACCCATTTTGATTACCTGCACGAGTAATGATCAGCATGAAACGACGACAGTTCATTAAATCGTTCGTGGCAGGCTCGAGCCTAGCAGCTTTCGGTGGTCTACCCACCAGAGTCTACTCGGCACCTGAGGACTACACAGGGCGTTTTCTGGTAGTGCTCCAACTCGAGGGGGGCTGGGACGTTACACAGCTTTGCGACCCAAAAACCAATACACCGGGCGAGCCAGATATAAACAACTGGGCGAACACAGCGAGTATTCAAACAGCTGGACGTATTGGTTATGCACCGGTCGCGAGCAATCAGCGCCTATTTGAGACCCATCACAACAAAATGCTGGTTGTGAATGGTGTGGATGCGCAAACCAATTCGCATACAACTGGAGTACTGCACAACTGGTCGGGCAGAAATGCCGCAGGTCTGCCAACCTTGACTTCAATGTTCGCCGCTGAGAATGCAGCGGGCCTACCATTGGCATACGTGAATAACGGTGGCTTTGTCGATACCGCGGGACTGGTCCGATATAGCCGCCTAAATGACCACAATGCCCTTCTCGAGCTGATTGATCCGGCGGTATTACCCTGGGACTCGGAGCGTCAAATCAGACGCGATAGCGATATCTCTCGGGTGCAGCGCTTTCAGCGCGCCGCGATCGAGCGCAGACTCGCGTCATCGAATATTACGCCTCGACAGCGAGAGAATCTTAACGCCTATCTCAATGCCCGCGCTAGTAGAGCTTCGTTGAGAGACTTTGGCGCGATTCTTCCTACGGACGACAACATACAGGGCAATGTGAGTCTCCCTACTCTGAACTGGGAAAGTGATCTACTGCGCCAAATGCAGCTGTCGCTACTGACCTTCAAGGCCGGTGTCGGCGTCGCCTCGGATCTTATCTTGGGTGGTTTCGATACTCATACCAATCACGATCCACAGCATGCTGAGCTATATAGTCATATGGCTGATGCTATCGATTACTTTTGGAACTATGCCGGTGAATTGGGTATCTCCGACCGAATCACGCTAGTACTGGGCTCCGACTTCTCACGCACTAATTTTTACAATGCCGATCAAGGCAAGGATCATTGGCCCATCGGAAGCTACATCATCATGGAAGAAGCGCCCACCTGGGGCAATCGAGTCGTTGGCATCACCGATGAGCTTCACAACGCACTCCAGATCAACCCAACGACACTGCAGCGCGATGACGCCAATGGCATCACTCTGTATCCAAAACATGTCCACAAGGCTCTGAGGCGGTACTTGGGTATTGAGGACTTCGCAACGGAGCAACGGCTGAGTTTTGGATTCACAGAGGATGTTGATTTGTTTGCGTCGGATAAATGGACAGCGCAGACCTAGAGACGTGCCCTCGCCGCTCTCACCCTGATAGAGCGCTCCGCCTAGCGGCTTCGCGTCCAAACTCTGCCAAAGGCAGACTTTGTCGAACCAGAGGGTTCGTCCACACCGCACATCCCATCAAAACCAAAAAAGGGCCCTAAAGGCCCCTTTTTAGATTTTGGCGGAGAGGGAGGGATAGATTCGAGCGGCGCTGCCTTCGCCGCTCTCACCCTTGCAGGGCGCTACGCCTAACGGCGTCGCGTCCAAACTCTGCCAAAGGCAGAGTTTGTCGAACCAGAGGGTTCGTCCACACCGCACATCCCATCAAAATCAAAAAAGGGCCCTAAAGGGCCCTTTTTAGATTTTGGCGGAGAAGGAGGGATTCGAACCCTCGATACGTTGCCGTATACACACTTTCCAGGCGTGCGCCTTCGACCACTCGGCCACTTCTCCGTGGCGCGGAGTCTAGCACAACCCAGATTTCAGTCGATGATTACGCGGCGTCTTTTGCAAGGCTGTCGACAACAGATTCACCGGACAATAGATAGCTTCCCAGCTTCTTATTCCCCAGCGCATTAGTTGCACCAGTGCCCCCATCCCAGGCGAGCTCACCCGATAAATACACCTTGTCGACAATGCCCTGAGGCCTGTTGACCATTTGCTCGTGTTGGAAGATTTCGCGATATTCGAGCACGCGTGTTTGATCGGGCTCCCAATCATCGAGCGCATTGGGATTGATCAACACCATATCTGCGCGAGCAGCGATATCGAGGCTGCCTGCGTCAAGGCCAAAGATCTCTGCGGGATCACGAGTCAGTCGCTTCACTACCTTCGCCACCGTGCTCTCACCCTGCTCTTTAGCGAGCTTAAGCGACATCAAATTGCTATCGAAAAACGCCATATTGGTGATGTGCGCGCCCGAGTCGTTGAAACCGGGCAAGGTGTTTTCATGCAGTAGGAAATTCAGCGTCGCATTGTTACCCGCATTGGCCACGTCCGCATAAAAACGAAAGCTCTTGTCGTAGGTGCGGAGCATATGAAGCATGAAGTCAGCGTCGTCTCGAAGTTCAGTCATGATCAACTCGAAAGCAGCCGCCTCCTCCGCTGAGCGCGCCTGCCCCAGGTCTCCGCGCATAAACCGCTGTGCTCGCGTCATGACATCGGCAAAGCTCTCCCCATCCCAATCAGCCACGGGTGCACCATCAAAAATAAGCTTCTGAGGTTCTCTGATCACCAAGCTATCCGGTAGCCCTTTCTCGGCCTTCCAGCTCGCAAAATCATCTCCGGTGCGCCCATGACGCCACTCCTTTCGGAAGCGTTCTACCCATTCGGCATCGTGCATTAGGCGTTGCCGACCATCGGCATCGTCATACTCAAGCGCTATAAGTTCCGCGGTTGAGGACAGCTCTTCGAAGAGCGGACTCGCAATGCCATCAGACCAAACGCGGAAGTTCGTACCGAGTGCCTGAAAATGTAGCCGGCCATCCATGAATTTACTGTTCAGCAGCTTGGCAACGCCCAGAAATAGCTTCGAAGAATTCGGTGCGGCCGTCATTTCCATCGCGGACAACGCTGAGGTCTTTAGCGGCTTACCGAATAGCCGCCCACTAGTCAGTGTGAAGTAAAACAGGGCCTTCAGTCGGTTTTCGATAATAGGTGTGGTCTGCCAAACCCGGTCGTAGTTTCGAACCACCTTCAATAACCGGCGCAACTCCTTAAATGAGGCGAACTGAGTGGGGATGCGTTTATCGGTGTGCGGATCATTGGAGAGATAATGGAACGGTAGGCCATCGGTACTCAGCCCGAGATAACCCATTTGCATCGCACCTTCCAATAATTGCTCCATTTGTTGGAGTTCTAGTTCAGTGGGAGCGCGACTGATGCTAGCTTCAAGCCCCATCACTTCGATTCGGAGCATGGAGTGCGGGACAAACGCTGCGATATTGGGTCCAAGATTCAGATTTGCAAAGTGATCGACGTAGTCTTGCGGATTATCCCAAGTCATCGCTTTCGCGCATTTGCGCAAGATCGCCTTGGGGATGTTTTCAACTCGGGTGAAACAGTCAACGATCGGTTCTTGGTCGCCTGTTTCTTGTGCTCCAAAGCAAGTACCGAGACTGCAATTACCGACCAATACCGTGGTCGTTCCGTGTCGTACCACCTCGTCAAGGCCGGGAGCTACCTCGACTTCGAGATCTAGGTGCGTATGGATATCAAGCATGCCGGGTACTAACCATTGTCCCGCAGCATCGACAACCTGTCGGGCGCTGCTCTCAGGTAGATTCACTCCCCTAGCAGCCACTTGCCCGCCTGCTACCGCTACGTCCTCAACTCGCGCTGTTCCACCGTGACCATCAAATACCTTGGCCTGCCGAATCAAGACATCCCACTGCACCGTCATTGCCTAACTCCCCAGAAGTTTTGACGCTTTTGTCACAAGAATAGCGAATCCTGACCTAATTGCACGTCTCAATTGACGCTTTGATTGTCACTGCTAGTGGGGTTAGAGAATCGTGAAGCAAGTTAGCAGGCGGGAGTTATTGCTCGTATAGCCGCTCAATAGGTGGCTTGGTCGCAATAGATGATCTGCGCGGTGTGATATCGATACCGCCTCGGCGCTGGAAATAGCCGGTGATCTCCAAAAAATCAGGTCTTAACGCGCGCTCAATACGAGTAAACAAGTCTTCAATACATTGCTCGTGAAAGCCTTGGTGATTGCGGAGTGATTCGACGGCTGCCTCGATTGCCTTGCTGTCCGATGCTTGCTCATCGATTTCGATAATCACTGTAGCCCAATCAGGTTGTGATGTGACGGGACAAAGTGAGCGAAACCCACCCATTGAATAACGTACATTGGCGTGTGCTCCGTTGGGTCGAGGGAGAACATCGGGGCTATAGGTGTTAGTAGCCAGATCGGAACTCGACCAGAGTGATACGCTCACGTCACCTCGCGCCACTGCGCTGAGATCCCGACCAATCGTTTCAATCGCCGCCTCATTTGAAATAAAGTTCATATTATTCAACGAGTTAAAATAAAGCTTTAACGATTTAGATTCAATTGTAAACGGGCTGTCAGCGGGAATTGATACCGTCCCGGTGAAGTAACTAAGGCCTTGCCCCTGAAGGATCCAACTTAACTCATAACAATGCCACACATCCCATCCACTGGAAATGTGATGAGACGCCCCTGTAATAGCAGACCTGCCAACAGCACGATCAATGGGCTCTAAAATATCCGGAGCATACTGCTCAGGAGCAGCGACACGATTACCAAGGATGCGATCCAATTTAGGTTCTCAGTCGTGTGCCGGTCTGCAATAAATGCATGGCAGAAACAAAGGTTACTACCGTGAGCCCGATCAACATGGCGAAAGATACTGTGATATCGACATCACTAACGCCCAACATGCCATATCGAAAGGCATTCACCACATACACCAATGGGTTGACCTGAGAGACCCCCGACCAAAAATCAGGAAGCAAATCCAATGAGTAGAATACCCCGCCGAGGTAAGTCAGCGGTGTCAGCACAAAAGTTGGTACGATGTTGACGTCATCGAAAGAGTTGGCAAACACGGCATTGATGAGGCCGCAGAGCGAGAAAGCTACAGAGGTCAGCGCCACAACTCCAATGACAACCCACCAACTGTGAATGATTAGGTCCGTAAAAAATAGCGCCACCGCGGTCACGATAATCGAGACCAAAATACCCCGAGACACGCCACCCGCGATGTAGCCCAGCAAAATGATGTAATTCGGAGTTGGTGAGACCAGCAACTCTTCGATACTGTTGTTGAATTTAGCACCAAAAAACGACGCCACGACATTGGAGTAAGTATTTGTAATGATCGCCATCATAATGAGGCCAGGCACCACGAACTCCATGTAGGACACGCCGCCCATGGTGCCAATGCGCGAACCGATGAGTGTGCCGAAAATAAGAAAATACAGCGACATGGTGATAGCCGACGGCAGCAGCGTTTGTGTCCATATCCGCAGATAACGCCGAACCTCTTTCCTCATAATCGTTAAGAAGGCAATTAGCTGCTCAGATGCACTCATGATCGCCCCTCCAAGACGTTGACAAACATTCTCTCAAGGCGATTTTCCTTGTTTCGCATGCTCACCACGGATATACCGCGCTCGGATAAGGCTGAAAACACTTCCGCAAGATCCTGACCTCTTTGCAGGTCCACCTCGAGGCTGTGATGCTCAATTTTGCGAAGATCAAATCCCGGTAATACAAAATCGGCGGACGCTTCCTCCTGAGTATCCAGAATAAAAGTTTCACTATTGAGGTCTCGCAATAAGTCTCGAATCGACCCCTGGGTGACAATCTTACCTTGGTTGATGATCGCCACGTTGCGGCACAAGAGTTCAGCCTCTTCCAAGTAATGCGTGGTGAGGATGATCGTGCGGCCCTCATCGTTGGTCTCGCGCAGAAAGTCATACATGCTGCGACGCATCTCAATATCGACGCCGGCTGTCGGTTCGTCAAGTATCAGCACCCTCGGCTCGTGAATCAGCGCCCGCGCAATCATCAAGCGTCGTTTCATACCTCCTGACAATTGTCTGGTTTGGGTGAACTGCTTGTCGAGAATACCGAGCTTGTCGAGATAGTATTTGGAACGCTCACGGGCAACATTGATAGGAATGCCGTAGTACCCCGCCTGGTGCAATAGAATGTCCTCTACTTTCTCGAAAACATTGAAATTAAACTCCTGCGGGACAATGCCGATTTGCTTCTTTGCTAACGAAAAATCTTCGTCAATATCAATGCCACAAATCTTGACCTGACCTGATGTCTTAGAGACCAGTGAACTGATGATGCCAATGGTGGTGGACTTACCGGCACCATTGGGGCCAAGTAATGCAAAGAAGTCACCCTCCTGTACCTGCAAATCTATGCCTTTCAAGGCCTCAAAGCCATTGCCGTAGGTTTTTTGCAGGTCGGTGATTTCTAATGCAGCGGGCATTCAGCGCTCCAGAACTTCGGGAAGGCCGCGAGTTTAACGAATACTCACGAAAAGTCGAAACCATTCATCAGATCACTTGACCTTGATCGGAGACATCACTACTATGCCGCACCTTGCGAAGATCGCGACGCAAAGCGTTCCGTCCCCTTCGTCTAGAGGCCTAGGACACCGCCCTTTCACGGCGGGAACAGGGGTTCGAACCCCCTAGGGGACGCCATTTTTGCGGGAATAGCTCAGCTGGTAGAGCGCAACCTTGCCAAGGTTGAGGTCGCGAGTTCGAACCTCGTTTCCCGCTCCAAAGTAAGACCAAAAACATCGAGCAATGCTCGATGTTTTTGTTTTAACCGTCGGGATTTGGTCATGACGACAATGCACCCCCCTCAAGACAGTCACTCACCCGGCAATCACCAACTCGACGATTGCCCCGGTAACAGCTACGTCACTCATCACCGAGTAGCCCCGCATTGTCCTGTCGATCCGAGCAACAGCACATATGATTGAGAAGGCCAACACGCCAGTAGTGATCTTATCTGGAGGCCTATCGAGTCGCTTTGGGTCGAATAAAGCGCTCGCTAAGCTAGATGGTGAGCGCTTGGTTGATCAGCTAATCGAGTTGCTGAGTCATCAAACCAGCGCACCTATCGTCATCAATGCACCTGACGAGACAGCCTATGGCTTGCCCCACAATCACTTCATTGCCGATCAGTTCGGTGACAGACTCGGACCACTGGCCGGCATTCACGCAGCCCTGGTCTGGGCCGAACAGCACGGTTACCCATCGGTTTGCACAACACCGGTGGATACCCCGTTCATACCGGATAACTTTGTGTCGACTATGACTTCGGTTCAGGGGCCCGTGATTGCGAGCTTCGCCGGGAAATACCATCCAATCCATGGCGTCTGGCCAGTCAGCCTGAAGCCGTCGCTAGAGAGCGGCATCGCGACAGGAAAGCGAGCTGTCATGAGCTGGGTAGACACCCTTGACGCAACGATTATAGATTTTGCCGAGTACTGCGAGCGTGACCCGTTCATCAATATTAATAGGCCAACCGATATCGCTGTAATGGAACAACAGCGCTAGCCTGACCCTTTAGGTTAGCCTAGCGCAGGCCCAGTTCCCTGCTCCGAATCGACACACCAGCCTGTGTCCCATGCTAATACCGGCCTGAGCAGATGCTATTAGTCAGCTAGCGCTTCTGCGGTTGCTTTTGCCCACTTATAGTCAGCTTTACCGTTAGGGGCTCGCTGCACCACGGGCACATTCAAGCATTGCTTGGGTACTTTATAGCCCGCCAACTGACTTCGAACATAGTCCCTCAACGCTTGCTCACCCAATTCGGTAGTATCAGCTCTTTGAGAATAGACAGCGATGACTCGGTTACCGAGCCGTTCGTCGGGCAAGCCAACAACCAAGCAATCCTCAACATCGTCGTGGCGCTTGATCGCCTCCTCCACCTCCTCGGTAAATACCTTTTCACCGCCGGTGTTGATGCATTGCGATCCACGTCCCAACAACGTGATGCTGCCATCAGCCTCCACGGTGGCAAAGTCACCCGGGAATGAGTAGCGCACGCCATCGACTTCACGAAAAGTCCGTGCAGACTTCTCCTCATCCTTGTAATACCCCCGAGGAACAATTCCCGCTGTGGCGACCATCCCCATTTGCCCCGAGCCGGGCTCTACTGGCTGGTCGTTTTCATCGAGGACCTTGACGTAATCTGCGACCATGAAGCGTGCCGTTTTAGCGGCCGCTCCG
>LXNH01000347.1_pt1 | contig 12071 bp, 10 predicted proteins | sample 809111 | NCBI WGS metagenome assembly LXNH01 (sample SAMN04870528, study PRJNA318959) | seawater metagenome | biome: 00002010; material: water; isolation source: marine seawater | place: Greece: Milos, Mediterranean Sea | collected 2013-05-29 | depth 5-7 m
GATGGATTTTCAACGGCCGATGAGAATGACGGCCATCGCGAAGATGACGGCTATGAAAACACCACGCTTCATGCGCGCGCCGATTTGCAACTGGGCCTCAATACGGGGCTTGAGTTCGTCTTGCGCCACACAGCGGGTACGGTGGAGTTTGACGGCGCGCCGCCGCCAAGTTTTACGCTGGACGATGTTGCCGGCAAGGGCGAGGATTATGAACGCATTGCCTATCGCCTCGGGTTGGCCCATGAAACGGCAAGCTGGACGCACCGCTTTGACGTGACGGGCTATGACAGCGAGATCGATTCCATATCGGATTTTGCGGTGTCCTCCACAGCTGATGCAAAACGCCAAAAACTGGCCTATCGCGGCGTCGGTGCCTTGGCAGAAAACCTGCAACTGGTTATCGGGGCCGAGGATCTGACATCGGAATATACCGATACGAATGAATACGAGGTGGATATTTCCGCAGCTTACGCGCTGGTGCAGCTGACCCCGAATGATGCACTCACTGCCACGGCGGCACTGCGCCAAGACGACCATGAAACCTTTGGCACAGAAATGACTTATCGCGTGACCGCGGCCTATGCGCCGGACGGGCCGGCGATTTATCGGGCGGCGTATGGCACGGCATATCGCGCACCCAGCCTGTCGGAGCTTTATCTGCCGCTTTATGGCAATGCCGACTTGCAGCCGGAAACCAGTGAAAGCACCGAGCTGGGCGCGGATATTTTCCTGAGCGAAACGACGGAAGCCAGCATCACGGTCTTCGAAATCACTATTGATGACATTATCGGCTATGACCCGGGTACGTTTCAGTCGGTTCAGGTGATCGGGGAAACCCGCAGCCGTGGCGCCGAATTGGGATTGAGCGTGTCGGCGACGGATACGCTGGGCTTGCGCTTCTCCGCGGCATATACCAATAGCCAGAAGCCGGACGCCGGCGGTTTGGGCACCATGGTGCGCGAGGCGCGCGTGCCGCGCTTGCAAGCGGGCGTGACCGCCAGCTGGCGACCGCGCGCGGGTCTGTCATTGGGCGCATCAGTTCGCCATGTTCGTGATACGATTGATGTCGGTAATGTCGTGCTGGATGATTACACGCTGGTGGGGCTGACCGGACGTTGGCAACATAGCGACACTGTCGAGTTTTTCGCGCGCGTTGAAAATGCGGGTGATGAGGATTATCAGACTATAAGCGGTTATGGCACATCCGGTCGCGCCGCCTATATCGGCCTCAAGCGGTCGTTTTAGGAGGCGCTGCAAGCCCATGGATCTGTCACTGGTCAATTTGGAATTTGCGCTCAACGCCAGCCGCGTGATCAACGGCGTCAGCGCGCAATTTCCGGCAGGCCGGGTGACGGGCATATTGGGGCCGAACGGGGCGGGCAAAACAACCCTGCTCCGTTTGGCCGCCGGCCTGCTGACACCCAATGCAGGTTATGTTGCGCTTGTTGACCCTTCCGCCGATTTTACGCGGCCTGACATACGCGCGCGCCATATCGGATATTTGCCCCAGCACAACGCCGCCGCGTGGCCCGTCAGGGTATGCGATGTGGTGGCTTTGGGGGGGCTCGCCGGTGAAACATGGGCGGCGGGTGCGCTTGGATCGGGTCGCCAAAATCAGACGGTTCGGGAGGCACTTGAAATGTGCGACGCCGCGCATTTGAGCGAGCGGGCCATCACGGCGCTTTCGGGCGGCGAACAGGCGCGCGTGTTTCTGGCGCGCCTCTTGGCGACCGAGGCCGATATTCTGCTTCTCGACGAGCCGGTCAAAATGCTGGATCCGGCGCAGCAGTTGAAAATCATGGACCTGCTGGCGCGTCTCGCCAAATCGGGACGCACGGTGGTGGTGGTGATGCATGATCTCAATCTGGCGCTGCGCTATTGCGACCAGGTGGTGTTGCTGCACGACGGTAGGGTCGACGCGCACGGGGTTCCCCAACATGTCTTTACGCCGGACAAGCTTCGGCGTATTTTCGGACTGGACGTGTCGTTGATCGCGCATCAGGGGCACCATCTCGTTCATCCTTTGCGCGCCAGCGAGGGTCGCCATGAGCCGGATAGAAATTGATACGCTTGGCAAAAGCTTTGACGGCAAGCGCGTGTTGCACGACATATCGCTGACGCTCGCGCCCGGACGCTCGCTTGCCTTGATCGGGCCGACCGCGGCGGGCAAAACCGTTCTGCTCAAATGTTTGGTCGGGCTTTATGCGCCCGATCGCGGCAGCATTAAGATTGACGGGGCCGATGCCGGCAGTGCGGATATGCGCGCGGAAACGCTCAATGATCGCATCGGCATGCTGTTTCAGCAAAATGCGCTTTTTGACAGTTTGAGCGTGTGGGAGAATATCGGGTTCAGGCTGATGGCGCGCGGTGAAACACGCGTGGGCGCGCGGGCACGCGCCGAAGAGCTGTTGCCGCAAGTGGGTCTGCCGGTTGAAACGGCTGACTTGTTTCCGGCAGACCTTTCGGGCGGCATGCAAAAGCGCGTCGGCTTTGCCCGCGCGATTGCCACGGCACCCGATATTTTGCTGCTCGATAATCCGACCGCGGGGCTCGATCCGATTCTCGCCGCCCGCGTCGATGCAATGATTTCGTCGCTGGCACGCAAAAACGGTGCTACGGTTATTTCAGCAACAGGCAATATGGTAGGGCTGACCGACGCTTATGATGATATCGCCGTTTTGCACGATGGCGCATTGCGCTGGCACGGCCCGGCGGACGCCGCGCAAAAAGCTGATAATCCGTGGCTGCGCCAGTTGCTTTCGGGCAGTCGCACCGGCCCGATTCAAACCAGGAGCCCGATCGAAACCATGAGTATCGAGGCGTAACAGGAGATTTCAAGATGTTTGGATTGAACAAAAAAACTGAAATGCCGACACAAGACACCGCTCTGCCCGGTCGCGAAATGACCATGCCGGTGCCACCGCGCCATTTTGTATTGGGCTCCAGCATGGTTGCCCCATGGCCCGAAAACACTGAACTTGCCATGTTCGGCATGGGGTGTTTTTGGGGCGCCGAGCGCAAATTCTGGCAGGCTGAGGGTGTGTATTCAACGCAAGTCGGCTATGCCGCCGGGCTGACGCCAAATCCGACTTACGAAGAAGTTTGTTCGGGGCGCACGGGCCATAATGAGGTTGTGCAAGTGGTGTTCGACACCACGCGCACCAGCTTTGCCGATATGCTTGCGGTGTTTTGGGAAAATCACGACCCGACCCAAGGTATGCGCCAAGGCAATGATATCGGCACGCAATATCGCTCCGGCATATACACATTTTCGCCCGCGCAAGCCGATTTGGCGCAAACCAGCAAGGCCGCGTTTGAGGCCAATTTACGCAAAGCCGGCTATGACGTCATCACCACCGAAATATTGGACGCGCCTGTATTTTATTATGCCGAGGACTATCACCAGCAATATCTCGGCAAAAACCCCAATGGCTATTGCGGCATGGGCGGAACAGGCGTGGCGTGCCCCATCGGGCTTGCGGCCCAGTAAGTCGCCCAGTAGGCGGCTCAATAGGCCGCTTTGACCGCGAACATGAAGCGGCGTGGCTCGCCCGGGAAATAGCGCTTGTCGCCGAACCAGACGTCGGCGCGCTTGGCGTAATCTTCGTCAAACAGGTTTAACACCCTGCCTTCGACCGACACGCCCTCGCGGATATTCAGATTGAGCGCAAGATTTATCAAATCATGCCCGTCATATTTTTGCGTGTTTGATGCATCCATGAAATAGCTGCCGACATGCTCCCATTGCGCCGCAGCACGCAGGCGCGGGCCGACTTGCCAACGCAGCGTTGTGTTGCCAAGCGTTTTGGGTGCACTGTCAATGTCATTGCCGTCGGTGATGGTTTCCAGTGCATTACCGCCCGTCACGGCGCGGTCGAACGCATATTCATGCGATGCCCAGCTTACACCGCTATGCAGATCCAAGGCGTCGCTGATTTGCCAATCCAGTTCCAATTCAATGCCGCGATGAGTGGTCTCGCCGTCATTTTCGTAATAATCGCTGCCGTCACGAAAATGGTAGTTTTCTTTTTTCATGGCGAACAGGCTGATTTCGTAAGACAGGGTTGGGCTGCCGGCGCGATAGCCAATCTCAAAGCTGTCCAGGGTTTCGCTGTCGACGTCTGCCGGATCCGGTTCCAGAGGGCCGGATTTATCTTGGTCACGCAGTCGGTAGAGGTCTGTGGTTTGTGGCGCGCGTGTCGCCCGTGTCAGGCTGGCAAAAATGCGCCGCGCCGCGCTCAGCCGATGCACGAGAGCCAGTTTCGGTGACACGTCGGAAAAATCATCCGAGCGGTCAGCCGGTCTGAACAGCTTACCCTGCAAGCCATCATCGGTGCGGTTGTCATAATCATATTCGGTAAACTCCGCGCGCACACCTGTAGTCAAATCCGTGTTTTCGCTCACATGCCATACCGCGTGTAGATAGGGGGCAATGGTGGTTGCGTCCACTTCGTAATCGTAATGCGTGCCGACCAGATAATTGAATCTCTGGAAAGACGGCGTGGCGGTTTGTGTTTGTACTTCGGTTAATGCGCCTGTTGTCATTTCGCCGTCGAGCCCGACCACATAGGAAACGCGCTGTGTGTCGCGGGCATAGGAAAGCTGGGCGCCAATGCTGGTGTGGTCGTTTTCCTCAACCGCCTGACCGGGCAGAAAATGCATCAGAAATTCCATGTCGTTGGAGCGCAGATAGGGCGTCACCGTCAACGTCGCACCATCATCGAGCGTGCGTTCCATACGCAGGAAACTCCGGAAGGCTTGGGCGTCCCGATAGGCTTCGGGAAACGGGTTGGACTTCGCGCAAGTTTGGTCTTCGTATGCCTCGCGCCCACTGGCGCAGTCTTCGGTCTTCACATAGCCCGCGGTTTCCTGATTGAGGTTCATACCCGCCAGCGAAAAATGATAATCGGTTGCGCCGTTGCGCCACTGTGTTTCAAGGCGCATTTTCTGCTGCTCGAAGCCGGAATTGGCCCGGTAGCCTTCTTCGTCGCCGGTCAGCGAAATGCTGAAGCGCGCGGCGGACGCATCATCAATATAGCTCGACTGGCCGGTCAGCGCATAGCGCCCATACGAGCCGGCAGACGAATTGAGCCGCGTGGCGTTTTGCGTGATCGGGCCCGAGATGAAATTGATGAGCCCGTGTACAGCGTTTGACCCGTAAAGCGCGCTGCCGGGGCCGCGCACGATTTCAATGTTTCCGGCATGGGCGGGCATGGCGTCCATCAGCGCGTTGACATTGGCAAAGCCCGGCGCGCGCATGGAGATGCCGTCTTCCAGGTACAAAAATGAGCCCGCGCCCGCGCCGCCCACCAAAACCGGCGAGCGAATGGCGGTCAGATGTTCTTGTCCATTGCCGCGATGGATGTTGATGCCCGGCGCCTGATTGAGCAGGTCTGCCGGATAATTCGACAATCGCGTGTCGGGATCAAGCGTTGTGATATTGCCCGGATTGTCGAGACGCGGGGCTTGGCTGCGTGTTGTAGTGACGACGAGTTCGTCAACAAGGGTGCTGGCAGCGCTGTCTTGGTTTGCGCTGTCTTGCGCGCGCGCCGCTACGCCATAGAGCGATGCTGTAAGGGCCGCAAGCAGTATTGCGTTTTTCAAGGTTTGCATAAGAATTCCTTTCGCTTAAGCCACGCCTATTTTTAAAAGGTCAAGAATACGCACAAGACCCACCGGCCTTTCGTTTTCGCAGACAAACAAGCACTGGATATTTCTGTCATTCATGATTTGGAGGGCTTCGCCCGAAACTAGATCGGCTGAGATGGTCACCGGGGTCGCGGTCATTATATCTTCGACATTTTGCGACAGGAGGTCGCCGCTCATGTGACGGCGCAAATCGCCATCGGAAATAATACCGGCGAGGCGATCGTCGGAGCCTTGGACCCCCAAGCATCCGAAGCCTTTTTCGGTCATGACAATCAACGCTTCATCCATGCGCGTGCCCACCGGTGCCAAGGGCAGCGCCGCCGCGGTGTGCATTACGTCTTGAACCACGACAAGACCGGCGCCGAGCTTGCCGCCGGGGTGAAAATTTTTGAAATCGGAGGGTGTGAACTTGCGCTCTTCAAGCAGTGCAACCGCCAGTGCGTCGCCAAGCGCAAGCTGCATTGTTGTCGAGGTTGTCGGGGCCAACCCATTGGGGCACGCCTCGGTGGTTTTCGGCAGGGCAATGCAAATATCGGCTTGACGCCCCAGCATGCTGTCTGGGCCAGACGTCAGCGCAATAAGCGGGATCGAAAAGCGTTTGGCGTAATCAATGAGATTGGCAAGTTCAGCAGTTTCGCCCGACCACGAAAGGGTAAGAACTGCATCGGCGGGGGTGATCATACCGAGATCGCCATGGCTGGCTTCGCCCGGATGCACAAATTGTGCGGGCGTGCCGGTCGAGGCCAAGGTCGCCGCAATTTTGGCACCGACATGTCCGCTTTTGCCCATGCCGGAGACAATCACACGTCCGGAAATCTCTGCCAGTACGCTGACTGCATGTTCGAAACTGTCGCCGAGTGCTGCCGAAAGCGATTGCAACCCTTCAATTTCGGTTGCCAGCGTGCGCTGGGCAGACTGCAGCGCAGATTTAGTCATTCGTTAACTCCCGTTCTATAATAGTTATATGCCCGAATTTCACGAAAAAGTCATTATGCGAGCCGCCAAATTAGCTGTCCATAATGTCGCGCAGCACCGAGCGCAAATTTTCGCCCAGATCGCTTTGCCCGCCTGCGCCGCTTTGCGAAAGAGCAAAAGCGAGATTGGCGGCAAGAAAACCGACGCGGTTGCCGCAATCGTAGCGCGCGCCCTCAAATTTAAATCCGTGCAGGGCCACCTCACCGATCAGATTGGCTAGCGAGTCCGTAATCTGAATTTCGCCGCCCGCGCCCTTATTGAACGCGCCAAGGTCTGCCATCACTTTCGGGTCGAGAATATAACGGCCAATAATTGCTAAATTTGACGGGGCGTCTGCGGGGGCAGGTTTTTCAACCAAACCGTTAACGCCCACCAATGCGCCATTTTCGGGGCCGGGGTCCAGCACTCCATAGCGCTGCGTCTGGTCATTCGGCACCGCTTCAATGGCAACCAGATTGCCGCCGACTTGATCGTATTGTTTGACCATTTGCGACAGGCAGCCGGTACTATGCAGCACCATATCGTCGGGCAAAATCACTGCGAAAGGTTCATCGCCGACGGCCTCGCGCGCGCACCAGATGGCGTGCCCCAGCCCCAAAGGCGCGTCTTGGAATACTTCCGTAATTTTGGCGTTTTCGGGCAGACCGGCTTGCAGCAAGGCCAATTCGTCGTGTTTGCCGCGCGCCTCCAGCACTTGCTGATAGGCCGGTGCAGGTGAAAAATGCTCCAAAATCGCGCCCTTGTGGGGTGAGGTTACAAAAATGAACTCCTCGCATCCGGCGGCGGCGGCCTCTTCCACCGCCCATTGAATAAGCGGTCGGTCGACAACAGGCAGCATTTCTTTGGGTACGGCTTTCGTGGCGGGTAAAAACCGTGTGCCGAGCCCGGCAACGGGAAAAACAACCTTTCGAATGGTTTGGGTCATATAAAATCCTGCATAAACTTATCAACGGGCGGGGTGAATCTGGTATATGCAGACTGTATAAGGAGTTTGGATATGGCTCAATGCATTCCGGTGATCATGTCAGGCGGTGCTGGCACCCGTCTGTGGCCGGCATCGCGCGTCGACCGTCCCAAACAATTCCTGCCGCTGGTCACCGACCGTTCGCTTTTCGTCGAAACGCTGGCGCGCGTACCCGAAGGTGCGCTCTATGGTGCGCCTATCATTGTCGGTAATGCAGCCCATGACGCGCTCATTCGCGCCGCCCTCGAAGATGCGGGCGTCAGCGCGCAGCATATTGTGTTGGAGCCCGAAGGGCGCAACACGGCTGCTGCAATTTGTCTGGCTGCCTTGCAAATCAGCGAAACAGATGCAAGCGCCGTCATGCTGGTTTTGCCGTCTGACCATATTGTCGCTGACAAACCCGCCTTTGACAGCGCTATTGAGACCGCGGTCGCGGCGGCGCAGGACGGGGCGATTGTAACCTTCGGCATTGTGCCGGATGGTCCCGAAACCGGCTATGGCTATATCCGCGCCGGTGCGCCGCGCGCGCAAGGGGGCTTTGCCATTCACAGTTTCACCGAGAAGCCTGACCGCGCGACTGCAGAAGCATGGCTCGCCGAGGGTGGCTATAGCTGGAATAGCGGCATTTTCGTTTTTACGGCCGAAAATATTCTGGCGGAAATGCAGACCCATTGTCCGCAAATTCTCGCCGCTTGCCGCGACGCGCTGACCGCTGCGGGCTTTGTGGATACGGTGATCCATCCCGACGCCGCCGCCTTTGCCACCGCCGAAGCGCTGCCCATCGATATTGCCATTATGGAAAAAACCCAAAACGGCGTGGTGCTGCCCGTCAATATGGGCTGGAACGATGTCGGCTCATGGGCGGCGCTGTGGCAGAGCCGCGCGCGCGACGCCGACGATAATGCGCTGCATGGCGACACGCTTGTTATCGATGCGCGTAATAATTTCGTTTTTGCCGATAGCCGCCTGGTGGTGCTGGCGGGGTTGGAAGACGTGGTTGTCATCGAGACGGATGACGCTGTGCTGGTGATGCCTAAATCCGACAGCCAGCAGGTCAAAAAAGTTGTCGTGGCATTGCAACAAGCTGGTCGTCAAGAGACGCGCCGGTCGCAGCCTAAAGTGAGTGGCGCATGACACGGTTGACCTCGCGCGGCTTGAACTGGCTTTTTGACTCTGCCATGCCGTTATGGGCTGACCATGGCGTCGATCCGCGCACCGGAATTTTTTTCGAAGCACTGGATTTTAACGGTCACGATACCGGTCTGCCAACCGTGCGCGTGCGCGTACAGGCGCGTCAGATTTATGTCTTTGCCAGCGCGCATGCGGCCGGTTGGTCGGGCCCGGCGCTGGAACTTGCCGAGGCGGGCATGTTCAGTTTGCGCGCTGGCGGTTGGCGCAGCGACCGGGGTTGGGCGGCGCAGCTTGACCGCACGGGGCACGGCGTACAATGGCCGGGCGACTTATACGACCATGCATTTGTCTTGTTTGCGTTGGCGTGCCTGTTTGAGGTGACGGGCGCGCCTGAATATCGCCGCTATATAGACGAGACATTGGCGTTTCTGGACCGCGAATTGAAAGATGAAAATGGCGGGTATCGTGAAGATTTGAACGCCACCACGCCACGCCGCCAAAACCCGCATATGCATTTGCTCGAGGCGTTGCTTTCGCTGCATGCCGCAACCGGCGACGATGAATTTTTGCGCCGCGCCGAGGCGATTTATGCGCTGTTCGACAACCATTTTGTCAATCCCGATGGCGCGGGCGTGCACGAGGTGTTCGGCCCGCAATGGCAGCGCCAGTCTGCGCCGTTTGAGCCGGGGCATGCTTTTGAATGGGCTTTTCTTCTCAGTGCTTTGGAATTGAGCAGCGGGAAAACTGCGCTGATGCCGCGTGCGCGGGCGTTGTTCAAACATGCCCGCCAAAGCGGACTTTCACCCGACGGGTTTGTTGTTGACGGGGTTGATGCAAGCGGGTGCGTGGCGGTGGCGTCGCGGCGGCTTTGGCCGCAGACGGAATATTTGCGCGCGCTGCAACTTTTTGCACCGTCAGATTATGACGCCTTGCAAATGGCAATTTTCGATAGCTATCTCGCCACCGAAACCGCGGGCCTGTGGCATGATTTGTATGATTTGGACGCGACGATGCAGTCGGTTCAGGTGCCCGCCAGTACATTATATCATTTGTGGGGCGGGCTGATGCCGGTCAATGAGGAGCTTGCAAGCCTATGTCAGTCACACAATTAAGCGAGCGTAATATGCCATGGCGCTTATCGGGTCTGGGCGCCATGTTGGTTTTGTTACTCGGCATTGCCTCGGCAGCAAGGGCCGATCCGGTGTTTGACAGGTTTATTTCAGAAGTGCGCAAAGAGGCCGCCGCGCAAGGCATATCCGAACGCCATTTGGTTAATCTCGATCGGCTGACACCGGAGCCGGAAATTACCCGCCTCGCTTCAAGCCAACCCGAATATGTGAAACCGATATGGGCCTATCTCGACCATCTGATTACACCAAACCGCCTGAAGTTGGGGCGCGAAAACCTGTCTGCCTATCGCGCATATCTCGACAAGCTGGAAGCCCAATATGGTGTTCCCAAAGCCATTATTGTTGCCATTTGGGGCGTGGAAACCAATTACGGCAGCAATAAGGGCAGTTTCCATGTTTTGCAGGCGCTCGCGACGCTGGGCTATGAGGGCCGCCGCGCGAAATTTGGCCGTCAGCAATTACTGGCGGCGTTGCAGATACTTGAATCGGGTGATGTGACAATCAATAATTTCTACGGGAGTTGGGCCGGTGCCATGGGGCACACGCAGTTTATCCCGACCACCTATCTGGCCTATGCCGCAGACGGTACCGGCGATGGCAAGCGCGATGTCTGGACCAGCCCGCAAGACGCGCTGGCGTCGACGGCGAATTACTTGAAAGTATCGGGCTGGCAGCGCGCCATGCCGTGGGGCTTTGAGGTGGTGTTGCCGGAAAATTTCGATTACGGCGTGGCCGGGCTCGCTCAGCGCGCATCGCCTGAACGCTGGCGCGCGCGACAGGTGCGCCCGGCGCGCGGCACACAAACGCTGGCTGACAGTCTTGGCGAGATGTCATTGTTTTTACCCAGCGGGCATCGTGGTCCGGCATTTCTGGTGACGCAGAATTTTCGCGCTCTGCTGCGCTATAACACAGCACCCGCTTATGCGCTGGCGGTGGGGCGATTGAGCGAACGTTTTGCCGCCACCGTCCCGCTTGTTGGTGACTGGCCTACAGGCGACCGACCCCTCAAACCGCCGGAAATTTTTACCCTGCAACGGTTTTTGCGGAAAGCCGGATATCTCGTCGGGGATATTGACGGGGTGGCGGGACGCAAGACGATAAGCGCCATCCGCGATTATCAGCGCGCGGCTGGGCTGATTGCCGACGGTTATCCGACGCCGGGTCTCTTGACCCATCTCCGGCAAAAAAATCAGCTTAAAAACTAGTACCGCCTAAGGTTTGTGCTATGTTTCGCGCCATGAGTGAGACACATACAGACGCCGGCGCGGAAATCGCCGAAATTCAGGCTGGCTATGCCACACGCGGTTATGTAAGCGACAGCCAAATCGCCACTGCGCTTTTTCTGGCCCGAAAACTGGAAAAACCCATGCTTGTTGAAGGCCCACCCGGTGTCGGCAAAACCGAGCTTGCCAAGGCCACGGCCGATTTTTTGAACCTGCCCATGATCCGGCTGCAATGCTATGAAGGGTTGGACGAAAGTAAGGCGCTGTATGAATGGCAATATGGCAAACAGTTGCTTTACACGCAGGTATTGAAAGAAAAGCTCGGCGATCTGATGGATGGCGCAACGACGCTCGACCAGTCCATGCAGCGGCTCGATGATTTCGAGGATGTGTTTTTCTCCGAACAATTCTTGCAGACGCGTCCGCTCCTACAAGCGCTGCGCGCCGAAGCCGGCACGGTGTTGCTCATTGACGAGATCGACAAGTCGGATGATGAGTTCGAGGCGTTTTTGCTCGAGATTTTATCTGACTATCAAATCTCGGTGCCCGAATTGGGTACGGTCAAAGCCAAGACGCCGCCGCTGGTGTTTCTGACTTCCAACAATACGCGCGAAATCGGCGATGCGCTGAAACGCCGGTGTCTGCATCTTTATATCGACTTTCCCGATGCCGCGCGCGAAAACGCTATTTTGCAGGCGCGCGTACCGCAACTCGATGCCGTGTTGCGCGAAAAAGTCGTGGCTTTCGTGCAGGGCATAAGGCAGATGGATTTGAAAAAGCCGCCTGCGGTTAGTGAAACCATTGACTGGGCGCGCACGCTGGTGCTGCTCAATGTGCAAACGCTCGACACTGCTTTTGTGCACGACACGCTCAATGTTTTGCTGAAGTTCAAATCGGATATCGAAAATGTCGAGAGCGATGTCGCGCGCATGTTGCGGGAAATCAACGCTGTCGCGGCCAACTGATGATTGCCGATTTTATTCGCGTGCTGCGTGCAGC
>LXNH01000349.1_pt1 | contig 12005 bp, 4 predicted proteins | sample 809111 | NCBI WGS metagenome assembly LXNH01 (sample SAMN04870528, study PRJNA318959) | seawater metagenome | biome: 00002010; material: water; isolation source: marine seawater | place: Greece: Milos, Mediterranean Sea | collected 2013-05-29 | depth 5-7 m
AACAGCAATACCGGAGGCCAATGGATGAGCGGTAGCAGCCATGCCGTTGGCGGCCATCACCGGGCTTCGAGACCACGACTCACCGACGGTTCGCGCTCCGGGCCCCAATAGCTGTGCTGTAGCAATCGGTGTCGATAACAAGAACACAATTGGGAGTAATCGAAAAAAACGGTTGAAATTCATAAAACTCTCTCACAAGGTCTGGTTGATTCTGAGATAAAAATCTAGGTACTCCACTATGCCAGAAAACGATCGCGTCGCATTTATTGGCCTGGGCGCCATGGGTTATCCAATGGCGGGCCATTTGCAGGCCTCCGGGTACCTGGTCACAGTGTACAACCGAACAACAGCTAAGGCCGAAGCGTGGTATCGACAATATGGCGGTGAACTCGCACGGACTCCTGCGGCCGCGGCGAAACATGCTGATATCGTATTCGTGTGCGTTGGCAATGATAGCGATGTCACGGCGGTGGTAACCGGTGATGATGGTGTCATGGCCGGAATACAAGCTGGCGCCACCATTGTGGACCACACGACGACCTCGCGACAGCTTGCCCAAGAGCTCGACGTTCTTGCACAAGCGCAGGATGTCGCTTTCCTCGATGCGCCAGTCTCCGGTGGGCAGGCAGGTGCCGAAAATGGAGCGCTCACGGTAATGGTGGGAGGCAATGATGCCAACCTACAGCGCGTCCAAGCTGCCATTAATTGCTACTCGCGTCACACCCAGCTCATGGGACCTGTCGGATACGGGCAACTAACAAAGATGGTCAATCAGCTCTGCATTGCTGGTGTACTGGGTGGCCTCGCAGAGGCCTATCACTTCGCCGAGTGCGCAGGTTTAGATATCAAAGCGGTCGCAGAGGCCATCCAAGGAGGCGCGGCGCAATCGTGGCAAATGAATAACCGCAGTAACACCGTCGCCGATGCCCAATATGATTTCGGCTTCGCGATCGACTGGATGCGCAAGGATCTCGGGTTTGCTCTAGATGTCGCTCAGGAGCTAGGACTTCATTTGGAAATCGCCCACCTCGTCGACAGCCAATACAGCACTGTACAAGCACTCGGTGGTAACCGCTGGGACACCTCTGGCCTGATCGAGGCGATAAGGCAACGAACAAGAGACCTTGCCAATAAAGGTGAGCGTGTCACTCATCAAGGGGGCTGTCACTGCGGTGACGTCAAATGGTCGATCGAGGCGCCCCCCGTTCTCGACACGCATACATGCAACTGCTCGATCTGCAATATCAACCATTACCAACACTTTATCGTGCCCAAAAGTCGCTTCCATTTGCTGAGTGATTCTGAAATCAGTGCCTGCTACCGATTCGGGTCGGGGATCGCCGAGCATTACTTCTGTCGGCGCTGTGGTGTGAAGTCGTATTACGTGCCGCGCTCAAACCCTGATGGAGTGAGCGTCAATGTTCGCTGTATTCATTCAGATACCGTCAAGGCCATTTATGACACCCCGTTCGATGGTCAGAACTGGGAAAAAAATGCGGACACCCTGGCTCACTTGTCGAAAGCGTGACCGAGGTCGATGATGGAATCGAAACCTACTAGAGATTTCTGGAACACAACCCCGCTGTCAAATCTGAACGATGATCAGTGGGAGTTGCTATGCGATGGTTGCGGCAAATGCTGTCTGCATAAACTTCAAGATGAGGATACCGATGAGGTTTTTTACACCCGGGTCGCGTGTCGACTGCTGGATACTCGATCGGGCGGGTGTAATGATTATGCAAACCGATTCAGTCGCGTGCCCGACTGCATGAATATTCGAGCGCTCACCGCTGATCAGTTTGCGTGGCTACCCGCTACCTGCGCCTATCGATTGCGACACAATGACCAACCGCTACCCGATTGGCACCCCCTTATGAGCGACAACCAACACTCGGTTCACAAACAGAGCAATGCCATCAGAGGACGAGTTATCTCAGAGGATGAGGTAGCCGGGGTCGATCTCGAAGATCATTTGATCACTTGGATCAGTGTGTAGGTGGGGTGTAATAACCCAGCAGGCGTGGATAGCCAGAGCGCGTGCGGCGACTGAAACGAGAGTCCCAGGAATCGTGAATAATTCCGTCGCGGATAGCCATCATATGACGGGGTATCACTGCGATTAGCGTCCGATCTCGCGGCACATCCATCAGATAGGCGCCCTTCGTGAGCACAAGCCCCCAACTACGCTCCATAAGGTAGCGGTAGTGGACTGGAGTCATGACGCCGTCGGTAATGGAGGGATAAAGCCCCCCCGTCATGTCTCGCTGAAGTGCACTGAGATCTTTTCGGACGCTGTTATAGTCAGCACCCGTGATGATACAAATCGCACGAATGACGCAATCGTCTCTGCTGCGGAAACCCGCTGCTTCGCGACCACCGTCTGTATGCACAAATCCCAGCATGGAGTGTGCCTCAATGGCTATATTAAGGTGTTGTTCGGCCAGCTGGCCGCTTTGGATCATAACGGTGAAGTGATGTCAGTAACGATCTCAGACATTGAACAGGCCTACTCTGCGCTGGCGAAGCAAGTCGTTCGCACCCCTATGCTGAATTCATCTCGACTCGATGCTCTAGCGGGCCGACGAATTGTCGTGAAGGCCGAATGCCTGCAACGGACGGGCAGCTTCAAGTATAGAGGAGCTAGCCATGCGCTAAACACTTTGAATCGTGCTGAGAAGGCAAACGGCGTTATTGCCTACTCTTCTGGAAACCACGCACAAGGAGTCGCCCTGGCAGCTCAAGAGCGCAACATTCCCGCCACCATCGTTATGCCCGACGACGCGCCCACCAACAAAATTGCCAACACTCGGGCCTATGGCGCCAGGGTGGTAACGTATCAACGAGGTGTCGAGAGCAGAGAAGCCATTGGCGACTCGATTGCGAAGCGCGACGGCCTCGCCCTCATTAAGCCCTACGATGACCACCGAGTGATTGCGGGACAAGCGAGTGTTGGCGTTGAGATCAGTCAACAATGCTCTGAGCTCGGCCTAGACGACTTCTCTGTGCTTTGCTGTTGTGGTGGCGGTGGTTTGAGCGCTGGTATCGCGCTTGTTTTGGAGGCCTACAACACTGGCGCGCAGCTCCATACCTGCGAGCCTAACGCATTTGACGACACAGCGCGCTCGCTCATTACGGGGACTCGTCAAACCAACGCAACTGAAACGGGATCGATCTGCGATGCGATTCTGACGCCTTCGCCGGGGGAATTCACTTTTCCTATCTTACAACGTCTAGCCGGGACGGGATTGGTCGCTAGTGATACGGAAGTTCTTAAAGCCATTGCGGTGGCATTTGATACGCTCAAACTAGTCGTTGAGCCGGGTGGGGCCATCGCCCTTGCTGCGGCTCTGTTTTCTGATCAACTACCCGATTCCGATACCCTTGTTGTCGTGCTATCTGGCGGCAACGTTGACCCCCGAATTTTCCAGCAAGCCCTGGGCCTTAATCGTTAACAAGTAGCGCCCATCACGCTGTGGAATATTCACAATTTCGGTGATCTGTACCGATCATCAAACCGTAACTTTCCAAGCAATTAACCGGTGGGGTGAATCGCCTAGGCGATGGCTTATTGCACGACCGAAATTCGCGGCTGCGACGCTCGGGCTGTGTGCATTGGCACTCGGATTCCCCACACCACCAGGTGAGCGAGGGAGACACCAATGAGCGACAACAACAGCTGGGGCGTGATGACGTCACAGGCGGCTGAGGATGCACTGCGGTCCGATATTCGCAACGACGCAATAGGGTTCCATGGCGACATCGCCGCCAGAGAGATTCACTGGTTCAATGCCGAGCAAGAAGCCTGGGTCGCAAAATCCATTGACGGGCCCTGGCGAGGTTGGGCGTCGGAGGACGGAGCCGCGAAGGAGGTTGAGCAGTGGACACCCTGGTCGAACGCCCTTGATAGCAGCGCAGCTCCCTATTATCGATGGTTCGTCGGTGGGGAAACAAATGCCTGTTTTAACCTTATCGACCGCCACCTACTGCACGACCGTGGCGATAAGACTGCGATCATTTTCGAAGGCGACCGATGGGATCCCTCTAAAAATAGCGGGCGCGGGGGCCCCGTAACCGAGCAGCACTTCAGCTACCGTGATGTTTTTATCGAAGTGATGGCTCGTGTTGAGGTCCTCGCCTCTTTGGGTTTAGTGAAAGGCAATCGGATCGCCTTCAACCTGCCCAATATTCCCGAGCAAATCTTCTACATGCTGGCCGCTCAGCGAATGGGCATTATCTACACCCCTGTTTTCGGTGGCTTCTCAGCAAAAACCCTGTCTGATCGAATACACGACGCCGGTGCAAAGCTTGTCATTACCGCCGACGGCGGCTATCGCAACGCGGAAGTGGTCGCCTACAAAGGCACCTATGCCGATCCAGCTCTGGATAATTACATCCCGAGGGAAACAGCACTCAGCGCGCTGGCAGCTGTGCTTAACGAATTCGAACTAGGAGATCTCAGTGATACTCTCTACGCACAAGTCGAATCAGCATTAGCTAGCGAGATCACCCTAGAGCGCTCCGATGTCATGCGCGAATTGGGCGCATCGCTGGCCGCTCAAACCGGGCTGGCCGCTGAGACAACTGCCGAATTACGAACGGCGGTTGCAAGGCATTTGGCAAATGCGACACACGATGTAGAAAACGTCATTGTTGTCGAGTACACCGGAAAGGAAATTGTCGAGCATCCGCGTGATCAGTGGTCGGGTGACTTGGTCGCGGCAGCGAAGCAGCGATTAGCCAGCGCAATTGGTGTTGATGCGATTGATTCGCTCCGCGAGGGCTCCGATCACGCGCTGTGGAGTCGATTAAACGCTGTTCACCCGGCCGAGAGTGTCGATTCGAACTTCCCGCTATTTATCATCTATACCTCGGGGTCAACCGGTAAGCCGAAAGGTGTGGTACACACTCATGGCGGTTGGCTGTCAGGCGTCAGCCACACCATGCGCACGGTATTTAATGCCACTCCCGACGACACGCTCTATGTTATCGGTGACCCGGGTTGGATTACTGGGCAGAGCTATTTGATTGCCGCTCCGCTAGTGCAGGGCATGACCACTGTTATCGCAGAAGGCTCTCCGCTCTTCCCGCATGCTGGACGCTTCTCCTCCATTATCGAGCGCTACAAAGTAACCCTATTTAAAGCGGGCTCCACCTTCCTCAAAGCGGTAATGACAGACCCAGCTAGCGCCCGAGAAATGGCTGACTTTGATATGTCATCCCTGCGTGCAGGCACGTTCTGTGCGGAGCCAGTGTCACCTACTGTGCAGCAGTTTGCGATGGATAACATCTGCAAGCACTACATCAATTCGTACTGGGCGACCGAGCACGGCGGTATTGTCTTCTCCTGCCCTTGGGGTGGCTATAAGCCGCTAGCAGCCGATGCTAAAACTTGGCCACTACCGTGGGTGCAGGCAGAAGTTCGGGTCGTGGAAGAAACTGCGGAAGACGGCAGTGTCACAAGTTGGAGAACCGCAGAGTCCGGCGAAAAAGGCGAGCTAGTCATTACGCAGCCCTACCCCTATCTGGCTCGAACTTTGTGGGGCGATGCCGACAATTTATTTAGCGACGCGTGGCGCGGTGATATCGATCGATTCTCATCGGTATATTTCACGCGTTGGCAAGGTGAGCTGACTTACACCCAGGGTGACTATGCCCGCCAACACGATGATGGCGCCTTCACCTTGCACGGTCGGTCCGATGACGTGATTAACGTATCGGGCCACCGTATCGGTACCGAAGAAATTGAAGGGGCGATTCTTCGCGATAAGACACTGCGCGAAGATTCCCCGGTGGGCAATGTGGTGGTGGTTGGCGCCCCGCATGATGAGAAAGGAGAGACGCCTGTCGCCTTCTTGGTCGCTGCCGCCGGTCGCAAACTGTCGGACGACGACCTTGCACGCCTACAATCACTCGTGCGCTCGGAGAAAGGGGCCACCGCGGTACCATCTGATTTCCTCGTAGTCTCAGCATTTCCGGAAACCCGCTCGGGTAAGTACATGCGACGCACATTGCGTTCGATTCTGTTGGATCAGCCACTGGGCGATATATCGACCCTTAAAAACCCAGAGTCGGTCGAGGAAATCGGGCACGCCGTAGCGCAATGGAAAGATTTCGGCCGACTCACCGAGGCGCGCCGCGTGGTCCAGACTTGGCGTTACCTGCGGGTCGAAACCCACGAGATAGCGCCTGATCGTTTAGTGGCGCTCGTTGTGGTCAACAGCCCACCAGTCAATGCGCTTAGCGAGCGAACGCTTGATGAACTGCATACAGCGTTGCAGCAGTTGGCGCACCAGTCCGATCTTTCGGCCATGGTTATCACTGGCGCGCGCGGTACCTTCGTCGCCGGTGCCGATGTCAAAGAGTTGCTAAAAATTGGTGAAAAAGGTGACCTAGAATCGGCAGTCACGCTTCCCAATGCAGCACAAACTGCCTTCTCAATTATCGAAGACCTCGATATCCCGGTGATCGCTGCGGTGAATGGTCCAGCGCTGGGTGGCGGTAATGAACTGGTACTTGCCTGTTCTCATGTAATTGCTGCACGCCACGCCGAGTTCGGTCAGCCGGAGATCAACCTGAACCTATTGCCTGGCTACGGTGGTACCCAGCGCCTCGTCAGAAAGCTGTTTCATGCTCATGGGCGCGATGGCGCGGCAACAGCGCTTCGAATGATGTTCGACGGACGCACCATTGACGCAGAAACGGCGAGGGCAATCGGTCTGATCGACTCAATTGTCAGCGAGGAAGGTCTCAGCCCGGTCGAGGCAGCCATGGCCGCCTTGCGCGATCACTTCGCGGGTGGCGACGCACTAAAAGCATCATCAGCTCGACGCAAGGTCTTAAAGGAGCAGCGCGAGCAGCCGGTTGGTATCGATGCCAGCATTATTGAGCATACGGGGGTAGCCCTCGCGTTACAGCAAATTCGAAACAGCGGTCGGAACAAGCCTGCAGATATGGTGATCGATGCCGTTTTGACCGGTGCGAGCCAGGGACAGTCCGCAGGTTTATTGAAAGAAGCCGAGCTTTTTGCGCAAGGCGTTTGTGATCCTGAGTGCGGTCCCTCGGGTATTCCGGCGTTTTTAGAGAAACGAAGCGCACCGTTGCCGCCGAAGCCGACCGACGTCCAACCCGATGCGGATGCCCATCAGCGCGCAGCGCTAATTGCGGAAGGTAAGCTACTGCCCATGGGCGCCAGTTTCTTCCCTGGAATCACGCCAATCCCAGAGTATCAATTGGGTTACGGTGTTATGCGCTCGGCTGAAGACGGTCGCCCGTTACACGGTGACCCTGAAGTCGCCGAAAAAGAGCTGGTTTTCGAGACACCGAACCCAGGACCCAACGAGGCCTTAGTTTACATCCTCGCCTCAGAGATGAACTTCAATGACATATGGGCGATCACGGGTATTCCGGTATCCCCGTTTGATGCCAGAGATGCCGACGTACAGGTTACCGGTTCGGGCGGCGTCGGCATGGTGGCCCAGCTCGGTCAAGATCTCGTGCGCGAGGGTCGTCTGTCGGTGGGCGACATCGTTAATATCTACTCGGGACAAAGCGAGTTGATGGCCCCGGACCAGGGACTCGACCCCATGGCGGCAGACTTCCGCATTCAGGGGTATGAGCGCAACGATGGTAGTCATGCACAATTTTTGACGGTGCAGGGACCCCAGTTGCACGCCAAGCTACCGGGGCTCAGTATCGAAGAAGCCGGCTCCTACGGCCTTACAATGGGCACGATTCATCGCGCACTCTACAACACGCTTGCCATCGAGCCTGGAAAACGCTTGTTCGTCGAGGGCGCCTCTACGGGGACAGGTTATGACTGTCTGCGCAGTGCACTCTCATCGAGTTGTGCGGCACTTGGCATGGTCTCGAGCGACAGCCGAGGTGAGCGTGTCCAAGCGGTCGGTGGCCACAGCATTAACCGAAAAGATGAACGCTGGTCAGATATTTTCACGGCGGTCCCAGATGATCCTGCTGAGTGGCCAGCTTGGGAAGCGGCCGGAGAAGCTTTCGTCGCAGAGGCAGAACGCCTCACCGGCGGTCAAATTGACTACTCGGTCTCACACGCGGGTGAAACCGCCTTCCCCCGCTCGTTCCAGTTATTGGGCGATGGCGGCGTGCTCACATTCTATGGTGCGTCATCTGGATATCGATTTACCTTTATGGGCAAATCGGGTCGATCGACCCCCGCCGAGCAGTTCTCCAAGGCAGGATTGCGAGCCGGACAGTCGCTACTCGTAGTATACGGACCTGGAGCCGAAGACGGCATTGTCGACCCGGTCGCCATCGAGGCCATCGAAGTCGGCTGTCAGCGAGGCGCGCAGGTCGCGGTGTTGGCCGATACCGTATCGCAGCGTGAATTCGTGACCTCGCTAGGCTTTGGCGCCCAAATGAAAGGCGTTGTGAGCCTCGAAGAAATCGAGCGTCGCCTCGGCGATGACTTTGACCCACCCGGCCCGTTTCAGCAGATGCCGAATCCGTTTACCGAATCGGCCGCCTTTAAAGAGTCGGTTCGCGCTTTTTCTGACCGTACGCTGAAACCAATTGGATCGACAATCGCACCGCTTTTGCGCAATACACTGGATAAGCGCGGTCTGCCTGATGTCGTTTTCGAGCGCGCAGGACGCGATGGTCTGGCACTGGCTACATCACTGGTTAAGCCCAATGTCGGCAAGATCGTGTACTCAGAAGATCTTAAAGGCGTGCGGCTGAGCTTTTATGCACCTCAGGTATGGATGCGACAGCGTCGTATATTGATGCCAACGGCTGAAATTCGGGGTACGCACCTCAACACGTCGCGAGAATTCGCAGAGATGCAAGAGCGAATCGCCGCAGGTCACATCAACGTATTGCCACCCACCATTATTTCCATGGAGGACGTGCCAGCAGCACACCAGGCAATGTGGGAGAACCGTCACCAAGGAGCTAACTACGTGGCACTCCACGCACTTCCCCGCACCAATCTCAAGTCGCGTGACGAACTCTATCGTGCTTGGGCCATCCGCGACGCCGAAGAGCGTGGCGAAACACTGACCAAAGTCGAAACCGGTTCGGCAGGAGCACTTCGATGAATGATCTGAGCGATATCCCCCAGGATCTGCTAACGCAGTCGATTGCTGGGCGCCGCCTAGACAATAAATGCATCATCCTCACCGGTGCGGCGGGCTCAATTGGTAGCTTTATCACCCGGCAACTGCTGCGCGAAGGTGCGCAAGTCATGTTGACTGGGCGAGATAAGAGCAAGCTCGACGACTTCATGGACGACTTGGTCGCAGAGGGCTTTGAAAAGACCTTCATGGTCAGCGCGACCGGTGACTGCGCCGATCCTGAGGTCTGCAGAGATATCGTAGCGAAAACAGTTGCTGCGTTTGGACCTATCGATGTCCTCGTCAACAATGCAGGCGCTGCCGGCCCTAAGTTCACTTTGCGAGACATTCCATTCACCGAAGCAGAGGCTCGCGCCGCAGAATCGGATCAAACCATGTTCGACTCTGCAATGAACCTACTCGGTGCTCCTTGGAATATGGCGCGGGCAGCTGCTCCTCATATGGCTCCAGGTGCTAGCATCATCAATGTCTCGACCATTTTCTCACGGACGCACTACTACGGACGTATTCCCTACGTCGTGCCAAAGTCGGGCCTTAACGCCTTGTCGAAGGGTTTGGCCTTGGAACTCGGCGAGAAGTACGGCATTCGGGTAAACACATTGTTCCCAGGTCCGATCGAATCCGAGCGTATCGACACAGTATTCAAGCGCATGGATGAGCTCCAGGGTCTCGAGCCCGGTAGTACCGGAAAAGAATTCCGCGGTCTGATGATCACCACGCGAAAGACCGAGGACGGACTGGAATATCGCTATCCGACGCCCACAGACGTCGCTTCAGGTATTGTTTGGTTGGCTTCAGAGGAGTCAGCAGCACTGTCAGGTCACCACATCGAGGTGACAAACGGCATGCAGGTGCCGGCGCAAAGTCGTTCGCAACTCGTATCATGGCCTGATAAACGCCTCGAAGATCTTAGCGGTCAAACCGTCATTATCTTGGGTGGTGCCGACTACGAGGAAGCGGTTATTTTCGCTGAGCGTCAGATACAGAGTGGCGCCAAGGTGATGCTGGCGTTCCGAAGCTTGAGTGCTGTCGGTCATGCACGTTCGCTCATCCAGTCACGCAACATGGGTGACGTTCAACTGTCACACCTCGATCCATTGCGCCGTGAATCGGTGGATCGAACCATGCAGCTCATCGACGACCAATTCGGACGACTCGATGGCGTGATCTTATTGCCGCAAAAACCCAATGGCGAATACGGCTACTCGCTGACCACGGCAAATGATGAGGATGTCGAGAACTTTGTTCGCGATGAGGTAGTAGCGCCGGTAGCGTTTGCGTCAAGCTTTGCTCGCAATCTCTCTCGTTGGTTCAATAAATGCGAGCCGCCCGCTATCGTTTATGTCACCAACCCAAGCGATGGTCACGGCAACCTCATGAACGAAATCATCCGGGCCTCAGTTGAAGCACTGCTTCGCGGCTGGCGCCACGAGGAAGAGACCTTGATGAATGCTGGTGAAATCAGCTGGGCTGTACAGCCCAATCAGTTGGTCCGCTACGACACGGAAGACAAAGATGCACTGACCTTCGCTGCGGACTGGGCGGCAACGCTGACCAACCGTGTTCGAAAGATGGATCCAATTAACCTGTGGTTGCCACGCAGCATTAAACGCGCCACCGGTAAGTCAAGCATGCCCTCTTCCATCTCGCGTGTATTGCCAGGACTCCACAAGGGCCGCACTGCCGTGATTACGGGTGGTAGTTTGGGTATTGGACTTCAGTTAGGTCGATTCCTCGCTATTGCGGGGGCTCGAATACTGCTCAGCGCACGAAGTGAGGGTAAACTCGCCGAGGCGCGTGACAAGATTATCGAAGAGTTACGTGGTATCGGTTACCCGCGACCAGAATCGAGAGTCACTATATTAGGCGGCATCGACGTCGGTGATCCGGACGCTCTGGACCGGCTACACGACCATGCTGTTGCTGAGTTAGGACACATTGATTTCCTGATCAATAACGCAGGTATCTCGGGTGCCGAGGAAATGGTTGTCGATATGACGCGAGCCGACTGGGATCGCACCATGGAAGCCAACCTGATTTCAAACTACTCGTTAATCCGCAAGTTCAGCCCAGCGATGAAAGCTGGCGGGAAAGGCTCCATTTTAAACGTATCCAGCTACTTCGGTGGTGAGAAATACGTGGCAGTGGCCTACCCAAACCGGGCAGATTACGCGGTATCAAAAGCCGGCCAACGGGTGCTTGCCGAAATTCTCTCTCGACACCTCGGGCCTGAGATTCAGATCAATGCCCTCGCCCCCGGCCCTGTTGATGGCGCGAGACTTCGGGGATCGAGTGATGCACCCGGTCTTTTTGACCGACGGGGGCTTCTGGTACTGGAGAACAAGCGACTCAATGAGGTGCATAAAGCCATCCTCGCGGGGATGGACGCAGGCTTTGCTGCCGATGATGTAATGATGCTGGCCGCCAACGCCATAGATCAGCTTCCTGACACCGAGAAACTTCCCAAGCCGATTGCACGGCTTGTCCTGAAGGTTCGCGACTCTGGCGGCATAGCTAACTCGTCTAAGTACTTGATGCACATGGGCATCGCAACCAAGTTGATGACTCGGTTAGTGAGGGCTGGATTACTCAACGACGAGCAACGCGAACAGTTCCTGGCATCTTTCAACGATGCGCCTGCGCCGTTTTTCGACTTTGCGGAAACGTCGAAGCAAGCCGAGCAGATCGAGACGGGAATCCTGAACCGCTTGCACCTCCACAAGATGCCAACCGACGAGCAGGTAGGCCTGTCGACCGTATTCCACTTGGCAGACGACATTGTCAGTGGCGAGACTTTCCACCCATCGGGAGGTTTAAAATTCGATCGCTCGGTGACCGAAGGCGAGCTTCTACTCCCGCCCAACGAGAGCGAGATTGCCAAGCTCAAAGGGAAGCGAGTTG
>LXNH01000353.1_pt1 | contig 11956 bp, 14 predicted proteins | sample 809111 | NCBI WGS metagenome assembly LXNH01 (sample SAMN04870528, study PRJNA318959) | seawater metagenome | biome: 00002010; material: water; isolation source: marine seawater | place: Greece: Milos, Mediterranean Sea | collected 2013-05-29 | depth 5-7 m
GATACATCAATCTTTTTTTGAAAGTCAAGCGGTCGGCAAAAATTAAAATCTGATTGAATATTTTCTTTTTTCATAATAAAAAAAATAAATTAACTTTTTTTAACATGCCAATATTCTTATTCTTAGCATATCAAATTTTTAAACTTTATAGCTATTGTATAATAATTTATGTTTTAATAAACATTTTAATTTCATTTAATATAATTAATACTAACAATAAGTTTATTGATGTTGTGCTGGATTTTTTATATAGAATAGTTGAACCTGCATTAAAATATATAAGAAAATTTATTCCAATTTTTGGTTCCATTGATATTTCACCAGTGATACTCTTAATTCTTGTGAACACAGTTTTATATGCTATAGAAAGATATGGATTTTAGTATGGATGACTCAAAAGTTATTGATGGTAAAAAGATTGCATCTGAGATTAGATTAGCGGTTAAAGAACTTAGCCAGTCTTTTATAAAAAAAACTTCTATCACACCAGGATTAGCTGTTGTATTAGTTGGAGAGAATCCGGCAAGTAATGTTTACGTCAGAAATAAAATCAAGCAAACTAAAGAAGTAGGATTTGTTTCAATAGAACATCGCTTACCAGAAGATGTTTCTGAAGAAAAATTACTTGATTTAATTGAAACTCTTAATAAGAAAACTAGTGTTAATGGCATACTTGTCCAGCTCCCCCTTCCAAAACATATAAATGCAGATAAAGTACTTGATAAAATTTTTTCTAGTAAAGACGTTGATGGTTTTCATGCTAAAAATGTAGGTAAACTTTGGAGTGGGCTCGATTCTCTTGTTCCATGCACTCCACTAGGTTGCAGCATAATAATCAAAAGAATTTTTAATGACCTTTCTGGTAAAAAAGCAGTAATAATAGGAAGATCAAATATAGTTGGAAAACCTATGGCAGCATTATTACTTAAACTTAATGCTACTGTGACTTTTGTTCATTCAAGGACACAAGATATTGAAGCAATTTGTAAGACCGCAGATGTATTAGTTGCTGCTGTTGGTGTTCCTAAAATGGTAAAAGCATCATGGGTTAAAGAAAAAAGTGTAGTAATTGATGTTGGAATTAACAGAATTGAAGAGAATGGGAAAAAAAAATTAGTTGGAGATGTTGATTATCATGAGGTTATAAAAGTTGCCTCTTTAATTACACCTGTTCCAGGCGGAATAGGACCAATGACAATTGCTTGTTTACTTTTAAATACATTACGGGCTGCACACACTCAAAATAATTTACCGGAACCAGATTTAACCTCTTTGTTTAATTAATTTTAGTCTCAATGCGTGTAATTTTATAAACCCTGATGCATCACTCTGATCATAAACATTGTCTTCTTCAAAAGTAGCAATTTTATCTGAATATAAGCTAAATTTAGACTCTCTTGCCAAAGTAATTACATTTCCCTTATATAGTTTTAAAAAAACCCTTCCTGATACAAATTCCTGACTTTTGTCGATCAAACTTTGTAACATTTTTCTTTCTGGAGAAAACCAAAAACCATTATATATCAATTCTGTATACCTCGGCATTAATTCATCTTTTAAATGAGCTGAACCTTTATCTAAGGTTATACTTTCAATTGCTCTTCTGGCTTCTAACAAAATTGTTCCTCCAGGAGTTTCATAAACCCCTCTGGATTTCATCCCAATAAATCTATTTTCAACTATGTCAATTCTCCCAATTCCATTTTCTCCTCCCAATTTATTTAATTTTTTTAATAATGCTCCAGGCGACATCTTTTTATTATCTATTGACACTGGATCACCATTTTCAAATTCAACTGAAATTTCTATTGGATTATCTGCGGCTTTCTCTGGTGAAAGTGTTTTAGTGTACATTTCTTCATCAGCTCTATGAAGAGGATCCTCTAATATTTTTCCTTCATATGAAGTATGCAATAAATTTGAATCCATTGAATATGGGGGAGAATTAAGTTTGTCCTTTGGAATATCAATATTATGTTTGTGTGCATATTCCAATAGTGCATTCCTTGAATTTAAATCCCATTCTCTCCAAGGAGCAATTACATTTATTTTGGGATTATTGGCATAATAACCCAATTCAAATCTGATTTGATCATTGCCTTTTCCAGTAGCTCCGTGAGAAACATTTTCTGCTCCAACCAAGTTTGCTATTTCAATTTGTCTTTTTGCAATAAGAGGTCTTGCAATGGCTGTTCCCATTAAATATGAACCTTCATACAATGCATTAGCTCGAAACATTGGAAAAATATATTCTTTAACAAAAACTTCAGTTAAATCTTCAATAAAAATATCTCTTACACCAAAGATTTCAGCTTTTTTTCGAGCCTCTTCCACCTCAACGCCTTGACCTATATCTGCTGTAAAAGTTACAACTTCAAAATCATACTTCTCTTGTAACCATTTAAGTATTATCGATGTATCTAATCCTCCTGAAAATGCCAAGACAATTTTTTCTTTTTTATTACTCATTGCACCTAATTAAATTATTTCTTCTGACAAGCTTCATTTATTTTTTGGTAGGCCTTACTAAATCCCAGTAATGAATAAGTATCATTAGTAATCGTCCCCCTTGAAGATGTTCCAATAACTTTCATTCGAATGGAGGTTTTCATCGCATTAATTATTTTGATATCGTCCCTTACACTAAAACTCCAAGCTCTAGAACCAGACGTAAATAATTGAAGTTTTAAATCTCCAATTTGAATATCAGGATTACTACCTTGTTTGTAATTATAACCAGCAACTATACTAAATTCATCCCATTTATCCTGGCCAGGAAGATGAGTTACAATAGCAAAAATATCTCCTCTTTTTTTGTAATTTCCCTCATGCTTTTTTGGTTTTGAAATTGCCATACAGGCTTTATTTTTGGCTTCCCCCTCTGAATATGCAGTCCAGTCCTTGAAAGTGGCTAATTCTTTTGAAATGTTAGGTAAAGGAAAAACAAAGAAGATAAAGAAAAAAAAAGTGTTACATAATATATATATACATTTATTTATATTTTTTATATCCATGATTTTAATTACACACTTAAATCAACAATTGCAAGTACAGAAATACTGAATTTTTATTTATGACAAAAACAAATAACAACTTGGCAATTTTTCTTATGATATCGTCCTGTTTCTTCTTTTCAATACTAGGAGGAATAATTAAATTTTTAAGCGAATTCATTCATCCTTTTGAACAAGCTTTTTTTAGGAATTTTTTCAGTATCTTCATTATAGGATTTTTTTTATTAAAGTTTGGGGAGAACCCATTCAAATCTAAGAAAAAAAAATTGCTTTTTGTCAGAAGTATTTTTGGAGTGATAACAATGTTATTACTATTCTGGTCATACGCATTAATACCACTATCTCAAGCAATGGCAATTAGTTTTACTACTCCTTTATTTATTTTTATAGGAGGTATTTTCATCATGAAAGAGAGTGTTTCAAGAAGTAATATTGTCGCTTTGATATTAGGTTTCATTTTTACTCTCATAATAATAAAACCTGAAACAAATGTTGATTTCGGAACATTGATAGCAATTCTAGCTGCGATGACTCATGCTGTAACTGGCTTAATCGTTAAAGGTTTAACAAAAAGTGAAACAGTACTTTCAATTATGTTTTTTATGGTTATTTTTATGACACCGTTGAGCTCTTTACCACTCTTCTACCAATGGGAATTTCCAAAAAATAATTTCGTTTGGGCTTTATTGTTTTTATTGGCGGTCGTAGGAACCCTTGGCAATTATTGCTGGACAAAAGCTCTGAGTTTATCCGAGTTAACAAACGTAATGCCATTTGATTTTTCAAAATTAATTTTCGCAACCTTAATTGGTTATTTTTTTTTTAAAGAGGATTTGGACGTTACAACAATGATTTGTGGAATAGGAATAATTTTATGTAATATTCAAATTTCTAAAATTCAGAAGAAGTGAAAGCCATAAATAAAATTAAACCTGAATATAATCAAATCTTTAGCTCTTTCTTTTTTGCTATCTTAGGATTTCAAATAAAATTATTGATATTAGAGGTAAAGCCTGAAACCATTGTTTTTTATAGATCTTTGCTAGGTACTTTCGTTACAGGAATATTCATAGTATTTAGTGGAAATAGTTACAGTAAATTATTTAAACCTCATAATTTCTTACTACTTTTTCATAGATCAATATTTGGTGTTAGTGCGATGTATTTTGGATTTTCTGCTTTACAATTTATTCCTTTGGCACAAGCTACAACAATTTCCTTTACTAAAGTATTTTTTGTTGGAATATTTGCTACAATTTTCCTTAAAGAAAAATTAGAATTAAAAACTATTCTGTTTTCATTCTTCGGCTTTTCTGGAATCTATTTTATTATCGCCCCAAGTACATTTGATAATTTTAACGGAACTATTTTATCTCTTTTATCGTCGGTATTTGTTGCTCTAGGAATTATTTCTTCAAATATTTTAATAAGAAAAAATAGTTCTTCTATAATAGTTTTTTATAATTCTATTTTATCAACAATTATTTGTTACATAATTTTCTATGATCATATTTCAAATATAGACTTAAATAAGTTTTTAAAGCTTTTATTGCTAACTCTAACAGCAATTTTTGGTCAGCTATTTAATATCGAAAGTTACAAGGGGAATGAGTCAAATAGAATTGTTTTATTTAGTTACACAAGGATTATATTTTCATTCTTTCTTGGATATTTTTTTCTAAACGAAGAAATCTATTTAGAGACTATGATTGGTATTTTTATAATTATCTTATCAACAATGGCTACAATAAAAAAGAAAAGCTAGGGAAATGGCTACAATAAAAAAGAAAAGCTAGGGACATGGGTATACGTTTTCGTTGTGAATTTCCTCAATTTTTTCAAGAATATTTTCTTGTAAATCAACGTCAATCGAATTTATATTCTCCTCTAATTGATGAATATGTGTTGCTCCAATTATATTAGAGGTTAAAAAATCTCTTGAATTTACGTACGCTAGCGCAAGAATTGCAGGCTTAATATTAAATTCTTTGGCAAGATTGTTAAATTTTTTAGAAAATTCAATTCCTTTGGGTTTGGTATATCTGGTAAACATTTCACCAAATAATGTTAATCTAGCATTTTTTGGTTTTGAGCCTTCATCATACTTACCAGTTAACATTCCAAAAGCCAAGGGGGAATAAGCTAATAAACCACATTTTTCTCTAATAGATATTTCTGCCATACCTACTTCATAACTTCTATTTAACAAAGAATAAGGATTTTGAACTGAAACAACCCTTGGAAGATTGTATCTTTCTGCAAGAGCTAAAAACTTCATCAATCCCCATGAACTCTCATTTGATAAACCAATATATCTAATTTTTCCTTCTTTAACAAATTTATGAAGAACCTCTAACTGCTCTTTTATTTCAATAAAATCTGTTTCGTTTTCATGTATATATCCGAGTTTACCAAAAAAATTTGTTTTGCGGTCAGGCCAGTGCAATTGATAAAGATCTATATAATCTGTTTTTAATCTTTTTAAACTTCCTTCAAGAGCTAATGTTATTTGTTGTCTATCTAACCTTGTTTCTTTACCTCTAAACCATTTCATTCCTGATCTTCCAACCACTTTAGTTGCTAAAATAATTTTATCTCTTATTTTTCTTTCTGAAAACCAATTACCGATAATTTTTTCAGTAACGCCCCAAGTTGATTTCTTAGGAGGAACTGAATAAAGTTCAGCAGTATCAAAAAAATTTATACCTTTATCAAATGAAAAATCCATTTGTTCAAAGGCCTCTTTTTCAGTATTCTGTTCACCCCAAGTCATTGTACCCAAACAAATTTTACTGACTTTTATTGATGTATTTCCTAAAAGCGAGTATTTCATTTTTTTTAGAGAATTAGGTTGATATTATTTAAAATTAACATATTTATTTAGTAAGTTTATATATTTTATAGTATATTTAGTTAAAATCAATTATTAGGAGTTTTTTAAAATGTCTTATGATTACGAAAAAAAAGTTCAAACACGTTCTTTAGATAATGCTAATATAGATCTTGGTCTTAAAGCATATATGAATAAGGTCTACTCGTTTATGGCTGTTGGATTAGCCCTTACGGGTGTCATAGCTCATTTATTTTCAAAAATGGCGTTTGATTTCAGTACAGGTTCATTCACTCCGTTTGGAGCAACTCTTTATGCCTCACCATTAGCTTTCATCATAATGTTAGCTCCATTAGGTTTTATAATGGCATTAAGTTTTGGAATTGCTAAAATGAAAGAGTCTACGGTCCAAATACTTTACTGGTCTTTTGCAGCGGTCATGGGAGTCTCTTTGGCAAGTATTTTTATACAGTATACCGGTGAGTCTGTCGCAAGAGTTTTTTTTATAACTGCTGGTTCATTTGGAGCATTAAGTTTATATGGTTACACGACAAAAAAAGATTTATCGGGATGGGGTTCTTTTTTATTCATGGGTTTGATTGGTATTTTAATAGCTTCAATAGTAAACATTTTTCTTGCCAGCAGTGCTTTGCAATTTGCAATTTCTGTAATTGGTGTTTTAGTCTTCGCTGGATTAACTGCTTACGATACTCAACAAATTAAAAACATGTATTTCGATGGAACTGGTAATGAAGGGAAAAAAGCTATAATGGGTTCACTTCGTTTATACTTAGATTTCATCAATTTGTTTATTATGTTAATACAACTTTTTGGAAACAGAAGATAATTCATTGTTGGTTAAACTACGGTTTAACCAACAACATTTGTTTTTGTAATAAACTTATTTTATTTAAAACTATCTAATCTCAATAGCAATTATTTCTATCTGTGAAACTTTTAATTGTTCTTTTTTTTATCTTTAGCTCCTCCAAATCTTTGTCTCAAGAAACTAGCGAAATCTTCTTTCACGTTTATAGAAATAACGATAAAATCGGTTATCACAGAGTAAACATTATAAGAAATAAAGAAGATACCACTGCTAATATTGAAATAAATTTTAAAGTAAAATTTTTAGGTTTTACAGTATACACTTATCTTCATAGAAATACTGAGAGATGGAAGAATGGTAAGCTTTATTATCTAAACTCTTCAACTAACAAAAATGGTAATACTTTACTCTGTAAAATATCAAAAAACAAAAATACTTTAACCTCAAATGGTACAAACAGTGAAAAAAATTTTTTAATAAGTTCTCTTCCAACAAGTTATTGGAGTCATCAACTAGTCGAAAAAGGAAACATAAAGAAATTAATAAATACACAAGATTGTAGCCAAATTACAATGAGTATTGAAAAAATTGGAGAAGAAGAAATTTATAATGGAAATTTAAATGCAACTCATTTCAAAATAACCGGAAAAGAAATTACTGGTGATGAAGTTAATATAGACATTTGGTATGATCAAAATAAAAACTGGGTAAAAATGAATTTCCTTAAAGATGGTAGTCAGATTAAATACACTTTAGATAAGTATTATGAACAATGAGAAGAAAGTAGCATGGATTACAGGCGGCGGTACTGGAATTGGCTCCGCGCTAACTAAAATCCTGGTTAAAAACAACTGGATTGTAGTTGTAAGTGGAAGAAGGAAAGAAAAGTTAAACAAAATTAAAACGTTTGATAATAAAAATATTTTTCCACTAAAACTTGATATCTCATCTGAAAAAGAGTGTAGAAATGTGTCAAAAAAAATATTTTCTAAATTCAATAGATTAGACTTAATTATTCTTAACGCAGCGGCATATAACCCTGGAAATTTAAATTTTAATAATCTGTCGGAGTTAAAAAAAGTCTTGGATATTAATATTATGGGACAAATAAATTGTCTAGGATATGCGATTAATATATTTAAAAATAGAAGATCAGGACATATTGTTTTTGTTTCTTCTCCAGCAGGGTTTCGTGGACTTCCAAGTGCTGGAATTTATGGTGTCAGTAAATCCGCTCTTACATTTCTTGCTGAACTCTTATATTTAGAATTAGCAAGATTTAAAGTAAAAGTTCAAGTCATACATCCTGGTTTTATAAAAACTCCAATGACAGATAAAAATAAATTTCCAATGCCTTTCCTAATGGACGTAGATGAAGCCTCTTCAAGAATTTATAAAAAATTATTTAGTTCAGATTTTGAAATTTCTTTTCCAAAAAAATTAATCCTTCCAATGAAACTAATATCCATGTTACCAAACAAGATATACTTTAGTTTGATTAGAAATCTTTTAAAAAATATAGATCGGTAACATGACAAAAATTATACGCAAATATTTAAGTTCCTTTGAGAAATTAAATATTACAAAGATTGATGATCTTTTAGATTGTGTTGACGAAAAAATTTTTTTTTCCGATCCTTTTCATACTATTTCTGGAAAAAAAAAATTCAGAAACGTTCTTTTACAAATGTTTGATGTAATTAAAAAACCTAAATTTAAAATAATAAACTTATCAAATAACAAAAATTTATACTATGTTAAATGGTCATTTAGTGGTTTTTATAAAAAAGAATTTTCCTTTGTTGGAATAAGTGAAATAGAAATTAAAAACAGCCTAATAACCAAACACATAGATTTTTGGGACAGTGGAAGAAATTTTTACTCTAAATTACCTTTAGTAGGGAGTATTTTTAGAAAATTCCACAAATAGTTTACTTTATCTTTAAAAAAGTTATGGAAACCACACCTAAGTTTATTCCGTATTTTTTTACTTCAGCTCTATTCATCAAAATTCCCCTTTCTTGAAGAAACATCCAATCATCAAACTCTACCTTAATTTGGTTCTTATTAACTTTTAAAAGTAAATGATATTTCCAATTTAATGCATTTCCAGCAGAAACACCCTCTGCTATACCGATTACATCATCGGCTTTACCCTCATATCTATTTCCAGGCAGTATATCTATATCCCATATTCTTTGCTCTTTTTCGCCATCATCATATATAAATCTCTCATCTAAAATAATTTTATTATCTTGGACAGACCCTTTTATATTTACTTTAAATTGTCGTTTCAAATTTCCAAACCTGTCGTGAAACATTCCCCATGCTTCGACCTTACCATCAAAATAATCTTCCAAAATAAATTTTGGTTTTTGGTCCACAAACTTATTAATATTCATATCTGCACATCCATTTAAAATTAATAAAATAATTAACAATAAAAATCTTTTCATCTTTTAGCCATTTTTCAGTTAAACCTAACCATAAAGTTTTTTTGTTATCTTCATAACTTTTTCTTTTGTTAAATTAAAGTTTTTTAACATTATTACCACAATCAATTTCAAAATTATTGGGGTTCCAGCATATAGAAAAATTATTAAGTACTTAACTTCACCAAATGCTGTTTCGTTAGCTTCAAATTCATAAAAGTCTAACAAACTGAATGAAATTATTGTTGCTAAAGCTAGTGTAAATTTATTTAAAAATATTAGCAATGAAAATAATATTCCTGAGATATCATTATTGAACTTTTCTTTATGATAATCAGTTACATCAGATTGAATTGAAAGAGGTAATGAGAGATCAGCTCCTAAGCAGAAACCAGTTAGACACGAAATTATTAAAAAAGCCGTGATATCTCCACTTTCTAGTAGAAAAACAAACAAAAAAACAATAGCTGAAGAAAACATTGAAAAACGCCAAATATTTTTTTTTTCCAAGTAATTAGATAAAAAAACCCAAAAAAACATTCCAACTAAGGCTGACAGAAAATATAAAAATAAAATAAATTCTTTGTCAGACTCTTCTCCGTCTAAAACAGACGTAACAAAAAAGACGAATAAAATCATTGGAAATGAATTTGCTAAACAATTTAAAAACCAAGGAATTAATAATTTTAAAAGATGGTCGTTATGTTTTAGTTCTTTTAATGTGCTAAAAAAATTTTTTGCTGACTTAAATTTAACTCTTTTTTTTTCTGGAATTACTAATGAAAAAATCAATACTGAAACACCTCCTGAAATAAGTGCCAGGTTAAGCACAATTTCCTCTGATTTCGTTAAATTTTGATTTATCAAGACTGGGAGTGACACAGATGCCAACAAACCTAGGATGACAAAAAACTCGCGGCTGGCACTTAATTCACTTCTGCCGTAATAATCGCTATCTAAATCATAACCTAACGACAAATATGAAACTTGAAAAACTGTCCATCCAATATAAAGAAAAGAAATCCAAACAAACAAGTATAGACCATCAGGAGTGTTTAAAGGTAAGATAAGTTTATAAAAAGCTATACCCGAAATTATAGTTCCAACAATTATCCATAATTTTCTAGATATAAAATTTTTGTCACAAACCCAACCCATTAGTGGATCCGAAAAAACATCTAATACTTTTCCCAAAAATAACACTCCCCCTATTGTGGCTAGGGCAAGATTGTGATCAGTTGCATATATTTGGGGTAGCAAAATCATTATTGGAAATGTAGGAATTGCAAACGCAAAAGCAGGTGCGCAATAAATAAATAATTTTATAGATCTAATCTTTTCCAATTAAAAACTGTCCCACATTTATATTTCCGGATCGAAAACCACCTTCGTAATAACTTAAATAATACTGCCATAGACGTTTAAAATTTATGTCAAATTGCTTATCTCTTATATCCTTCCAAGAAGCATTAAATGATTTTTTCCATTGTGAAATTGTTTTTGCATAGTGTTTGCCAAATAAATTTTTATCAATAATTTTTAAACCGGATTGATTTATTGTTCTTTGAAGGATTTGAGCAGAAGGTAACATGCCTCCGGGAAATATGTATGTTTGAATGAAGTCAGGAAATTTTTTATAAGTTTTATAATAATGATCCTGGATGGTTATGGTTTGTAAACCAATCTTCCCCGAAACTTTCAAATTATTTCTTAAAACATTAAAAAAAAGAGGCCAGTACTTTTCGCCAACTGCTTCAAACATTTCAATTGAAACAATCTTGTCAAACTTACCATTTAAATCTCTGTAATCGGTGAGTTCTACATTAACTTTATTCTGCAAGCTTTCTTTAAAAACTTTTTTCTTTACCTCTTCGTATTGTTTTCTTGAAATGGTAATTGCAGTTACGTTTGCCTTTCTTAGTTTTGCTAGAAAAATTGAAAAAGCACCCCAACCACATCCAATCTCCAAAACTTTGTCATTTTGATTTATACTACAAAGATCTGCTAACTTTTGAAACTTGTTCATTTGTGCATCAAAAAGATCTTGTTTATTATTTTCAAAAATTGCTGAACTGTAAGTCATTGACTTGTCTAACCATCGAGAATAAAAATCATTCCCAAGGTCATAGTGAAACTTTATATTTTTTTTTGAACCTTCTCGTGTATTTCTATTTAAATAGTGCCTCATTCTTAAATATAATATTACATACCATTTACCTCTTATGTAACTTGTAAACTCATGGAAATTTCTTGCACCCCATTCTAAAAAAAGAGATAGTTCGTTTGTTTCCCAATAATTTTTGATATAAGCTTCTGCCCAACCTATATCACCTTTTGCAAGAAAATTGTCAATACACTTAAAGTCATTAATTATAATTTTAGAATTTGGTCCTTGATTTGGAGATTTATGTGAGAATAATTTTTTTTCATCATGAAAAACTGCTATGCTTCCATATCTTGCTTGAGATAGAATGCTAAAAAAAAGTTTCAGTGACTTATTCATATTTAAAAATCGTGTTATTTAATTTTTGTTAAAAATTCTTTCGGCTTTGTTGGCTTATTATAATAAATTGCACCTTTCTTCCATAATTTCAATGCTTCATAATGAATTCCAATTGTAACTTTAAAGTTTTGCAAGAATTGAGAGAAAAAAATTCTTAAAAGATTAGAGTTTGTGATATTTAGATAATCTCCACAGAAATGTGCACAAAATAATCTTTTCTTATCTTTGTTGTAATTAATAAATAATCTCACTATTTTTCTGGTAATTTCAAAAGTAACCTCATATTCCCCTTTTACATTGAAGAAAGGTGAGACATGAAATCTCTTTTTAATCAAGTATGTACTGCTT
>LXNH01000356.1_pt1 | contig 11928 bp, 12 predicted proteins | sample 809111 | NCBI WGS metagenome assembly LXNH01 (sample SAMN04870528, study PRJNA318959) | seawater metagenome | biome: 00002010; material: water; isolation source: marine seawater | place: Greece: Milos, Mediterranean Sea | collected 2013-05-29 | depth 5-7 m
GACCTTCTTGCCTTCCAGGCCGAACTCGCGCACCAGCGCGGCGACGTTGTCCTGGTCGATCTGGTGCGGCTCGACCGCGCTGCGGATGATGACCGGGTCCAGCCCCAGGCGCCGCGGCTCGCTCGCCGCCATGTCGCTGATCGCCACGAACAGGTCGGTATGGCGCCACTTATAGCCGGTCTTCCATTCCTCGTTCGGCTTGACCACGAACGAGGTGCGGCGGGAAAACACCACCGGGCGGCGGTGCAGCCATTTGGTCAGCACGGCCCAGGTGATGGTGTTGGCGGTCTGGGCATGGATGATGTCGTAGCCGCTGCCCGCGCGCGCCAGGAAGGCCAGTTGCGCCGGCACGTTGCGGCAGGTGTGCGCCACGAAGCCTTCCTGGCGCGCGCGTTCGGCCAGCGGGCCGCCTTCGCGGCACAGCACTTCGACCTGGTGGCCGGCGTTGCGGAACGCGCGCATGCAGTACAGCGTCTGGCGTTCGCCGCCGCGCCAGCCTTTCTCGAAGTTGAGCTGCAGGATCTTCATGCGCGGCCGATGCCCGAGTACTCGAAGCCCTGGGCGCGCACGTCGGCCGGCGTGTAGAGGTTGCGGCCGTCGATGATCAGCGGCGTCTTGAGCAACGCCCTGACGCGGTCGAAGTCGGGCGCGCGGAAAACCTTCCATTCGGTGGCGATCAACAGCGCGTCGGCGCCGTCGAGCGCGTCGTACATGTCGGTGGCGAAGCTCGCGCCGGGCTTGCCGTCCAGCACCCGCGCGGCCTCGTGCATGGCCACCGGGTCGTAGGCGCGCACGCTGGCGCCGCGCCGCGTCAGCTCGGCGATCACGGTCAGGCTGGGCGCCTCGCGCATGTCATCGGTGTTGGGCTTGAACGACAGGCCCCACAGCGCGAACGTGCGGCCGCTCAGGTCCTCGCCATAGCGCGCCACCAGCTTTTCCGAGAGGCGGAACTTCTGCGCGTGGTTGGCGGCCTCGGCCGCCTCGATCACACGCATCGGCAGAGCCTTGTCGGCAGCGGTGTTGACCAGCGCCTGCACGTCCTTGGGAAAACACGAGCCGCCATAACCGGCGCCCGGATACAGGAAGTGGTAACCGATGCGCGGATCGGCGCCAATGCCGCGGCGGACCTGCTCGATGTCCGCGCCCAGCGCCTCGGCCAGGTTGGCCATTTCGTTCATGAACGAGATGCGGGTGGCCAGCATGGCATTGGCCGCGTATTTGGTGAGTTCGGCCGAGCGCACGTCCATCACCATCAGGCGGTCGTGGGTGCGCTGGAACGGTTCATAGATGCGGCGCATGACGCCGATGGTGTAGTCGTCGTCGGCGCCGACGATGACCCGGTCCGGGCTCATGAAGTCGTTGATCGCCGCGCCTTCCTTGAGGAATTCCGGGTTGGAGGCAACGCTGAACGGCACCTCGACGCCACGCTTGGCCAGTTCCTCGGCCACCGCGGCGCGCACCTTGTCGGCGGTGCCGACCGGCACGGTGGATTTGTCCACGATCAGCTTGCGGCTGGTCATGTGGCGGGCGATGTTGCGGGCGGCCGCCAGCACGTACTTCAGGTCGGCCGAGCCGTCCTCGCCCGGCGGCGTGCCGACGGCGATGAACTGCACGTCGCCGAAGGCCACGCTCTGGGCCACGTCATCGGTGAAATGCAGGCGGCCGGCCTGCACGTTGCGCCGCACCAGGTCTTCCAGGCCCGGCTCGTAGATGGGGATGCCGCCCTGGCGCAACAGGGCGATCTTGGCCGCGTCCACGTCCAGGCACATGACGTCGTTGCCCATATCGGCCAGGCACGCCCCCGACACCAACCCTACGTAACCGGTACCCACGACCGTGATTTTCATGCCTGAACGCCTTAAAAATAGGTAAACACCGCGCCGGGGCCGTCCGCCGCGGCGCTGGCCGCCATTATAGAAGCCGGCCGGCCCGCAGGGCTTGCGGCGGGCTGCCGCGAGCCGCCCCCCGCGCGGAGCGCGGCGCGGCCGACCAGCCCCCCGGTCTGGCCGTCACGGCTCCGAGGGCGTACGCAGCTTGCTGAAGCGCACCGTGTTCACGACCACCGCCAGCGCGGCGCAGATCGTGCCCAGCACCAGCGCCAGCCCGGGGCCGTGCGCCAGGCTGATGCTGAAAGCGATCGCCACCAGCGCGGTGCCGAAGCTCTGGCCGAAGACCCGGGTGGTCGCCTGCAGGCCGCCCGCCGCGCCGCTGCGCGCGCGCGGCGCGGCCGACAGCATGGCGCGATTGTTCGGCGTCTGGAAGAAACCGAAGCCGACCCCGGCCACGAACATGCCCGCCATGATCGACACATTGCCCACCTCGGCCGGCAGCGCCGCCAGCCACAACATGCCGGCCACCATGGTGGCCGCGCCGATCCCGCTCAGGGTGGCGGCCGAATAGCGGTCCGACAGCCGTCCGGCCAATGGCGCGATCAACGCCGTGCCCACCGGCCAGGCGCCCATCAGCATGCCCACCTCCAGGTAGGGCCGGCCCAGCACCTGCTGAAAATAGAACGGCAGCGACACGTATGACGCCATCTGCGCCGCGAAGGTGCAGGCCGACGCCGCCACCGCGAACGCCAGCGGCCGGATTCGCAGCAGGTCCACCGGCACCAGGGGCGCGGGCTGGCCGCTGGCGCGGCGCACCAGCACCAGGCCGGCCACGGCGGCGATCGCCACCAGGCCGATGCCGCGCAGCAGATCCTCGCCCATCATGTCGATGCCGGAAATGAACACCCCCAGCGTCACCATGCACAGCAACGCGCTGATCCAGTCCAGCCGCACATCATTGCGCGGCACTTCCGGCAGATGGCGCAGGCCGAACATGGCCAGCACGCAGATCGGCAGATTGACCGCGAAGATCCACGGCCACGGCGCCACCGACAGGATCGCCGATCCGATGGTCGGGCCCAGCACCGACATCACCGCCACCGTGGTGGCGTTGATGCTGATACCGCGCCCCAGCATCCGCAACGGATAGATATTGCGCACCAGCCCGCCGAACAGGCACATCAGCGTCGCCGCCCCCACACCCTGGAACACGCGCGCCAGCGTCAACTGCAGCAGCGAGCCGGCCAGGGCGCAACCCAGCGACGCCAGCGTGAACAGCACCAGCCCGAAGGTGAACATGCGCCGGAAGCCGATGCGCTCGGCCAGCGCCGACAGGGGCAGCAGCATCATCACCACCGCCAGGTTGTAGGCGTTGACCACCCACACCGCCTGCGCCGGCGAGGCGTTCAGGTCGGTGGCGATGGTCGGCAGGGCGACGTTGGCGATGGTGGTGTCCAGCACCGACAGGCTGATGCCGGTCATGACGGTCGCCGCCGCCCAGTAGCGGCGCGGCACCGGCAGGCCGTCCGGGACGGCGGACCTGGCGCCGTCGGCCGGCGCCTGTGACGCCGGCGGCGTCACGACTTCTTGACCGGCCGTTGCCAACCGTCGACGGTGACCTGCTTGCCGCGCGACACCGTCAGCTTATCGGCCGGCGCATCGCGGGTCAGGGTGGTGCCTGCGCCCAGGGTCGCGCCGCGGCCCACGCGCACCGGGGCCACCAGCTGCGTATCCGATCCGATGAAGACGTCATCCTCGACGACGGTACGGTGCTTGTTGACGCCGTCGTAGTTGCAGGTGATGGTGCCCGCGCCCACGTTCACGCGCGCGCCGATGTCGGCGTCGCCGATGTAGGCCAGGTGGTTGGCCTTGCTGTCGGCGCCCAGCACGCTCTTCTTGATCTCGACGAAATTGCCGACGTGGGTGCGGTCGCCCAGCTCGGCGCCCGGACGCAGGCGGGCATACGGGCCGATGCGCGCGTCAGCGCCGACCTGGGCCTGCTGCAGATGGCTGAAGGCCTCGATCTGCGTGCCCGCGCCAATGCTGACGTCGCGCAGCACGCAGTGCGGCCCCACGCGCACGCCGTCGGCCAGCGTCACCTGGCCCTCGAACACGCAGCCCACGTCGATGAACACGTCGCGACCGCAAGTGAGCGTGCCGCGCACATCGAAGCGCGCCGGGTCGGCCAGCGTCACGCCGGCCTCGAGCAGGCGGCGCGCCTGCTCACCCTGCCAGCGGCGTTCCAGTTCGGCCTGCTGCACGCGGCTGTTCACGCCCAGCGTCTCCCACGACGCGCCCGGCTGGGCCGCGCCCACCGGCACGCCGTCGGCCACGGCCAGGCCCACCACATCGGTCAGGTAGTACTCGCCCTGGGCGTTGTTGTTGTCGATGCGCGAGAGCCAGTCCTTGAGCTGCGCGGTCGGCGCGGCCAGGATGCCGGTGTTGACTTCCTTGAGGGCGCGCTCGATCTCCGAAGCGTCCTTGTGCTCGACGATGCGGCAGACATTGCCGGCCGCATCGCGCACGATGCGGCCATAGCCGGTGGAGTCGGCCAGCACTTCGGTCAGCACCGCGGCGCCGGCGCCGCGCGCCTGCAGCAGACGGCGCAGCGTCTCGGGCTGAACCAGCGGCACGTCGCCGTACAACACCAGAGTCACGTCGTCCTTGCCGTCGCCTTCGCGCAGCAACGGCACGGCCTGCTGGACCGCGTGGCCGGTGCCTTGCTGCGGCTGTTGCAGCGCGAACTGCAGATCGTCCTGGCCGCTGAAGGCCTGCTTGACACGATCGGCGCCATGGCCGACCACCACGATGATGCGAGCCGGTTCGAGCTGGCGGGCGCTGTCCAGCACGTGGGCCAGCATCGGTTTGCCGGCCAGGGTGTGCAGCACCTTGGGCAGGTCCGACTGCATGCGCTTGCCGAGTCCGGCGGCGAGAATCACTACATTAAGCATAGGTTCCGGTATCGAAAATGCCCGGCGCCGCCGTCTCGCGGCCCGGGCCTGGATTGAAAAAATCAGGGCTTGCCGTCGGCAGGCCCGCTGTTCCTGGCGGCCACCTTGGCGGCCGGTTTGCGCGCGGTCTTGCGGGCGGGCTTGGCGCCCGTCTTGGCGGCCTTGGCCGCCGGGGCGGCCGGCTTGGCCTGGGATTTGTCGGCTTCGGCGGCGGGCTGGCTGCCGGGCATCGATGCCGCCGTCGCCGCCGCGATCTGGTTGAATTGCTGTTGCAGCAGGTCCCACCAGGCCTTGGAGGCCGACTGCGCCGCCGCGCCCATCTGCTCGCTCATGCCTGGCTGGGCGCCGGCCGCGCCGCCCTCGGCCTCGGATGCCTTGGAGTCAGGCTGCGCGGCGGCCGGAGCGTCTTGCGGGGCACTTTTGGGCGCGCTCTTGGCGGCCGGGGCCGGCTTCAGGCCCAGCACCACCTCCAGCGGCGATGCCGCGCCGCTGTCGCGCACCGTACCCAGATCCAGGTTGGCGGCCGAATCGACAAAGGCGCGCAGGGTGCTGATGGTGGAGCGCTGCACTTCCATGCCCTGGATCGTGCTCGACAGCATCGACAGGTTCATGCGCAGCCAGTTCTCCACCGAACGCAGCTCGGCGATGCGGCGATCCAGGTCTTCCAGGTTCATGGGCGGCGCCATCGGCAGGCTGCTCGCCAGCCCGCCCGGTCCGGTCAGCCCGGCCCAGGCCTGGCGCATCATTTCCATGCTGGCCAGCAAGGGATTGCCCGACAGGTCGGAATTCTGGCCCATGCCGGGCAGGACGAACGGGTTGCTGTGTTGGTCGCTCATTCCGGTCTTCCCATAGATCAAGAAACGCTGCCGGCCGGCACGGTCATCCCGGCAGCAGCTGGTTGTTCTCCACGCGCACGTGATCGCCGGACGCGAAAGCGAACGGCTGCGCGCTGCGGAACTGGCGCGTGCTGCCGTCGTTCATGCGGACCGTGAGCTCATAGTGCGTCACCGTTTGTTGCTGCCTGATATTACGCTCAACTTCACGGCCTGCCAAAGCGCCGCCCACCGCCCCGAGCACGGTCAGCGCCGTCTTGCCGCTGCCGCCGCCGAACTGATTGCCGACCACCCCGCCCGCGACGCCGCCGGCGATGGTGCCGACCAGATGGTCGCTATTGTCCTTGACCGGCACCTGCACCTGGCGAATGGTTTCCACCACGCCGCAGGTGCGGCAGGCCTGCGCGGCCGGCGCGGGCGCGGGCCGGCCTTGCGCCTGGGCCTGAGCCTGGGCTGCTGGCGGTCGCGCGCCCGGGGCCTGCGGCTGGCCGGGGCTTGCGGGCTGGGCCGGCGCCAGGTTGGCGCCCTCGGGGCCAGCCTGGACCCGCGCATCCTCGGCGTGCGGCGTGGCCGATGGCGTCGGCAGCCAGCCCATCACGGCGGCCACACCGACCGAGCACATGACGATCACCGCGACGGCGGCGGCCGCGACCAGCGGATGCAGGCCGCGGCGGGGAGATTCGGTAGGGGCGGGATAATTCATGACGATGCTCCATCGTTACTAACCGGCAGTGGTATAGCACCCGGACGCAGTTTCGGCATGTTGCGATGGTGACGCTTCATTGCTGCGCCAAGGCGATTGGACAGCCCCCGGCATTCGTGGAAAATAGCCTCATGAATGCCATCACCTTGCCTCAGATCGAAGCGGCCATCAACTACTGGCGCAACCGCTCGCCTTCGACCGGCGATGAATGCCGCCTGTGTCCCGAAGCGGCCGCGCTGGCCGCCCCCTATGCCTTGATGATCATGTCGCACCGCCGCGAAGTGCCCGAGGCGGAACTCACCGACCCGGCCCGCGATGCGCTGGCCGGCTGGCGCGCGGCCGGCGGCCAATGACGCCTGCGGGCCTTTGAGCAAGCGCGCCCGGCCGCGACATCCGGCCGGGGGCCGGCGACGGTCGCGGCGTCAGCCCTTGAGCAGGGCCTGGATATCGTGCACCAGGGCATCCACCCCGATGTTGTTGTTGGCCAGCACCCGCGATTCGCCCTTGCCGTCGAGCAGGTAGAACGCCGCGGTATGGTCCATGGTGTAGTTGCCGTCCTTGGTCGGCGCCTTGGCGTAGTAGGCCTTGAACGCGGCCGCCGCCTTCTTCACCTGGTCGGGCGTGCCGGTCAAACCCAGAAAACGCGGGTCGAACGCCGTTACGTATTGCTTGAGCACTTCCGGCGTGTCGCGCTCGGGGTCCACGGTGATCAGCAGCACCTGCACGCGCTCGGCGTCCGGCCCCAGCTTCTTCATGACCTCGGTCAGCTCGGCCAGCGAGGTCGGGCAGACGTCGGGACATTGCGTGAAGCCGAAGAACACCACCACCACCTTGCCGGCGAAGTCCTGCAGCGTGCGCGTCTTGCCGTTGTAGTCCGACAGTTCCAAGCCGCGGCCCAGCTGGGTGCCGCTGATGTCGCTGCCCTTGAACTGGGGCGCCTGCTCGCCGCAGGCGGCCAGGGCGGCGGTGAAAGCGGCGGCCGTGGCCAGGCGCAGGGCCAGGCGCCGGCTGGCGGAAAATACGGACATCGACAACCTCCAGGGGGTCAGAGCAGCGCGACCCAGTGGTCCACCAGCAGGGCGCCGAACAGCAGCGCCAGGTAGAGAATGGAAAAACGGAACATGCTGCGGGCCAGTTCGTCGCTGTAGTTGCGGTACAGCCGCCAGGCGTACGACACGAACATGCCGCCCAGCACCAGCGCCGCCAGCAGATACAAGGCGCCACTCATGCGGATCGCGGTGGGCAGCAGCGTGGTGGCGACCAGCGCGATGCTGTAGAGCAGGATGTGCAAGCGGGTGAACTGCTGGCCATGCGTCACCGGCAGCATCGGCAGGCCGGCCTTGGCGTAGTCATGGTTGCGGTACAGCGCCAGCGCCCAGAAATGCGGCGGCGTCCAGATGAAGATGATCAGCACCAGCAGCCAGGCCTCGGCCGGCACCGAATCGGCCACCGCCGCCCAGCCCAGCGCCGGCGGCATGGCGCCCGACAGGCCGCCGATGACGATGTTCTGCGGCGTGCGCGGCTTGAGGATGATGGTGTAGATCACCGCGTAGCCGACGAAGGTGGCGAAGGTCAGCCACATGGTCAGCGGGTTGACCAGCGTGTACAGCACGAACATGCCGGCCCCGCCCAGCAGGCCCGACAGGCTCAGCACCTGGAACGCGGAAATGGTGCCGCGCGCGGTGGCGCGCCGCGCCGTGCGCAGCATGCGCGCGTCGACTTCCTGCTCGATCAGGCAATTGATGGCGAAGGCGGCCGCCGCCAGCAACCAGATGCCGATGGTGCCGAACAGCACCCGCCGCATGTCCGGCACGCCCGGCACGGCCAGGAACATGCCAATCACCGCGCAGAACACCGCCAACTGGGTGACGCGCGGCTTGGTGAGCACGAAATATTGGCGGAGCAATCCGGATTGGGGAGCGGCAAGACTGGTCATCATGGACCCTATTTTAAACGCGCACCGAATTGGGGCCGTAGCCCCCGGCCGGCGCCGCGCCCGCGGTGGACAGGCGCACCATCAACACCACGGCGGCCAGCGTCAGGCCAGCCGCCCCGCCATTGTGCAACACCGCGATCAAGAGTGGCCACTGGAAGAAGATGGTGGTCAGCCCTGTCAGCAGTTGCGCGCCCAGCAGAGCCAGCATCAGCGTGGCCGGGCCGCGCAGTCCGCGGTCGGCGCGCAGGCGCCAGGCCAGCACGCCCAGGTAGGCGAACACGACGAAGGCGAAATTGCGATGCACCCAGTGGATCGCCGTCAGCGCCGGCTGCGAGATCATCTCGCCGGACGGCAGTTCGCCCAGCCCGCGGATGATCGAATAGCCGCCATGGAAGTCCATGTCCGGCACCCACTTGCCGTGGCACATGGGGAAGTCCATGCAGGCCAGGGCCGCGTAGTTGGTGCTGACCCAGCCGCCCAGCGTCACCTGGATCAGCAGCAGGATGAAACCGCCCACCACCCAGGGCTTGAAACGCCGCGCCGCGGCGGCCACGGCGTGGTGCGGCCGCTCGCGCGCCGACAGCCAGGTCATCAGCGCCAGCACCGACAGACCGAACACCAGGTGCGCCGTAACCACGGCGGGCATCAGTTTGTGCGTCACGGTCCAGGCGCCGAACGCGCCCTGCACGCACACCGCCACCAGCGTGGTCACTGCCAGGGCCGGCGAACGGCCCAGCTCGCGCCGGTAGCGCCACGCCATGTAGACGATGCCGATGATCAGCATACCGAGGATCGAGCCGACATAGCGGTGGATCATCTCGATCCAGGCCTTGGACAGCGTCACCGGGCCGAACGGCATGGCCTGCGAGGCCTGGTGGATGTCGCCCATCGCCCCCAGTGGGGTGACATTGCCATAGCAGCCGGGCCAGTCCGGGCAGCCCAGGCCCGAATCCGTCAAGCGCACGAAGGCGCCGAACATGATCAGGTCCAGCGTCAGGAACCAGGTGAAGAAGACGAGTTTGCGATACCGCGCTTTGATGCGTTCCATGGAAATCAACTGAATAACCGATTCAACCGATGCGCGAGTTATAGACCAGCTTGCTGATGTCCTTGCGCACCTTCACGCCGTCGGCGTCGGCGGGATACTGCATCATCAGGTTGCCCAGGGGATCAATCACCCAGATCGGCTGCGCCAGCCCGGGTTGACCGGCCGCGCTGTCGCGCGCCAGCAGGAAACGCGCCAACTGATCGGGATCGGCGCGCAGCATGACCGTGCCCTGGTAGGCCTGCAGCACCTTGTCCGGCACCGGGCCGTCGTCGGTGATGAACCAGACCCGCGCCAGGCGGTCGACGTTCTTGCCCTGGCTGGCGTGGGTGTTGCGGGTGATGTAGAGCTTGCGGGCGCAGCTTTCAGGGCAGGCCGCGCCGTCGGCCGCCACCAGCAGCCACTTGCCCTTCAGGCTCCCCAGGTCGAACGGCTTGCCGTCCAGCGTGGTCAGCTTGAGCGCCTCGGGCGCCGGCATCGGCCGCTGCGGCTCGATCAGTTGGCCATAGTTGCTGGCGTCAGCCGGCCACCATTGCGGGTTCATATAGACCACGAAGGCCGCCACGATCGGCGCCAGCGTGCACAGGAACACCAGCACCATCGGCATCAGCGAGCGCCGGGCGGGTTGGGAAGCAGTCATGTCGCGAGCCACGTGGGTCATGGATTCTGTTGTCGGAAAAGGGGGTCAGGCCGCCGGATGGTCGGCCCCGCGTTGGCGCATGCGCTTGATGGCGCCCCCCAGCACCACCAGCCAGGCAATGGCGGCAAACAAGGCAAAGGAGAACCATTCGACGGCGTACACCGTGTTCTGCTGGAAATTCACCGACGGTTGCGGCCAGTCGTGCACCAGGCCGTCGTCCTCGCCGTTGCCGAACTGGCTCATCACGGTGGGCAGCAGCGTCAAGCCGGTGGCCTTTGCATAGGCGTCCAGCGGCAGGTTCTGCACCTGCGGCGCCGCGCCGCCGGCCGCGGGCAGTCTGGCCGGCAGGCTGGAGGCGTCCTGGCCGCCCAGCGACCACAATTCAAACATGCGCGGCACGCGCGGCGACAGCTCGCCCTTGATGGTCTGCACGCCCTCGGGCGTGGCCGGCAGCACCGGCGCGCCCTGGCCCTGGATCACCCGCGGCAGCCAGCCGCGCAGCACCAGCACCGCGCTACGGCTGCCGGCATCCAGCAGCAGCGGCGTGGCCAGCCAGTAGCCGGGCTTGCCGTCGTGGTTGCGGTTGTCCAGCAGTACACTGAACTCGGGCAGCCAGGTGCCGCGGGCCTCGGCCACGCGCCACGGTTTCATGGCGGCCGGCGCGGTCGACGGCGCCAGCGCCAGGGGCGCTTGCTTGCGGCCGGCTTCGATAGCCGCCAGAATGTCGCGTCGCTCGTCGGCCCGCCGCAGCTGCCATTGGCCCAGCGAGGCCAGGATCACCACGGCGATCCCCAGCAGGAGCAAAGCGGCTACCGTGTAGCGAGTTGAATGCGGTCGGGCCATTTGTCTTGAATCAATCGATTTTGTCCGGAGACCATCATGCGCGTTTTCGTCGTACTGGCCTTCATCGGTATCCTGGCCAGTCTGGCATCCGCCCTGGTCTACCTGATGCGGGACAAAGGCAGCACCAACCGCACGGTCAATGCGTTGACGGTGCGCATCGGCCTGTCGGTGGCCCTGTTCCTGTTCGTGCTGTTCGCCCACCACATGGGCTGGATCGAAAGCACCGGTTTTAGATAGGCCCGCGCGCGGCCGGTTCCCCGGTCCGCGCCTCGCGGTCCAGCCGTATTGGAACACGGACCGCCAGCAAGCGAAGGGCGAGGCCCGTGGCGCCGGTTTCCCGGCGGCCCGCCAGCCTCGCCCCGTCCGGCGGATCGGCCCGGCGCTGCCGGGCCCCGCGTCTTAGAACCAGTAGACGAACAGATACAGGCCCAGCCACACCACGTCCACGAAGTGCCAGTACCAGGCGGCGCCCTCGAAGCCGAAGTGATGATCGGGCCGGAAATGGCCGCGCATCAGGCGGATCAGAATGACCGTCAGCATCGTGGCGCCCAGAATCACATGGAAACCATGGAAGCCGGTCAGCATGTAGAACAGCGAACCGTAGGCGCCCGAGTTGAACTTGAGGTTCAGCTCGGTGTACGCGTGGTGGTATTCAGCGGTCTGGCAGGCCACGAAGATGAAACCCAGGATGACCGTAGCGGCCAGCCAGAACATGGTCTTGCCGCGGTGGTTCTCGCGCAGCGCGTGGTGGGCGATGGTCAGCGTCACGCCCGAGCTCAGCAGCAGCGCGGTGTTGATGGTCGGCAGCCAGAACGGGCCCACGGTCTGGAAGGGCTCGACCACGCCGGCCGGGCCTAGGTTGGGCCACACCGCCTGGAAGTCGGGCCACAGCATCAGGCGGTGGTCCATGTCGCCGAGCCACGGCGTGGTGATGGTGCGCACGTACCAGAGGGCGCCAAAGAACGCCGCGAAGAACATCACTTCCGAGAAGATGAACCAGCTCATGCCCCAGCGGTAGGAGCCGTCGATGCGCTTGCTGTTCAGGCCGGCCTCGGACTCCTGGATGGCATCGCCGAACCAGTAATACAGCACCACGATCAGCCCGATGAAGCCGGCCAGCACCGACCATTTGGCCCAGCTCACGCCGT
>LXNH01000358.1_pt1 | contig 11890 bp, 5 predicted proteins | sample 809111 | NCBI WGS metagenome assembly LXNH01 (sample SAMN04870528, study PRJNA318959) | seawater metagenome | biome: 00002010; material: water; isolation source: marine seawater | place: Greece: Milos, Mediterranean Sea | collected 2013-05-29 | depth 5-7 m
GTCAGCCGAAACTACCGCTCCGCCGTCCAGAACCTCATGAGTTAAGCCCCTTTTTAGGGGGTTCCCACTTGTCTTGTCGTGAGTCCCTATCGTCGCGTTTGCCTTAAGCGTCGCGGCCTGATGTGGGATAAACCGCAGTAATTAATTTCAATAATTTTTATGACCTGTGGGGTTACTCATGATTGACCGTTTGTATCGTCGGAGCCGGTATCTTAGCTTGGCAGCTTCCATCGCATTGTTGAGCGCTTGCGGGGGCGGTGGCAGCGCGAACTCTGTCGAGGTCGAGCCATTTTATGTAGACCAAGCTGAAGAATGGGAATTGGTTTGGAGCGACGAATTCGACGGCGCGACGGTCGATTCTGCTAACTGGACCTTTCAGGAAGGCGATGGGAGCGAGTACGGCCTTCCGGGCTGGGGTAATAACGAGCTTCAGTACTATGAAGCTGACAATGCCTCGATACAAACGGTCAATGATGCGAGCGCCCTCGTTATCGCCGCAGAGCAAGAAACCGTCGGTAATAAACAGTATACCTCAGCGCGAATGCGCTCGATCGACAAGTTCGACTTCAAATACGGCCGTGTCGAGATTCGCGCCAAAGCAGCGCCCGGTGAGGGCATGTGGTCATCAGTCTGGATGATGCCATCCGATGATATCTACGGTACTTGGGCCGCAGGTGGTGAGGTAGACATCATGGAGGTAGTCAATGCCGGTACGGATCGCCAGACCGTATTTTTGGCCGCTCATCACGGGTTTTCATCGCCTCTTAACCAAATCATAAGCGAGCCTGCTGACGTCAATGACGCGAGCGATTGGCACACCTATGCACTGGAGTGGAGCGGCGACTACCTGCGGTGGTTTGTTGACGGTGTTCATTTGCAGACGGTCGATAAGGACGCTTACTACAGTTACTACTATAAAAACGAGTTTGAAGGATACGCTCTAGCGGCCGACCCCGCAGCACCTTTTAATCAGGACTTTCATTTGATTGTTAACTTGGCGGTCGGTGGTATCGGGCCCGGTGTTCCGCTCGACCCTTCGGCGGTGCCGGGTGAAATGGCCGTTGACTACATTCGCGTTTTCCGTTGTACCGCAGGCGGTGAAAACGGTGTTGGTTGTAATAGTAAAGCGGATCGTTACCTCGAGTCGCCAGAGGTAACTCCACCTGAGGTGAACGTCAATCCGATCTATGTGGACGCAGCGGGTCCGCTTACCTGGGATTTCCTCACGGGCGAGGTAACGCGTGATTTGATGTTGGCCGTAGGGTACGACAACAACGGAGCGATGTCGGTCTCTGAAGTCGCAGTCGACGGGCGAGGCAATGTCATCGATGTTATGACCACCATGGGTGGTAACGTTGTGATCCACGCTGCGGATGGCGAGGTCTTAGATGTTTTCGGCCATCGCGGGGGCGGTGAACTAAAGTTTGATATGTACATTGACAGTGCGATGACCGCTCCGTTCAGCTCGGTGGCGATCAAGATGGATAGCGGCTTTCCAGCGCTCGGTTCGGTTGACATTTCGCTCGCGGAGCTTCCTAAGGACGAATGGTTTTCCTACAGCGTCTCCATAAGCGACTTGTTAGACAACCCCGGTGAGGCGCCGTTGGCGCTCGGTGCCGTAATGAATGTATTCGTTATTGAACCGAGTAATGCGGCCCATATCCAACTCGATAACATTTCGTTGGTATGCGGCACTCCCTACACCGACGGGTGCGGTATCGCTGCTCCGGTACAAGAAACTGATGCTGCTGTGGTAACAGTGTTAGATGACAACGGTGAAGCTGGGTCAGCCTGGTCGCCGGGGATCTGTGCCGTTTCGTCCGAAGACTGGGGGACTGATTACTGCAGTGGCTCGACCACGAACCAAGTGACTTGGTCTGTGATGCCGTCAGGAGATGCCGACATCGGTACAGCGATCGAGGTGAATTTTGCGGCAGGAGAGGGGGCAGCCTGGTTTATCGTCTCTGATGTGGGTTTGAATCTCTCTACTTTCCGGACAGCTGGTTCATTGCGGTTTGATATGAATATTCCAGAAGCCACAGCGGCTAAGGGCCTGATCTACAAGGTCGAGAGCGTATTCCCTAATGGCACCGGTCGCATCGACCTGGATCTCACTGGCTATACGCCCGGTACTTGGCAGTCTTTTGATATTCCGGTCAGCGAGCTATTGGCGTCTACCGCTGCCGCATCGGATGAGTTCAATCCTGGTGGACCATTGGATATCGAAAGAGTAAAAGCCGGAATTGTGATTTCACCGATAGGGGAACAGGAAGGCGACTCATTCACGATCGCGAATGTTCGCTACGAGCGAGATGCGCAAGAGGCTACAGAGGATACCGGCATCTTGGGTACATGGATGGTCGAGCCGGGCGTTAATACGATCGGCATCGGACCAACTCCATTCGATGTGCAGTGGTGGAGCAACACGGAGGGTGTTAACACCGAACGTGCTTGTTTCTTCGATGACCAGTATATTTTTGGTCGCGATGGATCATTTACCAACGTACTCGGAGACACGACTTGGATTGAGGGCTGGCAGGCCTCCGAAGAAGGCGCCGATATATGTGGTACCCCCGTGGCGCCACACGATGGAAGCGTCGAGGCGACCTTTGAGTTCGATGAGGAAGCGGAAATGCTGACGCTTTACGGCAAAGGCGCTTACATGGGACTGCCTAAGACCGTCAATGGCGCAGAGTTGGCGTCGCCAGACGCAGCGCCAGAGAGCACTGTGTACTCGGCGTATCTATCAGATGATCGCACGTCGCTTGACTTGGTAATTGAAGCGTTGCCTACCAACTTCTGGACCTACCAGTTTGTGAAGACTGCGGAGCCACCACCCCCGTCAATCATGCTAGGTACTTGGGTAACGTCGACCGAGGTGGGTACCCTCGGTGTTGGTCCCGCGGAGTTCGACACCCAATGGTTTAACAACACAGACGTAATCAACGATGAGCGAGCCTGCTTCTTCGACGATGAGTTTACGTTTGGCGCCGATGGCACATTGACGATCGATCAACAGGGCGAAACCTGGATTGAGGGATGGCAGAACTCAAGCGAGGGGGCGGATATCTGTGGCACTCCCGTCGCGCCACACGATGGTGCCGGTGACTTTATGTGGTCGCACGATCAAGAGGCCGGAGAACTGACCTTGATGGGACAAGGCGCTTACTTGGGACTTCCCAAGGTGACTAATGCCGGTGAGACTGCGTCGCCAGAGCAAGCTCCAGAGACTGTTACATACAATCTTTACGATAATGACGACGGAACCGTCACCGTGACCATTCAGACACAGGATTCAGGTAACTGGTGGCAGCACAAGATGGTGAAGGTTGCTGAGTTGCCTGGCGAATCACCGATCGCTGGGTCGTGGTATCTGTCGACCGAGATTGGATCAATGGGGGTCGGCCCAGCCGAATTCGATACGCAATGGTTCAACAATACGGCGGTCATTAACGATGAGCGTGCTTGTTGGTTCGACGATGCGTACATTTTTGGTGCCGACGGCAGCTTTGCAATTGACCAGCAGAGCGAAACGTGGATCGAGGGTTGGCAGGGTTCTGACGAAGGTGCAGATATATGCGGTACTCCGGTCGCTCCCCACGACGGCTCCGCAGCAACGCATGTCTATGATGCTGACGCAGAGACCCTAACGCTTCAGGGCGCAGGTGCGTATATCGGCCTATCGAAGGTGACCAACTCTGGTGAGTTGGCCACCCCGGATGCTGCTCCAGCGGAGTTGGTGTACAACGCTTACCTCAGCGAAGACCAGCGCACCTTGACCCTGACGATCCAGACGACTGATACAGGTAATTGGTGGCAGTTCGTATTGGTTCGATAAGACTACAGCGCAACCAATTAAGAACCGGACCTAGAGTCCGGTTTTTTTTTGACTTATCGCCTCCGTTTACTTTGTGCTCGGGCTACTTCGCCCACGGTTATGAGAAACTGGTGCAGCGTCCCGTGGATTACACATAACGTGGGCCAAAGGGAATGCTCCCGTCTTGATTTACTTAAACTTTTGCGTGCGCCATCAGCTGCTTTATGTAGTCAGCATGTCGAGGTAAGCCAGCGACAGTGTTTTCTACATTATCGCGAATACCCTGCATGAATTTGTCGAGCGATGGCTCGCCCTGTCCTGCCGCAATGTTGTGAAAGGCGGTGGGAGTCACTCCCTGCCCCAACATCACTTGAACCCAAGAATTCTCAGTAAAAATATCGTCTTGAGCTTGGAAGATTCGGCCTGTCTTCTTAAATAACTCCATCCTATGCGAGAGAGTGTCTGGTAGGGCCATATTTCGGCAATGATCCCAAAACGGATCGCCATAGCGTTCATTGGCTGCGTAATGGAGCACAATGAAATCTCTAATGTACTCAGCTTCAGATCTTATTCTCAGGTTGTATTCTTTTATCGTGCTCTTTTCGATCACAGGATCCGGGAACATCAAGAGCAACCACATAATACCATTTTGAATCATATGGATACTGGTGGATTCAAGCGGCTCAATAAAGCCACTTGCTAAACCCAAAGCCACGCAGTTTCGGTTCCAATACTGTCTGCGTTGCCCAGTCACAAACTTTATGGGACGAGGCTCGATGATTAGCTTTTCGGGAACATTCGCAACCAGTGTGTCGCGTGCATCGTCATCGCTCATGAATTCGTTGCTATAAACGATGCCGTTACCAGCACGGTGCTGCAGTGGAATTCGCCACTGCCAACCCACTTTATGGGCAATCGCCCTAGTGTAAGGCTTTGGATGCTCCCCCAGCTCGCTTTGCACCGCCCATGCGCGATTAGCAGGTAGCCAATGCGTCCAATCGTCGTAGGTCCCGTTTAGCGCCGCGCCTGACAATAAGGCTCTGAAACCCGTGCAATCGATGAATAGGTCGCCTTCGACGGTGCTGTCGCCGTCGTTGATATCAAGCGATGCAATATCGCCATCGTCGCTCAGATTCACGCTTGAGATTTTTCCCTCAACTCGCGTAACGCCGGCACTTTCGGCGAGTCCCCTGAGGTAACGCCCGTATTTAGTCGCATCGAGGTGATAGGCATAGTTCAAGCGCTGCTGACTACTGATGGCAAATTTCTCTTCCTGAGCGGCCTTCAGTTCAGCGCAATAGTCACCATACTCCCCTGCAATCCCGAGCTCACGAGCTCGCAGCCAGAAATGATGGAATCCAGCGGCCCACGACCCCTTGCCCGTCTCTCCGAATGAGTGAATGTAGGATTCGCCCGATACTCGCCAGTTTTCAAACTGTATCCCTAGTTTAAAAGTACCACTGGTCAACTTGATAAAGTCGGGCTCGGGTATTTGCAGCATTCGATTGATAGTCAGTATTGAAGGAATGGTGGCTTCGCCGACCCCGACAGTGCCTATATCCTCTGACTCGATAAGCGTGATCGAGAGCGGTCTAGCGACAAGCCTCGAGAGTGCCGCTGCTGCCATCCAGCCTGCGGTGCCCCCTCCTGCAATCACTACTTTTTCGATGGACTTTTGCATAAGCGCTTGTGCCTCAGTGCGTTAAAGTTCGCTGCAGGTGGTTCCGCAGTCGTTGCGCTATATCTTGATTATTACTGTCAAAGCTAGCTGCAATGGCCTCAGGCATATGAGCTAAATGCTCATCATCGTCAGCGAAGATATAATGGTTGAAAAAGTTTTTCATGGCATCGCGCTGAGCTTTTGGCAAACACCGGACACTCATCAAGGCGTGTTTCAAGGCGTCAATGGGTGAGCCATTGACAGGACTAAGCTCGTGCCACCAATAATTGATCAACCCATTGATCGGGTCGAGTCCTTCAACGTGATGCCACCAGAGACTTGGTATGTACACGGCATCGCCCGGTTCCAGTTCAACAGTGAGTAGGGCCTTTTCGGCCTCCGCGAATCTCGGGAAGCGAGCGTAGTCAGGGTTATTAAAATCGACCATGCTTATAGGCTGCCCAGCAGGTGTGAAATCGAGCGGCCCGATATACAAATTCTCAATTTGTTCTGGAGGCGCCAAAGTGAACCTACGCCTTCCAAAGATGCAGCAGGCGATATTCCTGGGGAAGTCGAAATGTGCCGAAATACGGCTTCTGTTCCCCAGCCATAAGCTTGTGGTTAGGTTGGGTAACACGGACCCAAGAGGGTTTGCCCTGGTAAACCCAGGTAGCCATTGGTCAACGTCGGTTGAGCCCACATAAATGCCGGGCGGCTCTGCAGTATGCCTATTCGTTAGTAACTGCTCGATGACTTGCGGCAGCGATGTTTCCAAAGATAAAAAGTTGAAGCCGGATAGGCTGTCGTCATAGAAAAAACGACCGCGATGCTCCGGTTCCGCGATAATAGTGCTGACGGGCTTTTGTTGATAGAACGAAAGTAATCCGCGGAGTGATTCCTCGAGGCTGTTTTCAGCTGCTTGAACGATCGGCCAATTCTCCACGAAGCCACGGGCTACCCACGGAGCGTCTGAAGTCAGCAACCCTTCAGGTAAGTCTTGCTGATGTGTGACAACAATTTCGTCTATGGCTCTTTCAGTCATCACGACACCAATGAATTTTCCATCATCCGCTGATTCTTGAGGTTGATAAGTCGCTTCATCTGCGACATCGAAGCGACCATCATGTAAGCAGGGAGGAGAAAGCCCTGCTGCTGAAGGTCTGTGACGACCGAGTCATCGGCACTTTGCAGTTTTTCGTCGTCGATCGCATGTAGACCGGTTAGATCTATTCGTTTCTCGTCTGGCAGTGGTATCTGAAAATTGATGGGCGTGATCAATTCATGTTTCGTTAGGGTTTGGGTAAAGGCTCCTGCTGTTTTAAGCCCTTGGTGAATACCTTCGAGCATCGTGGCCAGCCGCTCTAAATAAGAAGTCGTAGAGCCATCTTCGTTAAACAGGGCGAACCCGTGATCTTTATTCACGTTGGGATGGTCCAGATTAATGGCGACATAGCGCTCTTCGTCGCTACCTTCGGCCGGTGGGTCTTGTCCGATAAGCAGTGGCCCGCGCTGAATCATCATAGGCACGTAAGGCGTCTGCCATTGGTTTTGACCGATACATAGATTTTCTCCAGCTTGAACACCAAATAGCGCGATTGGGTGATACGCGCCATCTGTTTTGTTTCGGGTAAACAGCAGTGGAAAGCACGCCTGCAGTGCCCGCATTTCGCCGAGGACTATGGGGGCATAAGTATCCTCAGCAAATTCATTGGGGTTTTGCAGGATCTTCAGCTCGCCGTGATCTCGAGCGTTTAACTTCTGAACATTTGCCATGACTAATGATAATTAATTGGGCTTTCAAATGTGCAAGCACGTCCAATTTATTTCCGGACTCTTTATTAATACTAAAAAAAAGCCGCCTTTAAGGCGGCTTAGATACACTGCGGTATCACTTTCTCAGAAAGCGTATCGGAACCCGACATTAAACCGCGCCCCTTGTTGACCAGCGGCATAGACCTGATACCAACTTCTAGCATACGAACGGAAGGTGTTGTTCGTCATGTTAATACCTTCAGCAAAGACCGTGAAGTTATCCGTTAGCTCGTAGGTTACGTTGGCATCCCACTGCTCGTAAGCCCTTACATAGGAGGGCTGAATGGGGTTACCGGTAAAGTACTCATCGCGCCAGTTGTACGCTACCCGAGTTTGGAATCCATATTTGTCATAAAACAGGATTACGTTTCGAGTATCACTCAGGCCACCCAGAGCGTTTTGCGCTGCATCGGACGAATTATCGTATTCTGCCGAACCGCTCGCGAAAGTCGCGTTAGCAATGAAGCCAAAGCCGGTATCACCAAAGTTGTGCTGCCATGCTAACTCAAAGCCATCGATACTCTCGAGACGATCACTGTTGGTGACTGTATTGATGTTCACTCTAATCGGATTATCTCGACCTACCACACCATAGATGGCGTCGTTTGCCGGATCTACACCCGGAGCATTAGCGTAGTTGTCGAAGATGTACTGACGAATATCACCGTTTGAGGGTATCTCGCCCGTATCCGCTTCGAGGGCCGCAGCAGCTTCCTGATAGAGCGGACCTAAACCTGGGTGCACCAAGTTCTCGTCGTAAACCACATCCTCTACAGAGCTCGCGCCGATCCAGTTGGCCACTTCCTTATCAAAGTAACCGACAGAAATATAGCTCGCGTCGCCATAGTAGTACTCTAACGATAGATCGATATTATCTGCTTCGTAAGGCAGCAAGCCAGGGTTTCCGTAATCAACCGAAATATTGCCCTGAACCCCGCGGGTTACTGGAATGTAAAGCGGAACCGAGGGGACGCCTTTTAAGGATCCAAAGCCGGCTCGCGCGATCGTCTGGCTTACCGCGGCTCGGAAAACCAAGTCATCAGTAAGCTCGATGTCAAAATCAAGCGATGGCAGCATGTGGTCATAACTTCCTGTCAATCCGGTAGATCGCGTTTTTGAGCCCTGAAGCACAACGAACTCGTTGCCTCCGGACCAGGAAATTCCTTCATAAGTTGGGATAATCGAATAAGAAGTCACTTCGGTTTCTTCGTATCGAACACCACCACGGACGGTGTAGGGCATATCGAAAGCCACCCCTTGGTAGCTTACCTGCAGGTAGGCCGCGTCGGTATTTTCCTCAAACTCATCTTCACCGTTATTTGGCTCCCACTGATTGCAAAACGCGTTGCCGCAGCTACCGTTGAGATTTTCGTTGTTGCCGTAAATCTGGCCGTAATACAGTGGGTTATTCGGGTTCAGCGAGTTGAGATAAAGTGCTCGCTCAATCAAGTCGCCTAGGTCAGCCATAAAGAACTGTGTAGCGATCTGATGACCACCAGCCAGTGCGTTGAAAACGCCCTCAAGTGACGCAGGTACGGCAATATCAGCAACGCTGCCATAAGCTGTGGTATCCGCGCTGGACCATTTGTCACGCTGTACCAATGATGCCGCCGAGTAGTTGTCCACTTCCGTGCGCGACAAACCAAAGTTAACTTGGAGGTCTTCAGACACGTCAAACGTGCCGTCAAATTGTGCTTGCCCAAGTGTCATGTCGGCCCAGTTGTTCGTGAATTTGCTGCCTGAGATGTGAAGATCATCAGGAGACAAGGGCTCTGCCAATTGTACGCTTAGGACGGGAACTTCATTGCTGAAGTCTGTGCTCGCAATCTCTCGACCATACACAGACATAGCGACTTGGGCGTAGCTGCCATACCGTCCACTCGGTGACGATTTTGCCGTTGACTCATGAACGTCGAGGCTTAGACTGAGCCGGTCGGTTGCATCCCATTCGAGATTGAAGCCGATAGACTCTCTCTCGTTCAGTGATGCATCTTCAAATGTGCCCATTACGAAGTCTGGCTGGTTGAAGCTTTCGGTGTAGATTACCGGTGATGCCACGTTGTCTACAGTTGTCCAACTGCCTTCTTCGCGGATCTGACCGTAATAGGTGCCTACTGAGTTCCCAGTGTGAGTCAAATCCAGCTCAGCCATCGTGTAATCAAGCGTTGCCGTCAATGAATCGATCGGGCGCCATTGCATGGTTACCTGGGCGTTTTCCCGCACTCTCACATATTCGTCTAGAGCGTAGGTGTTTTCGCGAGGTACGGCTGGGATCGCATCCCCAGTCGGCGCATTGATGTTGGTACCGTTATCTGGAATGCCCGGGAATTCGGTCCATGAGCTGGTTCTTCCTGAAGCCTCGCCAGAGTGCCGCTCTTGGTAGGATCCGGTCACTGCTATACCAACGGTATCTTCAAGGAATGTTTGGGAGAACAGAACTGCAATCTCAGGCGTTACGTCATCCCCTGAGCGGGAGCTCTTATCGCGAACGCCTTTTGCGCTCAGCGTGAAATTAGTACCGGGTCGATCTAGGGGCTTCGCAGTCAGTACGTTTATGGTTGCACCAATGCCACCGGTTGGGATATCTGACTGCGCTGTCTTGTAGACCTCGACGCCAGACACTGCTTCTGACGCAATATCACCAAAGTCAAACGAGCGACCGAAGCCACTGTGGGTCGGCATTTGACGGCCGTTCAAGGTCACCAGATTGAAGTCAGCTCCGAAACCACGGACTGTAACTCGAGCGCCTTCGCCACGAGTTCTATCGATTGCAACGCCGGTGATCCGCTGTAGCGCTTCGGCTAAGTTAGTATCGGGGAAGTCGCCGATATCTTCAGCAGTAATCGCATCAACAACGCCCGTGGCGTCGCGCTTGGTGTCCATTGCGCGCTTCAGGCTCGAACGGATACCGGTAACAACGATTTCTTCCATGACCTGGTCATTAGCGCTCTCTGACTCCTGAGCGACTGCAGGAATGGCAGTCACAGCACCCAGTGCCATCGATACCGCGAGAGACACACGCTTTTTAGCAAACAAGTGACGATCCATGCTTGGCATAACCCCGACTATTTATTAGTTAGTAAATTTGGTTAGACGCTAACATCCCACGAGCGGTCCCGGTAGGGAATGGGGTTGAGACAAGGTGGGATATGAGTGCGGTAAAAGGGAAGGCAGGTTTGGGGCTCGGGAATACCGCGTCAATCCAGCCAAAAATCAGCAGTCGTTTGTTAAAAACTGCAATGAATTAAATTGCTCAGATGTCGTTGTATCTCAGCAGTCCCGACTGCCGTGGTGTGAGCACCGGTTGTCGCAAAAAGGGTGATTTCAGTTTATGTTTGCGGCTACGGTGGCAGCTTGAAGCAGAAGTAATTGTGCCCGTCGAGTGACTATTCGTTGCAAAAACAACGGAATAAGAAAAGCGGTAGTACTCACCATGACTGGGGACCAATTGATAAAAGGAATGGCAACCATGCCGCTAGGTTTGAATCGCTCATACCGCAATTTTACTCTCCTAATCACCTGCGTTGCAGCACTGGCTGCCTGCCATCAGCCCTCTGAGGACACTAATTCAAACGGCAGCAACCCGGCACTGGCTTGTGCGTTTGCATTGGCGCCCAGCGACGACAGCAGTGGTTGCGTGGCCAGTATCGTATCCAGCCTTTCGCCAGAGCAAAAAATAGGGCAAATGATTCAGGGCGAGATTCGTGACGTTACGCCTGAGGATGTCAGAGATTTCTATCTAGGTAGCGTACTGAACGGTGGCGGCGGTTTCCCGAGTAATGACAAGTACTCCACCGTCTCGGATTGGGTGCAACTGGCGGATGATTATTACAACGCGTCACTGGACACCTCGACCGGCGGCGCTGGCATCCCGATTGTCTGGGGTACTGACGCCGTTCACGGGCACAACAACGTCATGGGGGCGACGCTCTTTCCGCATAACGTTGGGTTGGGTGCTACTCGCGATACTGAATTAGTCAGTCGGATCATTGGTGCTACAGCTCGAGAGGTTAAAGCTACCGGTATCGATTGGATTTTCGCGCCCACAGTCGCCGTGGCAAAAGATTTTCGATGGGGCCGGACCTACGAGTCGTTTAGCTCTGACCCAGAGATAGCGGCGAGCTTCGTTGCTCCAGTGGTGAGAGCCATGCAGGCCGAGGGAGTCGCCTCTACAGCAAAGCATTTTATCGGGGATGGAGGAACACTCCGAGGTGATGATCGCGGTGAGACTACATTGCCATTGGATCAGCTAGTCGACATTCACGGCCGAGGCTACGTCGAAGCGATCAATGAGGATGTCATGAGTGTTATGGCCTCATTCAATAGCTGGTACGGCGACAAAATCCATGGCAGTAAAGCAATTCTGACCGATCTACTGCGGGATGAAATGGGTTTCGGCGGCATGGTGGTCAGCGACTGGAATGGAATTGGCGAGGTCCTGGGCTGCACCAATGACGACTGTGCCAAGGCAGTCAATGCCGGTATCGACATGATTATGGCGCCGGCGGACTGGAAGCCCCTGTACTACAACCTATTGGAGCAGGTTAAATCGGGTGAGATCTCTATCGACCGAATTGACGAAGCTGTCAGTCGAATTTTGG
>LXNH01000359.1_pt1 | contig 11862 bp, 14 predicted proteins | sample 809111 | NCBI WGS metagenome assembly LXNH01 (sample SAMN04870528, study PRJNA318959) | seawater metagenome | biome: 00002010; material: water; isolation source: marine seawater | place: Greece: Milos, Mediterranean Sea | collected 2013-05-29 | depth 5-7 m
GCAATCATTATTTTTTTTTTGTTTTTGATTGAATGAAGTAAAGGAAGGTAAAATTTCTTTATATATTTTTTATCAAAAGACTCGTGAGTTATTAATTTTAATTTTTCTTGGATGAATATTATTTCATCATTTAATCTAGTTCCACTTTGCAGATTCATTATTCAAAAAAGTAATTACATGCTGTTTAAACTGTATACGATCATTCTCATCATCTATCATTTTTATAAGATCTGTTTCAAGACTAGCTAAAATTCTATTTTTTGAATTCCATTTGGCCTTATCATCATCATTGAATTTTTCTTGGATCTCTAATTCGTAATTTCTTTTTTCTTGTTCAGGCAACGTATGAGGTGCTACCTCATAAATAATTCGAATAGCCAATTCCTTATAGCGATCATCTTTAAATTGTTGGGATATTTCAAATTTTTTGTTATTTGGCGATGTATGAAAATCTAACATAACCTTTTTATCTTGAGGTGATGGAAAGTTTTCGAAAATCCTTTCCTCTACATTATAAGGCTCTGGCCATTTTTTTTGATTATCTATATATAATTGTATTAAACGTGAACAAAATTCTTCATTGTTTTTGATAAAATTAGCTCTTGATCGAAGTTCATCAACTCCAATTTCTGCAAACTTACTATCTTTAAAACAATAGCTCTCATTCAAAAGTGTTTTTGACTTTGAGCCATCAAATACTTCACAAATTCTTTTTACACCATCATTCATTTTTTTAATTAATTCTTTGTCATCTAAATCTTGTAATTTTTTTGGATCAAAAAGAAGATTATACACAAGATAGTGATGATTTTTTCCAGGGATTCCCGCAATCAAAGTTTGAGCCTTAATTGTAGGTCTTCTTCCCCAGAACGTTGTATTAGTAAATACTAAATGGTCGAGCAAAAATTTTTTAGGTGTCTCTCGAAGACGAAAATCATAAGCAGATTTCCAAATTTGAGGACAGCGAATAGATAGTATTTTATTAAGTTCTAATGTGACCAAACTATCAAATACAGCATCATGAGGACCAGCTTCGTAGCTAATAGATATATCATTTTTTTTAAAAATCTCTTCCAACTTAAGAATGGGGTAACCCTGATCATCAGTATTAAATTTGATATGCTCAGGGCTATAAACAGATACTAATCGTAATATTTCAAATACATCCATTCGAACATTATTATTCGTGACAGTCATATAAATTTCAGGCATAAGATTTTGATAAAGGGCTTGACGAAGAAAAGGTTCATCGAAATTAATATTATTAAATCCAATAAAAATCGCTGAAGGAGAGGACCATTGTTGAAATGTCTCATAAAGTTGAGCACTAGCTTCATAATAATTTGGATAATTATTTTTAAAAAGATTTAAGGGGTTAACTCCAGTAGTTAAAAGAGCTCCAGGCTCAAACCATTTTCCGTCTCGAAGCTTGCTGTGTATTTCAAGCTTATCTTTAACCTCAAAATTATGATCAGTTAATACTGCACCAACTTGAGTAATTTGATCAAATTTGTCATTTCGACCTGTTGTTTCTAAATCCCAAAAAATATATTGATCACCCATAGACAAGATTATTTAAAACTACATAAATGAAAAACAAACGAAAGAAAAATATCAAAAAACTAGCCCCGGAGGAATATAAGTAAGGATAGGAATAAGGTGGAGCTAGTTTTAAGAATTAAGGATTTATACTAATATTTTCTAGATAGTCAAATTGCCATTAATCTCCATCAGCTGTGCAATTTCGACATAGCTTAAATCAAGTAAATTAGGGATTTTTGTATAATTTTTTAATTTTTTCGTAATATTTTAGGGAGCATTTTGCATCACAAAAATAAATTTTTTTTGGAATGTCATAAAATTTGGGATCAGCCCAATACAAAGGATCTTTAATCTTTTTATTACAAACTTCACAATCAAAATTACTCATTTCAAATTAAAATTTTAGTTCGACGACTCTGCTTTCCTCAATAGGTTCCGGGTCAAAAAAAGCAAGTGAAGAGTATAAACGGTTATTAAGCCCTAATATTTCATCATAATATTGAGTCATTATTTTATTTGGACTTGCATGGGGTGCTATCTCTTTAAGTTTTTCAATAGTTAACTCAATATTTTCTGGGTCAAATTTAGCGGCAACACCTAATGATGTTGCAGTGGATCGACTGATGCCCATATGACAATGGACTAATAATGGCTTTGATGTATCCCAATCATTTGTGAAGTCTAAAAGAGCTTGAGCATGGTGTTTTTCTGGTAATATAAAACCATCTCTAGGCTCTGATATATCATCAATTAACATTTTTATATGGCGACTTTTATCCATTCCTTGAGGCGTATCAGGAGAGAAATTTTTATTAATAATTGTTAACATTTTATCAGGATTGTACTTGTCAACACAATTTTGAATATCAGCTAGTCCACAAATAATAATTTTTTTTTGCATGTAATGATTTTTAATATATAGATAATTATATTATTAAGAAAGATTATTTATCTTCATGACAACAATATTAGAAAATTTAAAAAAATACTCATCTGTTGTTGCTGATACTGGCGATATAGATAGCATTCAAAAATTTAATCCAGATGATTGTACCACTAATCCATCTTTAATATTCAAAGCTGTACAATCTGAAAAATACAATGATTTAGTTAATGACGTTATTGCTCATTCAAAAAGTAGAAAATTTCCTAGTATCTTCGATCAAGTTGATTATATATCTGATCAACTTGCGATTGCTTTTGGTATTGAGCTCAGCAAAATTGTACCAGGTTATATTTCTACTGAAGTTGATGCAGATTTATCATTTAACACTGAAGCAACTGTCGAGAAAGCAAAACAGATAATTAATACATATGAACAATCAGGTGTGCCTAAGAGTCGAATTTTAATTAAAATAGCAGGTACTTGGGAGGGTATACAGGCTGTTAAAAAATTAGAGTCAGAAGGCATCTCTTGTAATTGCACGTTAATTTTTTCTTTGACCCAAGCAGTAGCTTGTGCAGAAGCAGGGGCTTTTTTAATATCTCCCTTCGTTGGAAGAATTCTTGATTGGTTCAAAGCCAATACTTCTAATGAATATAATAGCGCTAACGACCCGGGCGTTGAAAGTGTAGTTAAAATCTTTAATTATTTTAAAAAATATAATTATAAAACTGTCGTGATGGCTGCATCATTTCGAAATAAAGATGAAATATTAAATTTAGCTGGCTGTGATAAGCTGACTATCAGCCCAGCTCTTTTAGAGGAATTAAATCAAATGACAGGTAAGATAGACGTTAAATTAAATGCCTCTGAGGCTAGTAAATTAGATTTAGAAAGAATTAATGTTAATGAAAGTTCATTTAGATGGCATTTGAATGAAAATCAAATGGCTTCTTTTAAATTAGCTGAAGGTATTCGATTATTTAATAAAGATATGTTGAAATTGAAAAACTTAATTCAAAAGCAATTATAAATATTGCAAATATCAATCAAAATTATAAAAATATCCTATGAAATTTAAAACAGAACTCTCAATTCTAGATCAATATGCTACTGGCATATTACCCAAGTCATTATTCTTTTTCTTAGGAATTATTTTACTTTCTATTTCAAGTAAGATTTCAATTCCTTTTTATCCTGTCCCAATGACACTTCAGACGTTTGTCGTTTATTTTATTGCTGCATCGATGGGTATGGTTGGTTTTTATTCTACAGTTTCATATGTATTGCTAGGTTTGATGGGTTTACCAATTTTTGCCGCTGGAGGTGGTTTGGGCTATATAATGTCTCCAACTTTTGGTTTCTTATATGGAATGGTTTTATCATCTCTATTCATTGCTTACTTCTCAAAACATCTGTTTAACAAAAATATTATCAAGCTGACTTTAGCTATTGTTATTGGCGCTGTTATTACTTTTGTATGTGGTGTGACTCACCTTGCTAGTTTTATAGGTTTAGAAAAAGCATTTGCAGCTGGTTTTCTTCCCTTTATGTATAGTGAGTTTTTAAAAATAGCTTTGGCTATTTTAACTTCTTATCTTTTAATTAAAAAAAATTAATTAAATTGCTATAAAGTTTAAAGCGATACCATTATTACAATAGCGTAAACCTGTGGGCTCGGGCCCATCTTTAAAAACATGGCCATGGTGACCATTGCATCTAGCACAGTGATATTCTTTACGTGGAATGACTAATTTAAAATCTGTTTTAAATTCTAATGCATTAGGTAAATAATCAAAAAAGGATGGCCATCCAGTTCCACTATCGAACTTCATATCAGAACTAAATAATGGTAAGTCGCAACCAGCACACTGGTATACGCCTTTTCTTTTTTCATCATTTAGAACACTGCTACCAGGCCTCTCGGTTCCTTCCTTTCGAAGAATATGATACTCCTCATCACTAAGACGGGATTGCCATTCTGAGTCTGATAAAATTAACTTTTCGATTGCCATTAAGGGTTTTATTTTAAAAAGAATAGCTCCTATTGTAAATCCAATAAATGCTCTTCTAGAATATTCAAACATTGTAGATCAAGTATAAAGAGCTTTTTAATAAATTAAATTAAAATGAGAGAAATTATTTCTTTTTAGCTCTTCTTTTGGCACGACGTTTGCTTGAGCCAATTTTTCTTCTTCCGCGGTGTTTTTTTGGGTAACCCATAGGCGTGCACTATATTGATTTTGTTAAAAAAAATAAACATATTTTTTTTATAACTTTCATATAATTTAAGCAGATGAAGTCTTTTTTTCTCATACTTATCGCAGGAGTTATTTTGTCTGTTGGAAATGGCTTCAGGATGTCTCTAGGAATATACGTCCCTGATCTTCTTGCTAGTACTGTATTTAGCGCTTCTTTAATAGGTCTAACATATGGAATTTTTAATTTTTTATGGGGCGCCATGTCACCTATTGCTGGGGCATTTGCAGAACAAAAAGGATATGTCAAAACTTTATCAGTGGGCTTTATAGGAATTGCATTAAGCTTTTACGTTACATCCTCTGCTATAAGCCCAAATCATTTTTTATTAGGCTTAGGTGTAATTGGTGGGCTCTCAGCAGGAATTATCTCAGTTCCAGTTATCATTGGAGGAGTTTCAAAATATTTTGATGATGACAAAACTAGAACTACAGTAACAGGTATTTTGATGTCTTTAGCTGCTTCAGGAATGTTTATATTTACTCCTATTAATCAATTTTTAGTTACAACATTTCAATGGAGTCTATCTTTTCAAATTACGGCAGTATTTTTTTTATTTTTAATACCACTTTCATTTATTTTTTTGATACCGAAATCAGACAAAAAGATCAAAAAAGAATTTACTCAAAGAAAAATTAGTGATGTCATCAAACAAGCCTTTAAAGATAAAAGTTACAGGTACTTAATTTTAGGATTTTTTGTTTGCGGTCTTCATGTAGCTTTAATTTCTAATTATCTTCCAACTTTTGCAAAGTTGAATGGCCTTGACACGACAATTGCAGCTACAGGTTTAACACTTGTGGGGATTTTTAATATGATTGGAACTTTAATATCCGGTCGTGTATCAGGCATTATTAAGAAAAAATTCGTATTATCTTTTATCTATTTCTCAAGAAGTATAGCAATTTTTCTACTATTAATTTTTCCCACTACCAACTTTGTAATCATAGCCTTTAGTTGTGTAATTGGACTTTTATGGCTCTCTACAGTTCCTCCGACCTCAGGCATTGTGGCTAATCGATTTGGGACAAGGTATCTTTCAACTTTATTTGGTATTGTCATGGTTTCCCATCAGGCAGGAGCTTTTGTCGGTTCATTAGTTGGAGGTTTAGTAATAGATTTATACGGCTCATTAGATATTGCTTGGATAATGGCAATTATTATATCCCTATTTTCTGCAATAATTCATTTTCCAATAATAGAAAAAGAAAAATCAGAAGAAGTCTTTGCTTAAAAAATTAAAAATAAATCCATTATTCATCCTAATTATGGGTGCATTGATGATTGCTTTTTCTCCAATTTTTGTGAGGCTTTCAGATGTAGATCCAATTATGACTGCGTTTTATAGAATATTTTTAAGCTTTCCCTTCTTTCTTCTTTTTTCTTCATTCAAAGTAATAGAAAAAATAAATTTTCCAGTTTTTAAAAACGAATATTTAGTCTTTATATTAGCAGGAACCTTTTTTTCGCTTGATTTAATATGCTGGCATTGGTCAATAACTCTCACTACAGTTTCAAAAGCTACTTTCTTATCAAATTTAGCACCTGTTATTGTTATCATTTTTGCTTTTTTCATTTTAAAAGAAAAATTTTCTAAATTTTTTTTAGTAGCTTTGGCTTTTTCTATGGGAGGCATGACTCTTTTATTAGGTGAAAGTTTTCAATTTAATAAAACTCAATTTTTAGGAGATATTTTAGGAGTCTTAACAGCTATTTGGTACGGATGTTATATTGTATCAATTAGTCAATTAAGAAAAAAATATAATTCAACATCTGTAATGTTCATTTCAGGCATAATTACTGCTTTTATTTTATTAATAGCATCACTAATTTTTGAAGAGCATCTTATCCCTCAAACAATCATTTCTATTTTGGCATTATTTCTTTTAGGATTTATATGTCAGTTTTTGGGACAGTCTTTTATCACTCATTCATTAGCTTTTCTTCCTGCGTCTTCCTCATCTTTAACGTTGTTGATTCAACCCATAGCTGCAACGATTCTGGGATATTTATTCTTTCAAGAAACATTAAATTTTATTCAGTTTTTAGGGAGTATTTTAATATTAATTGGTATTTATCTTGCTCAAAGAACAAATGAGAAGTAAGGCAATAAATGTTGTTGGAGGTTTAATTTTACATAAAAATAAAATTTTGATTTGTCAAAGGACGCAAGACTGTGACCACCCCCTCAAGTGGGAGTTCCCTGGTGGAAAAACTTTTGTTGATGAAAGCACAGAAAATGCACTCATAAGAGAAATAAAAGAAGAGTTAAAAATTAATATTCTGGAATTCAAATTTTTATACGATTATATTTTTGAATATAAAACTTTGAATAAAAAAATTCATTTATATTTTTATCTCATTACTAAATTCGACAATGATATAATTAACACAATACATGAACAATTAAAATGGATTGAAATTCAAGAATTATCTAATTATGATTTTCTTGAGGGTGATTATGAAATTATCCAAAAAATTATAAACAATGACATTACAATTTACTGATTTAATTCAAACTGACTACGAAAGAGTTTTAGTAGCTCATGAAGAGTTATCTGGTTTTAATTCAATTGTAGCTATCCATAATACAAGACGTGGACCGGCACTTGGGGGGTGTAGATATTATGAGTATGTTTCTCATGATGACCAGTTAGAGGATGTATTAAAATTATCTAAAGCAATGACCTATAAAAACTCTTTAGCAGGTTTAAATTACGGTGGTGGTAAAGCCACGATTAACTCAAAGATACCCAAAAATCAACTTTATGAATTATTTGGTCAAGTTTTGAACCATCTTGATGGGACTTATATCACTGCTGGAGATATTGGTATGATTGACTCTGATTTAGTTCAATTAAAAAAATATTCCCCTCATGTCTGTAGTACAAAAGGAAAAGACTCAGGTCAAAGTACTGCTTATGGAATTTATCAGGCTATGAAAGGATATTTTGAATTTAAAAATAATTCACCCTCTCTAAATGAAAAAAAAATTCTTATTAAGGGTTATGGTAAAGTAGGTTCGCGCTTAGCAAATTTTTGTAGAGAGGAAGGTGCCTTAATAGAAGTTATCGATTTTGAACAAAACAAACCTTTAGTTGAAAAAGATGGATATAAATTTTTAAAAAATTATAAAGACACGTCGTTTAATGAAATCAATATTTTTTCACCTTGCGCTACTGGAGGAGACTTGAATACTGAATTTATTAATTTTCACAAATCTAAAAAAATTAATTGTGTCCTTGGGGCAGCTAATAATCAATTAGCTAATTCTGATATCGAAAAACAGTTATTTGATTTAGGGATTGATTATTGCCCAGATTATTGTGTTAATGCAGGTGGTGTTATTATTTTAGCGCTGCGATCAAGTATAAAAGAAGATATGGAATATCATGATCCTCAGGCAGATGCACAGTTAACTGGCATTAAAGATCAATTAAAAAAAATTCTACAACTATCTAAAGATAAAAACCAATTATCAACAATTTCTTCCAATGAATTAGCTGAAGAAGGATTTCGTCAATGAATTATTTTCAAATGTTTGGAAGGCCAGACCAGGCAGAGCGAATGACTTTTCTAGGCTACTGGGTTATTTCGTTGGTCATTTGGTCTTTTATGATGAATATTAGTTTAATTATTGTCATAATTTTTTCTATTGTAGGTTACCACTTAATATGTAAGCCCTTGGCATTTTTATTACGCAAATCAAAAAAATTAATTATTAATAATTTTTTTAATGGTTTTGATATTTTTAATGCATATTACGCTGGTTTTGAACCTGGAAGAGTAGTGAGAATATCATTAAAACTCATATTCTTTTTTTCTACTTTGATAATAGCTAAGATATTAATGGAGGGCTATTTAGCTTTTATTTAAATTTATACTTTTGATAAAATATTATCACTCTTGCTATAGCTGTTATCAGACATAAAATTCCAAATAGAAAACCTATCATTGGAAATGCTTTTGGTAAAAGAAGGCATAAAACCATAAATAAAATAGTTTCACTTCCCTCTATTAGACCAGAGGCATAAATAAAACTTTTAGGTATATCTTTTTGATTCTCATCTTGTTGTTGGGAGAAATCTAATTGTGGTTGAATAATAGCCTGAGTTAAAAAAGTTGTGCCTGTACATATATAAGTAAAAAGTAAGAATGCTCCAGTGAGCAAATTACCTTCATTCTGTAAACTGAAAACTAAAATAAAAGCAGCATAAATTACAAAATCAAAGATGATATCTAAATAGGCTCCAAGAGGAGTAGGAGATGTTTGCCTTGCCATGACTCCATCTAGTCCATCGCAAAATCTGTTTAGAAGCAAAAACAAAATAGCTAAAAAATAACTTTGTATAAAAATAAAAAAACACATCATAATTCCAAAAAAAAACCCTATAAATGTGATTTGATTGGGATTAAATACTTTCAATAAAAATTTACCTATAAAAGATAAAGGTTTTTGAGTTAGTTGTTGAATTGATCTATCAAACATCTGTAATTGTTTAATCAAAGTATTATAGTATAAAAATTCATGTCCCAAGATATTCCTTTAACTATTGCCTTTTTAGCTGGTATTTTTAGTTTCTTATCTCCTTGCGTTCTTCCAATTGTTCCAGGCTTTATGTCTTATATATTAGGTAAATCTTTTGCAGATATTCAAAGTACTTCAAATCTAAATAAATTAAAATTATTTCCATTAATTCTATTATTTATCACAGGATTTTCTCTAGTTTTTATAATCATGGGGGCATCAATAGACTTGATTAGTGGTATTTTTTTTGATTATAAAAAACAGTTAAATTTTTTATCTGGTCTTTTGATCATTATTTTGGGACTTTTCTTTATTGGTATTTTAAAATTACCTTTTTTGAATCTTGAAAGAAAATTTGAAATTCAAAAATTTCAAAATAATTCCTTTTTCCCATTTCTCGTAGGTGTTGCCTTTGCATTTGGTTGGAGTCCTTGTATAGGCCCCATACTGGGTTCTGTTCTTGCTATAGCTATAAATAATTCGGTTAATGGCGCAGTATTACTTACTGCTTACTCTTTAGGCTTGGGTGTTCCATTTATTTTAGTAGGGTTTTTAATGGGACATTTGGTGAAAATGATAATTCATTTAAATAAATATTTGAGATATTTTCAAATTTTTACAGGATCGATTTTATTTTTAACAGGTATTTTAATTCTTAATGGTTCAATCCAGTCGTTAGGTTTTCAACTAAATTCAATTCTACCTTCATTAGAAATGCTTTTAATCTAATGAAAAAATCAAAAAAAAAAGCTATTTGGATTACCTTAATTTTATTTATAGCTTTATGGACGACATATTTTCTAAATAGAGATTTTTTTCAACTAGATACCCTTTTTTCTAATTTAGAAAATATACAAAATTATATTTCTTTAAATTATATTTTTTCAATATCCATATTTATTACATTGTATGGATTTTTAATTTTATGTAATTTTCCAATGGCATCTTTACTATCAATGACTAGTGGTTTTCTATTTGGTACTTGGGTAGGAGGTTTGATTGCTATAGTAGGCGGAACATTAGGGGCTTTTGGAATATTTGTCATAGCTAAATATTTTTTCTCTGATTTTGTTAAAAAAAATATTTTGAATAAATACTCATTTATAGAAAATTATTTTAAAAGAAACGACCTCGAATTAATGTTTCTAATACGTATTATTCCTGCAGTTCCATTTTTTGCTCAAAATTTAATTTTGGCTGGACTTGGAGCAGATAATAAAAAATTCTTTTATACTACGCTCATAGGTCTTGCTCCATGGTCTTTTATTTTTTGTAGTGTTGGACAGGGCTTAGAAGAAATTTTTGTTAATCAAACAGATATAAGCTTTTCTCTTATTGCTCAGCCTGAATATTTAATTCCAATTGGTACTATAGCTTTTCTTGTAGTTTTGGTTATTTTTTTTAAAAAAAGATTTAAAAATTAAACCTTTTTTTCCTCAATAATAAATAAACAAATGAGTAAGTTAAAAAATAAATTAAGAATATAACTTCTTCATTAATGTGAGGGTTGTTAATTGATAGATAACAAAGAATAAATGGCGATATGCTAAATGGCAACATTAATAAACTTGATAAATTATTAGCCGTTATATTTGTTTTTGAAAACTGAAGAAAAACTAAGTGGTGCAGGTGTAGGGTATCTGGCTGCATAGGTGATTTCCTTTTAATAGATTTTCTTATTATAGAAAATAACATTTCAGTAATCGGGTAGGCCAAAATTACTAATGCTAAAAGAGTTGGAAGATTCGGATGTCTACTAAATAAATAAATTACCAGTGCTCCCGAAAAAAAAGCATATAAGTAAGACCCGCTATCACCTATAAAAATCCTCCCTAAAGGAAAATTTAATATAAAAATCAAAACAGAAGATAATAAAAAAATAATTATTAAATCAACAAGAAAAACATCACCTAAAATAGTCGCTAAGTAATATGTACTAAATAATATTGAATAGAAGTTAAAGGAGCTTAAACCATTTAGTCCATCAATAAAATTAAATCCATTCATGAGTAGCATTAGACTCAAAGTAAACACCAAAAAAGAAATTAATGAATATTGATTAACAAAATTTAAATATCGAACATTAATCTCAGGTAATTCGGTCAAAATAATAAATATAGAAGAGCCTAAAAATAATAATATTAATCTAATTAATGGTGAAAGAGATTGCTTAATATCCTCATAGAATGAAAAAAATAAAATTATTGTACTACTTAAAATTAAGGGAATTATTAAACTAATCTGATTAAAATTAAAAAATATTAAAAATATAAAACCAATAAAAAATATTAAACCTCCTATGCGAGGAATATCTCCATCATGAATTTTTTGAACAGCAATATAAGAATGAAATTGTTTATTTTTTAGGTAAAAATAAATTAACAACTGTAAAATTAATAAAATAGTAATTGAGAGAATCATCATTTCAAACTTTCACGTTACTAGACTAGTCAATGATTATGAGATTATCTAATTTTTTTTCAAAAGATCCAATTAGTAATGGTTTTCTTTGATAAAGATTATGAAAATCACTTTCAAATTTTTCCTTATTAATAGGGTTAATAGCCATTAACATAGGTCCGTTAGTTTGAGGATCATACAAAATCTTTTCTAAATTATTTGAGTTTTTTATATATATATTTTGAGAATT
>LXNH01000360.1_pt1 | contig 11854 bp, 14 predicted proteins | sample 809111 | NCBI WGS metagenome assembly LXNH01 (sample SAMN04870528, study PRJNA318959) | seawater metagenome | biome: 00002010; material: water; isolation source: marine seawater | place: Greece: Milos, Mediterranean Sea | collected 2013-05-29 | depth 5-7 m
GGGTCTATCACCTCCGTTCAGGCGATTTACGTGCCTGCGGATGACTTGACTGACCCTGCACCAGCAACATCTTTTGCTCACTTGGATGCGACAACTGTTTTGTCCCGTTCCATTGCTGAAAAAGGTATTTATCCGGCTGTGGATCCGTTGGACTCAACTTCAAGAATTATGGAGCCGCGTATTGTCGGTGATGAACATTACGGTGTTGCCCGTGAGGTTCAGGAAATTTTGCAGCGTTACAAAGCTCTTCAGGACATTATTGCTATTTTGGGTATGGATGAGCTTTCTGAAGAGGATAAGCAAGTTGTGTCACGTGCGCGTAAAATTGAGCGCTTTTTGTCACAACCTTTCCATGTTGCTGAAATCTTTACTGGATCGCCGGGTGTGCTGGTTGATCTTGTTGAGACTATCAAAGGCTTTAAAGGTCTGTGTGCTGGTGATTATGACCACCTGCCGGAGTCAGCGTTCTACATGGTCGGCACAATTGATGAAGCAATTGCTAAAGCTGAAAAACTTGCTGCAGAGGCTGCATAAGCATTATGAGCGAACGTCTTACATTCGATATGGTGTCTCCAGAGAAGCATCTCTTTTCCGCAGAGGTTGACGTAGTCACCGTGCCGGGAAGTGAAGGTGATTTTGGGGTACTTGCCAATCACAGCCCTATGATGTCGGTGTTGCGTCCAGGCATTGTACTTGTCGAAGATGGTGGAACAACCACGCGTTATTTTGTTCAAGGCGGTTTCGCTGATGTGACGCCGGACGGTTTGACCATTTTAGCCGAGCAAGCTCTTGCTGTGGATGGCGACGATAAAGACGCTTTGCAAGACGCGGTTACTGAGGCGAGGAGCCGTGTTGAGGCTGAAACTGATGAACAGAAAAAAGCTGAAGCCGAGAGCATCTTGAGAGTTCTAGAAGAAATCCAATAAATCCTCGTTCCTTTGTGAACTTCATTCTAGTCAAAAACGACGGTTTTACCTTCATTCAATAGAATACGATGTTCGGTGTGAGCGCGTATGGCCTTTGCCATGACGCTTTGCTCAATCTCTTGACCTGCACCAATCATATCTTCAACAGACATATCATGCCTGACCGGCACAACCTGTTGCGCGATAATTGGCCCCTCATCAAGATTTGGGGTTACATAATGTGCGGTTGCACCAATCATTTTAACGCCGCGGTGATAAGCCTGACTATATGGCTCAGCTCCTTTAAAGCTGGGCAGGAATGAATGATGGATATTGATTATCTGCCCTGGATAGCTATTTGCCATTTCCGGTGAAAGAATTTGCATATATCTGGCAAGGATTACTAATTCAGCACCAGTCTCCGCAATGATTTTGCTGATTTGCGCCTCTGCATCCTGTTTTGTGTCGGTGGAAACCGGAATATGGTGGAAGGGAATACCTTCACGGTCAACAAGTTCACGGGCAGTATCGTGATTGGATACAACAGCAGTAATATCCATTTTTAATGTGCCTATGCGGCAGCGATATAACAAATCAACAAGACAATGGTCGAATTTTGAGACCATTATTATTGCTGGCGTGTTGATGTTCATATCAAACAACTGCCAGTCCATCTCAAATTGTTCAGAAATTTCTTTAAATTTCTCCTGTAACTCCATCTGTTTAACATCGACTGTCGGATCTGCCGTCGTGAAAGCGACGCGCATGAAGAAGCGTCCGGTTTTGAGATCACCAAATTGATTGCTTTCAAGAATATTCAAACCGGTGTGATGAAGAAATGAGCTTACAGCGGCAACAATACCCGGGCGGTCAATGCAGGAAAGAAGTAAGGTGAATTTTTTCATTTAAGAAGTGCCTATTTTTGTTGGTAGCTAAAGCTATCCCCTATTTTTTGCAACAGGTGATCTAAAGCGGTTTTGACCTCACTGCCTGTTTCATTTTGTTCAGTAAGACTATTTGTTAAATTTGTTAACGGCGTATTATAAGCTGGGTCGTAAAAAAAGGCTAAACTATGCCGTGTTCGGCCGCTTCGGTTGCTCACTTTGTGAAGAGTTGAGCGATATTTTCCCCCGGACCAAAACGCCAGCATGTCCCCAATATTCACAATAAGTGTGTTTTCAATAGGGGGTACACTTAACCATGTGCCGTCCGGCATAGCGATTTCGAGGCCCTCATTGTCATCTTGAGCAAGCAAGGTCAGGCACCCAAAATCCGTATGTGCGCCTGCGCTCAATACAGTCTCAGCTTGGTCAAGCGGAGGATAGCGAATAGGGCTGAGCGTTGACATTGTTTCGGATTGTGGGCGGGTGAGCCAGTAATCAAAATAATCAGTCTTAAGATTTAACGCCATGGCGAAATACTGCATCACCTCGAGCCCGGTTTCACAAAAATGCTTATAAGTTGTCAGCATGGTCTTTTTCCATAAATAAGAGTCCATAGCTGGAAGTGTCTTGAAATCTGTTTCTGGCCATTGATTTGGGCCGTGAAGTGGAATGCCTTTTGTCACGAGCGGGTGGGTGAGAGGCAAGTCATTGCCGATTTTAAGACCCTCTTTAATATCCCCTTCCTGTTGATGAATCGGGTCGAGAACTTCACCGCCCAACGCATACCACCCCCGATGACAGGGAGAATTTTCAATAGCAATTTTATCCTTCTCAGCGGTGGTAAGGTCAAAAAACGCTTCGGCGGCCTTAAAACAGTCAGCAATAAGTTGTTCTGGAATTTGATAACCGGTGAGATAAAAAAACCCGTATTGACATGCCGCATTATCGATATCTGACGCGATTTTTTTCTTTTTCGCGTCATGGTCCCCTGTAGACAGGGAAATATCTATAATCGGTAAAGTTGAATTAGGCATGCAGCCTTTTTAAGCCTGTCCGTTGCCGGATGCAACAAAAGGGGCAAACTGTGCTGTAATGCTTAAATAGATATCGCGTTTGAAATCCACCACCATGTCGGGGCACTCAGCAAGATGTCGCCATGTCCAGTCGTCAAATTCCTGATGCTCTGTGGCCAAGATATTAATATCTTCGTCTGTGCCTTCAAATTGCATAGCAAACCATTTTTGTCGCTGACCGCGAAAGCGGCCTTTTAATGCTTTGCCGATAAGCTCTGGGGGCAAATCATAGGTAAGCCACCCCGGCATTTCATAAATTACATGTGCTTTGGTAACCCCAGTTTCTTCTGCCAACTCGCGTCGGGCGGCAGTTTCAGGAATTTCACCTGCATCAATACCGCCTTGTGGTAATTGCCACCGCGGGGCATCTGGGGGCAGATCACCCATCACGCGGTGCCCTGACCAAACCAGCCCGTCGCTATTAATCAGAATGATACCGACACAAGGGCGGTAAGGCAGAGTGGTGTCCACTTGTGACATTTATCAGTTCTCTAGCAGACGTTGTCTTGAGGCATCCATAGCCAGCATAATTTCAATGGCTTTCTGGAGTTGTATGTCTTTTTCAAGTTCGCGAGGAACATATGCAAAAGATTTCCCTTTTTCTTTGGTTTTGTCTTTAGCTTTGTCGTCTGCATTATCTTTATTTTTTTCTTCTGCATCAGTTTTGCCCTCATCATCTGCCGCGTCATCAGCATTATCTGTAGCATTATCTTTAGCATTATCTGTTTTTGTCTCCGGATTTTCTTTATCATTTCCGGGACTGCTACTGAGATGGCCTCTTAAAGTTGCTTCGCTTCGTCTGGGGCGGGCTTTCATATCCTCTGGGAGTTCCTGATCAATAATAACATCAGGTGTCACACCTAAAGCCTGAATGGAGCGTCCTGAGGGGGTAAAATAGCGCGCTGTCGTCAGTCTTAATGCCCCATCATTGGGCAAGGGAATGACGGTCTGAACAGACCCTTTACCAAAACTCTGAGTGCCGACAACCAAAGCACGGTGATGATCCTGCAAAGCTCCAGCAACAATTTCAGATGCAGAGGCCGAACCGCCATTTATTAAAACCAGTACCGGCGCGCCTTTGGACATATCTCCCCGTCGCGCATTAAAACGTATATTGTCTTCGGCTTTGCGCGCACGGGTGGATACAATCTCACCCTGACTGAGGAAACTGTCGGAAACCTTTACCGCTTCACCCAATAAGCCGCCGGGGTTATTTCGCAAATCCAGAATATAGCCCGCGAATTTTCCGTTACCTGCAGAGGCAGAAAGTTCTGACATGGCCTTGCGGAGGTTTTTGGTGGTGTTTTCATTAAAGGTCGTTAGCCGAATATAGGCAATCTGACCGTCCGGTCCTTCAGCACGATAACGTACAGCCTTAATTTCGATAATGTCGCGAATAATATCAATTTCGAGTGGATCTTCTTCCCCTTCACGCAGGACCGTTAATGTAATCTTAGTTCCAATCTTGCCGCGCATTATATCAACGGCCTCTGAGAGAGTGAGGCCAAGAACGTCCTCTCCGTCCAAACGGGCGATAAGGTCGTTTGTAAGAATGCCTGCCCGTTCTGCTGGCGTGTCAGCAATCGGGGCAACAACTTTTACCAGACCTCTTTCCATTGTAACTTCAATGCCAAGCCCGCCAAATTCACCTTTGGTTTGAACTTTCATATCCTCAAAGTTTTTCGGCGGCATATAGGCAGAATGCGGGTCAAGTGATTGCAACATGCCAATCATCGCGGCTTCAATCAGCTCGCGATTCTCAGGCTCATCAACATATTCACGCTGTACTTTCTCAAGAACGCCGCCAAATATTTTTAGCTGTTCATATAGATTTTCTGACTCAGATTTGGTGCTGGTCGCAGATTGAGCATCCTCTGCCATCGCCTTAATGCTAAGAATTGGCGTGAGCAGGAATGTCAGTAAAATTGTTAAAGTGACTAAGGAGGGAGTGCGTTTCATATCTATATTATGTGACCTATTTTCAACTAAACCAATCAGCCGAAGCCACCTGATTTCATGTTTATCTATACCATGAAAGCGCATCTTGAGGCTGACCTTTATACCTTATTTCCATATATAGCGTTTTTGGCGTATTTGTAAGGGGTTCCGGGATAATTTGCCCGACGGGTTCTCCGGCTAGAATGACTTGACCAACATCTACTGAAATCACGCTCAGACCGGCAAAAAGCAAATGATAGTTTTTGCCGACTCCAAGAATGAGCATATTCCCATAATCGCGGAAAGGCCCTGCATAGAGTACTTGCGCGTCATAAGGCGCAGTTACAAGTGTTTGAGCGCGTGTAAGAATATAGGCACCCTCACGCCCTGATTCAGTGTTTTTACGGATGGTCTCCGGTCTGGAGAGTAACTTCCCGGAAACTGGCAGGGGAAGCTTACCTCTGGTGCGAGAGAAACCTTTAATCTGATTATGCTGTTTGGCACGGCGTTTCTCCAGTTTGGTAACCAGATCCTTAAGGTTTTTCGCCTTGGCGGCCAGTTGTTTTATTGCGGCTTGTTCGCGTGCCGCTTCCTGACGGCGTGCGACTTCAGCTTGTTGTTTTTCTGCCACAAGCGCATCAAGTTTAGCGCGATCACTTTCGGCTTTTGCCAGAGCATCATCCAGTTCTTCTTGGCGTTTGACAATCTGGCGACGAATGGCAGATAACTCATCAAGTCTTGCGTGGATTTCATCTACTTTTTGTTTAAGGCTTGGCACTATACTTGCCATTGCGAGTGCGCCGCGAATACCCTCAAGCGCGTCGTCAGGTCTGACTGCGAGCGCAGGTGGGGTAGATTTCTCAAAGCGTTGCAGAGCAGCTAAAGATTGAGAGAGATTGACGCGATCCTTATTTAGAGCGGCAAGCAAATCAGCTTGTGTGGTTAAAAGTGCCTCCAGCTTTTTGTTAATCTTGATTTGTCTTTGTTCATTAGCCCTTATTTGCTCGGCTATGAAAATCATATTTAACTGCAGTTTCCGTCGTTGTGTCGCAATTTGCTCTGCCTGTTTTTCCAGTTCTACTCTTTTTTTATCTCGCTCTTTTATTTCTTTTTCGAGGTTCTTTAATTGGCGTTTTTCTTTGGTCTGGGCTACGGCCTGATGCAAAACCACATCCGTCGCAGTAAAGGCACCGCATAAGCTGAATAAAATAAATACTGTAATCACGTTTGGTTTCAAAACAGGCTCCAAGGGGACTTTAATCCCTGTGATAGGGGTGATTGGTCAAAATAGATACACAACGCCACAATTGCTCAATCAACATGACACGAACAAGTTGATGCGGCCATGTCATTTTACCCAGGCATATTTTGTCATCTGCCAATTCAAGCACAGTTTCGGACAAACCGTCAGCGCCGCCAATAACAAAGCAAAGATTTTGCACACCTTGGTCGAGATTGTTTTGCACTAAACTTGCCAGTTCGCGGCTGGTCATATGCCTGCCAAGCTCATCAAGTGCAATGAGTTTTCTATCACTTGGTAATTGTGAGATGAGAAGTTCGGCTTCCAGATTTTTTTTATTATCACTCCCACCAGCGCTAGTGGAGCGTTCTTTGGCTTCGAGAATTTCTACTTGCGAAATGCCGATTTGCTTGGCTGGCCCGCGTAATCTTTTGAGATAATCAGCAACGAGGTCAGACTCGGGGCCTTTTTTGAGTAGGCCAATGGCACTTATAATGAGGCGCATTTATTCAGGTAACGGCTGTCTCATTAGGAATATCTACATCCCACATTTTTTCCAGATTATAGAAATCTCTGACTTCAGGTCTGAAAATGTGAACCACAACATCCCCTGCATCTACCAACACCCAGTCGCAATTCGGTAGCCCTTCAACCTGAATATTCTTCAGGCCACGGCCTTTCAAACTTCTCAGGAGGTGATCGGCAACTGCACCTACATGACGTTGTGAGCGGCCTGAAGCCACCACCATATAGTCAGCAAAAGCCGTCTTTCCGCGCAGGTCTATGGTTAGAATCTCTTGAGCCTGGTCGTCATCAAGGCTCTGAAGGATATTGTGGATGAGACTGGACTCGTCGTCAGGCAACAAACGTTTCATCCTTATGTTTTATATGGGCTTTGGTTAAAAGCATAATTTTATTTAGCCTCAATATTCGGAATTTTTCAATATTTTAAGAAGAATTATTTCTAAGTGTTGTTGAGGATATGTCATCCATTTTGCCGGTGAGCATCACCCATGCAGGTGCATCAATGGTTTTGAGGTTTGCAGCTTGGTCGGCGGCAATGCGATAATTCCCAAACTGCTGTGCCGCAGGGCTGAGGCCGGCTTTGACAACATAACCCGGGCGCGGATAGATTGCCATCGGAACATCATGCATTAAGACTTGCCAATCTTTCCAGTGATGGAGGGACGTCATATTATCCGCACCCATAAGCCAGATAAACCTGACCTGCGGGTAAGTCTGCTTCAGTTTTCTGATGGTATCAACTGTGTTGCGCGTGCCGAGGCGGGTTTCTTCATCAGAGATGTAAACGCGGTTATTTAACGAACCAACCAAATCCTGACAGGCTTTCAGGCGGTTCTCCATCGCATCAGGGCTGGTGCTTTTGAGAGGGTTTTGCGGCGCAACCAGCCACCAAACCACATCAAGGCCGAGCGCTGCCTGAAGTTTAGCACTCACCAGAGAATGCCCTTTATGCGGCGGGTCAAAACTTCCACCGAACAGACCGACCGTCATGCCGGGTGTAAAAAGTTTACGCCGTCTGAACATTTCTATCGGGGGCGCGTTTGCCCGCTGCCCCGCACCTGATATTTGAACGTTGTCAGTTGTTCTAAACCGACAGGGCCGCGCGCATGAAAGCGTCCTGTTGCGATACCGATTTCTGCACCCATGCCAAATTCACCACCATCAGCAAATTGAGTTGAGGCGTTGTGCATGACAATCGCGCTGTCAACACCATTAAGATAGGCTTCAGCGGCAGATGCATCCTCTGAAATAATTGCTTCCGTGTGCCCAGAGCCATGTGAGGCAATATGGGAAATGGCGTCTTCAACACCTTCGATAAGTTTGATGGAAATTATGCTGTCGAGATATTCTGTATCCCAATCCTGTGCTGTAGCCATAACAACGCGCTCATCCACGCTGGCGACATCTTCATCGCCGCGTACTTCGCAACCTTCATCCAGCAAGGCTTCAACCAGCGGCTTTAAATGCGTACCAGCACATTGGCGGTCTAAGAGCAAGGTCTCAGTGGCTCCGCAAATGCCTGTACGCCGCAATTTGGCATTTAATGTGATGTCTTTCGCCATCTCAAGATCAGCAGAAGCATGAATATAGGTATGGCAAATGCCATCAAGATGAGAAAAAACAGGGACGCGGGCATCATTTTGAACCCTTTCCACAAGGCTTTTCCCGCCGCGTGGAACAATCACATCAATTGTGCCCTCAAGTCCTGCCAGCATCATGCCGACGGCTTCTCTATCGGGTGTAGGGACGAGTTGGACGCATGTCTTGGGCAAGCCGACACCTTCCAGCGCGGCATCAAAACAAGCTGCAACAGCTTTTGCTGAGTTTTGAATCTCAGAACTGCCGCGCAGAATAACTGCATTGCCCGACTTCAGGCACAGTGCAGCAGCGTCAGCGGTCACATTCGGGCGGCTTTCATATATCACCCCGATTACCCCCAACGGCACACGTACGCGGGAAATATCTAGCCCGTTTGGGCGATCCCAGCGTGCCATCACATCACCTACAGGGTCGGGCAGGGCTGCCACGTCTTCCAATGCTTTGGCAATACCTTCAACACGACCAGCATCCAGGGCAATGCGATCCAGACGGGCATTATTGAGGCCAGCCTCTTTGGCAATATCCATATCCAGCCTGTTGGCGGTCAGAAGCTCTTCAGTTTGCGCCCGTAAATTCTGTGCGGCGGCAATGAGTGTCTTATTTTTTTGTTCGGTGGTGGCTCTACCCAGTTCACGCGCCGCTATGGCGGCTTGTGCGCCCATGGCGTTCATTGTTTCTTCAAGTGAAGCGTTAAGCGTCATACTCTCCTCCTCGATTTTGTGTCATTACCAGATTGTCCCTATGTACCATCTCGGTCCGGCCGTCATAAGATAACTCATTAACGATTTCTGCGGTTTGCTTACCGATAATATTTATGGCCGAATTTGATGAATGTTCCACCAGACCGCGCGCAATTTCAACTTCGTCCGGCCCCAGTATGGCAACACAATCGCCTCTTTCAAAGTCCCCCGAGACACTTTTTATCCCAATCGGCAATAGACTTTTTCCATCTTGTAGAGCTTTGACTGCGCCCTCGTCTATATGAACATACCCACCAAGATGAAGGCTGGCGGCAATCCAGTCTTTTCGGGCGGTGCGCGGGCTTGCTTTCGTGCCGAAGAGTGTGCATTTGCCATTCCCGTCCAAAATATTGCGTATGGGGTGTGTATCCCGCCCACTGGCGAGTATCATGGAAGCACCGGCATCGGTTGCGATGCGTGCAGCCTCCAGCTTGGTTTTCATGCCGCCGCTTCCAAAATGTCCGGCATTTTCGCCGGCCATGGCAAGTACATCCTGAGTAATGTCAGGTATTTCCGCAATATGTGCCTTTGCGTCACCAATGCGGTCAGCATCGCTGTAAAGACCATCAATATCGGACAGCAGGACCAGACAATCCCCCGAGACCATACTTGTTACACGCGCCGCCAACCGATCATTATCGCCATAGCGAATTTCTTGCGTTGCGACGGTGTCATTTTCATTGATTACAGGTACGGCTCCAAAATCCAGCAGAGCATTGAGCGTGCTTCTGGCATTCAGATAACGGCGTCTTTGCTCGGTATCTTCGAGTGTGAGGAGAATTTGTGCAATCGTCATGCCTTGCGGCCCCAGTGCTTCTTGCCAAGCATGCGCCAGAGAAATTTGTCCTGCGGCTGCGGCTGCCTGACTTTGCTCCAAAGATAAAGGCGCATCTGAAAGACCGAGGCATCCGCGTCCAAGTGCAATTGCACCAGATGAGACCAGAATAACATCCTGTCCGCGCGCTCGTGCGGCAGCCAGATCCTCGCCCAGCGTGGCCATCCAAGCCGTGTTAAGCGTGCCGTCTTTACCCTGCATGAGCAATGACGAGCCAACTTTTACAATCAGCCTTTTGGCCTGTGTCAGCGTCGTGGCTGTTTTATGTTGTGTCTCTGTATTCATCTTGATTATAGGCGTTAAGGTTGCCAGCTTCCGCTTTGAAGGTCTATAGCCGCGTTTCTTTGTGAAACATGCTCTAAAATATCCGAGAGGACTTGCTTAACGCCATCGCCTGTTGCTCCGGAAATTAATTTTACGTCTTTACCGCTGGCTTTAGAAAGCGCTGATTGCTTTTCCTTCAATATTTCAAGGTCAATCAAATCACATTTATTCAGTGCCAGAATTTCCTTTTTATCCGTCAAACCATTCTCATAAGCAGCAATTTCTTCTCGAATTGTTTTCCAGTCTCCGACTACGTCATCTTGTGATGCGTCAACCAGATGCAAGAGTATCTCACATCTCTCGACATGACCGAGAAATCTATGCCCCAGCCCGGCGCCTTCGCTTGCGCCTTCAATGAGGCCGGGGATATCCGCAATGACAAATTCATTTCCCTTTACTGCGACAACACCAAGATTTGGATGCAGGGTCGTGAAAGGGTAATCGGCAATTTTTGGTTTGGCGCGGCTGACTGAGGCCAAAAAAGTAGACTTACCGGCATTAGGCAAACCAACCAGTCCGGCATCGGCTATGAGTTTCATGCGCAACCATATCCAAGCTTCCCGTCCAGCTTGACCGGGGTTTGCGTGACGGGGGGATTGATTAACCGGCCCTTTAAAGCGCGCATTGCCAAAGCCGCCATTACCGCCTGTAGCCAGAACAATCTCGTCGCCTATTTCGGTTAAATCCCCAATGAGTGTGTTTCCATCTTCCGCGAAAATCTGAGTTCCGACCGGTACTCTCAAAATTTTGTCAAGACCATCTGCACCTGTGCGGTTTTTGCCCATGCCATGTGTGCCGGTACCTGCTTTGAAATGCTGCTGATATCTATAGTCAATCAAGGTGTTCAGGCCGTCTACACATCTGACAATGACATTTCCGCCACAGCCGCCATCGCCGCCGTCAGGGCCGCCAAATTCAACATACTTTTCCCGCCGGAAACTGATGCATCCTGCGCCGCCGTCACCGGACCGAATAAATACTTTGGCTTGATCAAGAAATTTCATAACAGTTTATTATACAGTTTTGCCTATCAAATAAAAAAGGGAGATACGGCGATCCCCCTTTAAAACACTTAGGTCGTATAGCCGCGTCACTTTATTCCGCAGGGCTCTCCGGTGCCGTGTCAACAGACACATAGGTCCGGTCTCCGGTTGATTTGGAGAAACTGACCTTACCCTCAGTCAGGGCAAAAATTGTGTGGTCTTTACCGATGCCAACATTGTCACCGGGGTGCCATTTGGTGCCGCGCTGACGGATGATAATATTACCGGGGATAACGTGCTCACCGCCGAATTTTTTTACACCAAGACGCCGACCGGCACTATCGCGACCGTTACGGGATGAACCACCTGCTTTTTTATGAGCCATATCAATTACTCCTTATCAGCTTGTGTGTCGGTTGAGGTTTCAGAAGGGGCTTTATCAGCTGCTTTAGCCTTAGCTTTGCTCGCTGATTTGCTTATCGCCGAAATCTTCACCTTTGTGAGGTGCTGTTTGTGACCGAGTTGACGGTGGTAGTTTTTACGGCGTTTGAATTTAATCACATCAATTTTGTCACCGCGAACCTGGTCGAGGACTTCAAGTGTGACGCTGGCGCCGCTCACAAGAGGGTCTCCGATTGTGGGAGATTTACCGGCTTCGCCAATCATCAAAACTTCATCCAGCTTGATTTTATCACCGGCTTCACCGTCAAGGCGTTCCAGTTCCAAAACATCATCTTTAGCTACCCGGTATTGTTTTCCACCGGACCGTATTACGGCATACATTATCTTCATCCTTAAATAGGCTACC
>LXNH01000362.1_pt1 | contig 11835 bp, 12 predicted proteins | sample 809111 | NCBI WGS metagenome assembly LXNH01 (sample SAMN04870528, study PRJNA318959) | seawater metagenome | biome: 00002010; material: water; isolation source: marine seawater | place: Greece: Milos, Mediterranean Sea | collected 2013-05-29 | depth 5-7 m
CAGCGCGAACCAGTTGTCGGCCCAGCCGGCGATCAGGCTGGACAGCCACAGCAGCACGCCGGTGGCCGCGGCGTAGATCGGCGTGGGCCCCCAGATCGAAAAGGAGTCCAGCGTCGCCTGCGCCTTGTGCGCATCGATCAGCGGCCGTTGCAGCCTATGCTGCGCCACCCATTGCGCCGCCCAGGCCAGCGGAAACACCACCGCCAGGTTGCCCAGGATGGCCGCGGCGTTCGAGCGGATCATCGACAGGGTGTCGTCGAGGAAGGCTTCGCGGCCCTCGGGCGTGTTGGCTTCATCCAGGCGGTGCGCCAGCGCCGGCCCGGTCATGGCCGGCTGTTTCGTCGCCAGCGTGAAATGGGAGAAATGGATGGCCAGGAAACCGCCGGCGTAGTTCAGCGCGGCCAGCAGCCCTTCGATGAACTTGTCCAGGTGCAGCGAAACGATGAAGAACTTCAGGTAGACGGTCAGCACCATCAACAGGCCGCCGCCGGCCGAGGCCTTGAGCATCGCCAGGTATTCCGCGCTGTCGCGCGCGATGTAATGCTCGCCGGTTTCGGCGGTGCGGTCCATGACGCGGCGCGCCAACTGGGCGAACGACGAGGCCGCCAGGTGGCGGATACTGCTGCGCGCCTGGGTCGAGCGGATCAGCTCGGCGATCAGATGCACGTATTTGTGGCGCTGCGTCGGGTCGACCCACACGCCCAGCAGCAACTCGATGCGCGCCAGCCGCAGCTTCATGCGTTCGATCTGGAAGACGACTTCGACCGATACCCCGTTCTGTTCCAGTTCGGCGTAGACATGCTGCGAGGCGGCGCGGCAGCTGTCGAGTTGCGCGCGAAACAGGTTGAGGCGGCGGGCGAAGACCTCGCGCGGTGTGTCGGCTGGGCTGTCGCAGAGTTCGGCGGCGGCGGCCGCCAGGGCGAAGAACGGGCTTTCCCGCACCCGGCCCGGCAGGCGCGAGCGGATGTCCTGGCTCAGGCCGGTGGCGCGCACCTGGCTGGCCAGCACCTGGATGCTGCTGGTGAGTGCATCGACCAGGTGGCGTGGAGGGGCTTCGGGGGCGGCCGCGTCGATGCGGTCGATGCCATCGCCGTGGCGCAACAGGCGCCGCATGCGGGCGCGGGTGTCCTCGTCCAGCGCTTCGATCCAGGCGGCGTCATGGGATTTGCGGAAAATCAGAGAGAACAGTCCGAACATGTCGCTGCGGTTCGGCGGTGGCGGCAGCAGCCGCGCCTGCGCGCGTTCCCAGAATTCACCCCAGAAGCCAGGGTGCGAGGCCACGCCCGTATCGCATAGCAGCGAGGTGGGATCGTTATCGGCAACCAGCGAGCGCAGCGTGGCAGCCACCGGGGCAGCCAGCGCCGGGTTGTTCTCCAGCACCTGCAGCGCGTAGCGCAGCCGCGCATGTTGCGGGTGGCGGCCATCTTCGGCCGGGTCGCGCCCGGGGCGGTCGATCCAGCGGCACAGGTCCACCATCCACAGGTTGCGCTGCGCCAGCGGCGCTTCAGGATCGGCGCTGGCCAGGATGGTGTCGAGTTGCGGCCCGCCATGCCGCGACGCAAGCCATTTACGCCAGAGGGAGTTCAGCATGGGAGCCTCGCGCGGGTCAGGACGGTTCGGGTTCACGCCGCAGTGAAAAGCCCTGCGCGTCGTTCATGGCCAGATAGCTGACATTGCGCGAGACCCGCGGCGGCTGGTCGCCGCTGTGCATCGCCCGCAGTTCGTCCAGCACCATCTTGTCGGCCAGCGTCATACGGTCGATCATGCGCAGATACTGCATCCAGCTTTCGACCAGGAATACCTCGCGCCATACGCCCTCGCGCTCCAGGTCGCGGAACAGCTGCCATTGCTGCGCGCCGTTGCGCAGCCGCAGCAGGCGCAGCGGGCGCGCCGCGTGGATCAGGGCGGACAGCTTTTCCGTGGGGATCAGGTATTCCACCGCCACCAGCACCGCGCCATGCCGGGTGTTGAAGCCAGCCGCCGACAGCGCCGGTTCGGCGGCGTCGGCGCGCGCCAGCGATTGCGTGTCCACCGGCTCGGGCAGGCGGGAGCGGTATAGCAGCGCGACGGTGACCGCCAGCGTGATGCCCGCGGCCGACAGGGCGCCGGACACGCCCATGGTGCCGGCGAAGTGGCCCCACATGAACGAACCGGCCGCCAGTCCGCCGAAGATCGCCGTCTGGTACAGCGCCAGCGAACGCGCCTTGACCCAGTCGGGCACCAGCATCTGCACGGTGGTGTTGTAGGTGGCCAGCACCCCGATCCAGCAGGCGCCGGACAGCAGCAACGCCGGAAACGCCAGCCACAGCGTGCGGGTCAGCCCCAGCCCCAGCAGGCAGGCGGCCAGCAGGCCCGCCGCGGCGCTCACCAGGCCGCTGGCGCCCCAGGCCGCCTGCAGCCGCCGCACCACGACGCTGCCGAGGATGGCGCCCAGGCCCAGCGCGCCCAGCATGTAGCCGTACAGCAGGGCGTTGCCCTGTTCGTGGGCGTAGGCCAGCAAGGGCAGCAGCGCCCACAGCGCGCTGGCCGACAGGCCGAAGGCGAAGGCGCGCAGCATCACCACTCGCGTCACGGTGGAATGCTGGGTATAGCGCAGGGCGGCCACCACGCCTTCGAGTAGCCGTTCTGGCGGCAACCGCCGCGCCGGGACATCGCGGCGCCAGCGCCAGATGGCCCAGATCAGGCTGCCATAGCAGACGCAGTTCAGCAGGAACACGGTGGGCGCGCCGGCCGCGCCCAACAGCAGGCCGCCGATCGCCGGCCCGACCGCGCGCGCCACGTTGTAGTTGACGCTATTGAGCAGCACCGCGCTGCCGATGTGCTCGCGCGGCACCTGTTCGCCCACCGCCGCCTGCCAGGCGGGCGTGACGATGGCGCTGCCGATGGCGATGCAGAAGACCGATACGATCAGGGTGACCGGGTGCAGCAGGCCGAGATAGGCCAGGATGGTGATGAAGATGCCGCCGGCCAGTTCCAGCAGCATGCCGGTCAGCATGACCTTGCGGCGGTCGTAGTTGTCCGCCAGCACGCCGGTCAGGATCGACAGCGCCACCAGCGGAAAGGCCGCGGCCACCTGGATCATGGCAACCATCAGCGGACTGCTCTGCTCGGTGGTGATGACCCAGGCCGCGGCGACCGACTGGGCCCAGGTGCCGAGGTTGGCGAACAGATTGGCGATCCAGATGAGGCGGAAGGCGGGGAAGGCGAAGGGAGACAGCGTGCCGGCTCGCAGCACCGGGCGCGGCGGCGCGGCGGCCGTACCCGGCGCGGTGGGGGGCAGATCGTTGGTGGCCGAAACGGGCTGGAGCATGGCGGCTTTTGTCATCGCCCGGCGGCAGCGGGCGGGAGCCGTCCAATGGTACGCCTATTGGGGCGTCACGGTGGCGACGAGTCGGCGGGGGAGTGCCGGGCCGCGCGTCCGCAGGGGCGCGCGGCACGGGGCTCAGGGCTTGGCGGACGGCCCGCGCGGCGGATAGGCCTGATTCAGGTATTCGACGATGAGCGGCACCTGTTCGGCCGGTATCGGCGCGCCGTAGGTGCCGGCCATCTTCTTGACTTCGGCCTCCCAGAAGCCCGGCGGCATGGGCGGTTGCGACGAGAGATAGTCGACCGAATGGCACATCAGGCACAGGGTGGCGCCCTGGGCGCCGGGGCCGCTGCCGGGGCGCAGGGTGGCGGTCTCCTGGGGCAGCTGGATGTCCAGGGCCAGCGCGGGGGTGGCGGCGCTGGCGGCGGCCAAGGCCAGGACGAGGCGGACGAGTCGGATCATGGCGCTCTCCTCAGGCGGCGTCGACGCGCACGGTTTCGACCACATTGCGCATGTACCCGGCCGGATTCCAGCGCGCCTCCAGCGGCTGGGTCTCGCCGGCCATGTTGGTGGCGCGTGCCATCAGTTGGTAGGCGCCGGCTTGCGCCGGGGTGAAATCGGCGTGCCATTCGCGGAAGGAATAGCGGCCCAGATCGCGGCCCAGCTTGGCGGCATGCCAGGTCTTGCCGCCGTCGGCGGAGAACTGGACGCCGCGGATGCCCTGGCCGCCGTCGAAGGCGATACCGCGCACCGGCACGCGCTTGCCCTTGGCCACACGGGCGCCATCGGCCAGGCTGGTGATGAAGCTGCGCACGTTATAGCGGCCGATGGGACGGGTCTTGTCGGGTGCCTTGCCCGGCGGCGTACAGGCGCAGTCGTTGTCGGGGATGCGATAGGCCTTCTGCATCCAGAAGCCGTCGAATTCCCGGTCGAGCACCTGGATGTCGGCCAGGTGCTTGACCCAGTAGGTGCCGTAATAGCCCGGCACCACCAGCCGCACCGGATAGCCGTTGAGCATGGGCAGGTCGGCGCCGTTCATGGCATAGGCCAGCATCACCTCGCCGTCGAGCGCGTGGGCCGCGTCCAGCGCCTTGATGAACTCGGGCGTGCCTTGCAGCACCGGCCGGTCCAGCCCCTCGAAGGTCACCTGGCGCGCGCCAGCCTTGATGCCGGCCTTGTCCAGCACCCGCTTGAGCGGGATGCCGAGCCAGCGGGCGTTGCCCATGGCGCCGTTGCCCGATTGGCCGCCACCGACACGCGGCTCGAAAAAGCCGCGGCTGTTGCCGGAGCACTGGGTCACCGCCACCAGCTCGACCGGTGCGCCGAACTGCTGCTTCAGGTCGGCCAGCGACAGTTCCAGCGGCGTGGCCACCATTCCGCCCACGCGCAGCCGGTAGGCGGCGGGGTCGATGGCAGTGGGAATATTGGCCAGGTGGTAGCGCACGAAGAAGGCATCGTTGGGCGTGATCAGGTCTTCATTGAAGACGGCGAACGGTGTTTCCAGTTGCGGGGGCCGCGAGGTCTGCCGGATCAGGGGGCGCTTCTGCGGGTAGGCGATCAGGTCGCGCTCTCCGTTGGCGAAAGGCAGGGTGACGGTGGCCGGGGCCGCCAGGCTGGTGAGGGCGTGGCCGGCCAGTGTGCTGGTCGCGCCCAGGGTGCAGGCCTGGCGCAGGAAGCGTCGGCGCCCATCCGGATCGAATGCGCTCATGCTTGTCTCCTCGTGTTTTCTAGTACCCTCGCCTGCGGCGCGGTCGATTCAGGCTACGCCTGCCGGCCTGAAAAATACGTTAACAGTTGCATCGGCCGTTTCAATAACCGGGTTTTCCGCGCCGCGCGCCTGACGCCAGAATGAGACTGACTTTCAATCGAAGAGCCTTCGCGGCCCTGCTCGCGGTGACCGCCGTGGAGGTGCTGATCGCGACCCTGGGCAAGCCCTATCCGCTGTTGCGCGGATTCGTGGGCGATGTGGTGGCGGTGGGTTGGGCTTATCTGGTGTACCGCAGCTTCATCCGCGCCAGCGTGCTGCCTTTGGCGCTGGCGGCCCTGCTGACCGGCTATGCGGTTGAACTGGGCCAGTACCTGGCGCGCCACTTTGGCTGGCGCCTGGAACAACCGGTGTTGCGCGTGGTTCTGGGCAGCGTGCCCGATTGGTGGGACATGCTGGCCTATACGCTGGGGTTCTTCCTGGTGCTGCTGCTGACGGCGCGGCGGCGGCCGCGCCCGCAAGACGCTGGCGGCCGCGCCGCCGAAGGCGACGTTCGGCCCTGAGGCGATTGCGCGGCGGGCGTTTGCCCGACTCGCATGCAATGCGGGGCGCGGCCCCCGCGCACGCTCAGCCGGCCTGACCGACCGGCGTGCCTTCGCCAGCCTGCCCGGCGCGCGCTGCCTGCGCGCGCAGCCGCGCATTGCGGAAGGGGGCCAGGCATTCGGCCCAGGACGAGGGTAACAGGGGCGTGGCGTGGCGGACCGCATCGCGGCGGGCGTAATGCGCCAGCAATTGCTGGCCGATCGGGGCGTCTCCCAGGGGGTGGCGGGTAGTCATGGTATTTCCGGATTGCATTGAAAGTGTATTCATTGTACCAGGGTAAACCCGGAGTTCCAACCTCGGCACCTTCATCCAACACGTTGATGTCAAAGGGACAGTCCCCGTTGGCAGTCATGGCAACGGGAATACCCTAGTCGATCAAAACAGTAGACGGTATACAATGTTCTGCATCGGTCGAGGTTTTCGGCCGGCCCCCACCTAGACCTGGAGCGCGTCATGGCAGAACTGATGAACCGAGATGAATTCCGTACCGCGTTGGAAAACGCGATCAAGGGCAAGAGCGCCAACGCGTCGCCCTTTTCCATTGCCTGGGCCGAAGGCAAGCTCAGCCGCGAGCATCTGGCGCGCTGGGCCGAGAATCACTATCACTATGTCGGTCCGTTCGCCGACTATCTGGGCTATCTGTACGCCCGCACGCCCGACACCTACACCGAGGCCAAGGACTTCCTGCTGGCCAACATGTACGAAGAGGAAATCGGCGGCGACCGCCATACCGACCTGCTGATCCGTTTCGCCGAGGCCTGCGGCACCAGCCGCGAACGGGTCACCAATCCGGACAACATGTCGCCCACCACCCGGGCCCTGCAAAGCTGGTGCTATGCCGTGGCGATGCGCGAAGACCCCATCGTGGCCGTGGCCGGCCTGGTGGTGGGTCTGGAATCGCAAGTGCCGTCGATCTACCGCAAGCAGACGCCGACCTTGCGCGAAAAATACGGCTTCACCGACGAGGAAGTGGAATTCTTCGATCTGCACATCGTGTCCGATGAAATCCACGGCGAACGCGGCTACCAGATCGTGCTGGAGCATGCCAACACGGTCGAGCTGCAGCAACGTTGCCTGAAGATCTGCGAAATCGGCGCGCAGATGCGTCTGCTCTATACCACCGCGCTCTATACCGATTACGTGCAGCAGGAAATCGCGCTGCCGGAACTGGGCCTGGCGGCCTGATGCCCCATTCGCGGCGACGGCCCGCGCCCTGGCGCGGGCCATCGCCGCGGGGTCCAACCGGATAACCCATCCATGCCTATCGTCGTATTCCACAAAGGCGACCAGACCTATACCGGGGAGGTGCCGGACAACGCCAACCTGGTGGTCCGCGCCGGCATCCGGCAATTCCCCTTCCCGCACCTGCGCTACGAGTGTGGCATGGGCAAATGCGCCAAATGTGCCTGCCGCGTGCTGGCGGGCGCGGAACACCTGCCGCCAGTGAACTGGAAGGAAAAAAAGCAGTTGGGCGAGCGCATCGACGCGGGCTACCGGCTGGCTTGCCAGTTGTGGCTGGGCCATGACATCGAACTGGCCCAGGATGCCGAGGTGGCGGTCGCGTCCGTGCCCGTGCCCGCGGCCACGGTCGGGCAGCCCTAGCGCGCCGCGCGTGCTCCCCGTCCACCAGCCCCGGCGCCGCCGCTCAACCCGATGCAAAGGAACCGCGCATGACCCGCGACGCGAATGACGCCGTGTTCGTGATCCTGACGTCCAAGCCCGGCGTGTACCGCACCGAGGTGGACGCGCAGGCCGAGATCGTCGAGACCTATGACTACGCCTGCGATGGCAGGACGCGCGCCGTGTTCAGCATTGCCCGCCTGCACGGGCCGGCGCGCCTGCTGGTCACCGAGGAAACCCCGCCCTATATCGTCAACCGCGTGCCGTCCAAGTTCCTGGACGCGTTCGCCACGCTCGAGGCCGCGCGCCGCGAGCTGGCGCACCTGAGCCGCTTCGGCAGCATGCAAACCACCTTGACGCGGCGTCCCGGCCCCGTCGCGGAGCAGTGAGCAGCATATGGTCAAGATTACGTTTCTATCGAATGGCGGCAAGGTGGCCCAGGCGCCCGAGAACAGCAACTTGCTGCGGGTGTCGCTCAAGGAGCAGGGCGGCATCCCCTTCAAGTGCGGCGGCGGCCTGTGCGGCACCTGCAAATGCCGCATCGAACAGGGGGTGGAAAACACCGACGCCATCAAACCCAAGGAGCGCAAGCACCTGCGGCCCGAGGACTTCGAGGCCGGCTACCGCATGGCCTGCCAGACTTTCGTGCTGGGCGACGTGGCGGTATCGTGGGTGGTGCGTGACGGCAAGGGCGTGGTGGTGGACGGCGCCAGCAGCCAGCCGGCGCCGGCGATACCCTGATGGCGCGGCGCCGCCCTCAGGCGGCCGACGAATGCGCCTGGCGCGTGTCGGTGTAGGCCTTGGCGGCGTTATGCACGTGCTGGCTGGCCAATAGCGCGGCCAGGTCGCCGTTGCCGGCGATGACGGCGTTCAGGATCTGCGAGTGCTCGTCCCAGTTCTGCTTGGCGCGGTGCATGTTGCTGGGCGCGAACAGCAGCGCGGTGCGGTCGCGCAACGAACGCATCAGGTCGGTCAGCACCACATTGCCGCCGATGGTGGCCAGCATTTCGTGGAATTGCGAATTCAGCGCCAGGAACTTGTCCAACTGCTCGCTGCGCGCGGCCTCGGCGCCCTCGCGCAGGAATGCCTGCAGGCGCTCGACCGTTTCGTTATCGCGGCGCTGGGCCGCCAGCTTGGCGTTCAGGCCCTCGAGCGTGGCGCGCACTTCCACCATGTCATAGGCCACCGCGTCCGACAGCACCGAGACCGACGCGCCGCGGCGCGGTTCGATGGTGACCAGGCCTTCGGCCGCCAGCGCCCGCAGCGCCTCGCGCACCGGGATGCGCGACACGCCCATCTCCTCGGACAGCCGCCCTTCGACCAGGCGGTCGCCAGGTGTGAATTCACCGCTGAGGATGCGCTCGCGCAGCTTGTCGCGGATGACCGCGAACAACTGCGGATGCTGCTCGCCGATTTTCAGCGGGGCAGATGACTGGGTGTCTACGGCTTGCGGGCTGACGGGCGTAGTGGTCATGGCGAGCAGGTCTGGCGGAATGGATACAGTCTTCATTGTATTACCGGGCGGCGCGCCGGCGGCGGGTCACGCGGACCTCAGCCGGCCCATAGGGCCTTGCCGATCACGCCCAACGCGCCCAGGGCGCAGGCCGCCAGCAGCACGGCGCGCACGGCGCGCGGCGGCAGCCGATGGCGCAGGCGCCCCGAAACCGCGAATCCCGCCAGCAGGAAAGGCGCCAGGCTCAGGGCCAGGCCGGCGTGGTAGCCGGTGTAGCGGCGCGCCCAGGCCAGCATGGCCAGCGAGAAGATCGAGCCCAGGAACAGCACCATGCCGAGCGTGGCGCGCAGCCGCGCCGGTTCAGTGTGCTGCAGCACCAGGGCGATCGGCGGGGCGCCGACCGAGGTCATGGTGCCCATGATGCCCGAGGCCACGCCCGCGCCCGAGACGCGTCCGGGCGTGGCGGTAAACCGCAGCCCGGCCACGCTGAGCGCGACTGCCGCCAGGATCATGGCGGCGAACAACAGTCCCAATGTCTGCGGCGCGAAGCGCGCCATGGCGTAGATGGCGATGAGCGTGCCGGCGGCGCGTCCGCCCAGAGCGTAGGCGACCGCTGGCCAGTCGATGGCGGCGCGTTCGCGCAGCGCGGTCAGCAGGGAAATGAAGCCGCCCAGGGTCAATAGCGGCCCCGGCGCGAGTTGCGGGAAGCACAACGCCGCCACCGGCGCGGCGAACATGGCGAAGCCGATGCCGCCCACGCCCTGTGCCAGCGCCGCGCCGAACACCACCGCGGCCATGGCGGCGTAATGCCAGAAATCCGGAAGGTAGTTTGCCATGCCGATGTCGCGTCTTTTTGTATACGATAGTCTATAGAAGAATGAGCGATGCACCAACATTGGGCCGATGCCCCAACATAATGCGCTGATTTTCCACGAATATTCATGGAATTTTCAGAATTATCGCTTTCCCTAAGCACTGCATATTTCAATTGGTATAGCGCACAACGAAATATAGTATACCGACGTGGCGACTTAACAGCCACGTAGACAAGGGGAATAGCGCATGCAATCGGACGTCGTGCTCAACGCCGCTCACTGGATGTACCTGATCAGCGTCGCCGCGATCATCCTGACGATGATCCTGCGGGCCAATGTGGTGGTGCCGTCGGTGATCGGCACTTTCCTGGTCGTGCTGGCCATCACCGGCAATCCGATCAGCGCGCTGATCGGGATTTTCTCGGCCAGCTTCGTGGCCGCCAAAGAGCTCTTCAATATTTTCTTGGTGATCACTTTCATGACCGCCCTGCTCAATGCGCTCAAGACGCTGCAGGCGGACGTGCGCATGGTGCAGCCATTCCGGCGGGTGATGCGCGGCGGGCACTCGTCGTTCATCATCATCGCCCTCTGTACGTATGTGATCTCGCTGTTCTTCTGGCCAACGCCGGCGGTGCCGCTGGTGTCGGCGATCCTGCTGCCCGCGGCCATCGCGGCCGGGCTGCCGCCGCTGGCGGGGGCCATGGCGATCGCCATCGCCGGGCAGGGCATGGCGCTGTCGTCGGACTACGTGATCGGCGTGGCGCCGGGCATCAGCGCCAAGGCTGCCGGCGCCGCCGTCAGCGCCGCGGTGGTGGCGGACCGGGCGCTGGTGCTGTCGCTGATCACCGGAGCGGTGGCGTTGACGGCGGCCTATCTGTTGATACGCAAGCACATCGTGCCGGCCGACGCGCGCCTGTTGTCGGCCTGGCAGGCGCGGGCGCAGGACGGCAGCCTGGCCGAGATCGAGCATTCCGGTTCGTTCGACAAGGCCGAGCTGGCGCGCGGCACCATGGGCGCCAACCCGGCGCTGCCGCGCGGCCCCGGCCTGGACGACGAGGAGCGGCGCCGGGTGCGCTGGTCGCGGGTGTTCGCGGTGGTGACGCCGCTGGCTTTCCTGGGCGTGATCGCGGTGATGGTGCTGCCGCGGCTGTTCCCGGCGCTGCCAGCCCTGCGCGGCGGCGACGCGGCGGCGCTGGTGGGCGGTGTGGCGTTCGTGGTGATGATGCTGGTGACGCTGGCCGCCGAGGGGCCGCGCAAGATGCTCGACGTCTGCCCCGAGCACGTCACCGATGGTTTCGTGTTCGCCTTCAAGGCAATGGGCTCGGTGTTGCCCATCGCGGGGTTTTTCTTCATCGGCGCCAACGAGACCGCCGCGCAGATTCTGGGCATGCCGCAAGCGCAGGCGCCGGGCCTGCTGTTCGAAGTGATTTCGGCCGGGCAGCACCTGATTCCGGAAAACCACTTCCTGGTGGCGTTCGGCGTGTTGCTGGTGGGCATGATCACCGGCATTGACGGGTCGGGCTTCGCCGGCCTGCCGTTGACCGGCACGCTCTCGGGCGCGCTCGGACCGGTGGTAGGTGTGGACCCGGCGACCCTGGCGGCGGTCGGGCAGATGGGCGCGGTCTGGACCGGCGGCGGCACGCTGATCGCCTGGTCATCGCTGATCGCGGTGGCGGGGTTCGCGCGGGTGCATGTGTTGTCGCTGGTGCGGGCGCTGCTATTGCCCGTCGTGCTGGCGCTATGCGTGTCCACCATCTGCGCCGTGCTGATCTGGGGCTGAGGGCGGGTTCGGGTTTACGTGGATCGAATCAAACGGATTAAAGTATACAATGTTCAGAAATTACCTAAGACGGCCAATTTCCGGGCATTCCGGCCAGCCCGGCAAAGGAACAACCTCCGTGGACGATCTCTCGCAGCAGGCATTTCTCAACTACATCGGCGGTGAATGGGTGGCGTGCGCCTCGGGCGCTACGGCGCCCAACCTGAACCCCGCCGACACGTCGGACGTGGTGGGGCACTTTCAGCAATCGGACGCGGCCGATGCCGCCCGCGCGGTGGCGGCCGCCGCCAACGCGTTCGCCGCCTGGCGCGACACGCCGATCTCCAAGCGCGCCGCCATCCTGTTTCGCGCGGCCCAGATCCTGGAAGACCGGGCCGACAGCGTGGCGCGGGAATTGACCCGCGAGGAAGGCAAGAGCCTCGGGCTGGCGCGCGACGAAGTGCTGCGCTCGGCCCAGACCCTGCGTTTCTACGCCGTGGAGGGGCAGTCGTTCACGGGCGAGACCTTCGTCAATGACGATCCCGACATGGTGGTCTACAGCCAGCGCGAACC
>LXNH01000365.1_pt1 | contig 11797 bp, 12 predicted proteins | sample 809111 | NCBI WGS metagenome assembly LXNH01 (sample SAMN04870528, study PRJNA318959) | seawater metagenome | biome: 00002010; material: water; isolation source: marine seawater | place: Greece: Milos, Mediterranean Sea | collected 2013-05-29 | depth 5-7 m
AAATTTAATTGACCTTTAACTGTCATAAAATTTAAAGAAAAATTTAAATCTGAAGCTAAATAATTTTTAAGATTGGTAAGATGGGTGTCAAGCTTATTCATAAATATTTCTTTGTCTTTTGGCCATATGTTTTTATACAAATTTAACTTAGACATTCCTTCTATTTGATTAAGCATTAAGTTAGAAAAAATTATATTATGAGTTTCATTTAATTTTTTATCTAAATTATTAAAATTAATTTTTTTGGCATAAGGAAAATAATTACAATCTTTAAAATTTATAGAATAAGATGACAACAAATTCAGAAAATTATTACAAACATCGTTTATGTCACAAGGCATATTAAATTTAATTTTTTCTTTATTATTATATTTAATTTCCAAAACACTATTGTCATGTTCTAAAGTTAAATCTGGTAAGAACTTTTTATTACTAAGGTCAACTATAAATAAATTTTTTTGTTGAAGAACATCAATAAATTTTTCTGTAAAAAAACTTTTGATATAGTTCGCGTGTATATAGGTTTTAGTAGCTGTAATCATGAAGAGGATTGACTCGAAAATATAATTCTTTTATTTCTTTGTTTGCACAATTATTAAAATAAATACTTAATTTTGCTCTATTGGATAAAATAGAAATTCTTGATAAAAAAACATGTTCATTAGAAAAATATACCTTTGCCTCAAAATTTTCATTTATGTAAGTAGATTTTAGATTTGGGAAATCATCATAAATAGAGAATATTTCATTGATCACAGGATCAAAAATTCTCTCAGACTTTTTTTTTTCATAATTTGACACAAGAAAAAGTCCAGCATTATTTTTAATAATAGTATAGAGGGATTGATTAAAATATTCATATCTTATTTGTTTATCATTTATCAAAACCATTCCATTTTGAATAGATCCATCCTCATAAACCTCTTCAAATTTACAATCAATTTGAAGGGCAGAGGCATTTGTGAAAAAAAAAAACATTACAGCTATATATTTAATCATTAAATAATATGGATCCGAGCCTGATTAGGTTAGTGTTAAGAGCTAAAGCAAGATCGTAGTCTGTGCTCATACCCATACTTAATTTTAAATGACTATCTAATTTGTCTCTCAACATATTCATTTCTTCAAAATATGGTGTAGCATCCTGACTAGCTGGTGGGATACACATTAAACCTTTAATGTTTAAATTTTTAGATAACGAATATTGATACAGGGGCTCTAGATTTTCAACTGAAACCCCGGACTTTTGTTTTTCATTACCTATATTAACTTGAATATAAAAATTTGAAGTTTTTACATAGTCTTGGTGGATAAACTTTGATATTTCATCCACAAGTTTAATGCGGTCAATGGATTGTATGGAATGAAAAATTTTGAGAGCATCCTTAACTTTATTGGTTTGTAGTGGCCCAATTAGATGTAAAGAAAAAGTTTCGGCAGCAAATAAGTCATTAAATTTTTGTTGAGCTTCCTGTACCCTATTCTCTCCAAAAATTTTAATCTCATTTTTCATCAAAGTCATCACATCTTCTTTGCTTCTATTTTTTGTAACAGCCATTAAGTCGATTTCTTGATTAAATGCTTGTAATTTTTTTTTGATATTGTTTAGGCTATCTAAGTTAATTGGCATTTAAAATTCATATTGAAATTTTTTTGCAGTATCTTCAATTTGTCTAGATAATAATTTTTTTGTGTTATTAGAAATTTCCACATTTTTGCTTGGGACAAAAAATAATGACTCTTTTTGATCAGATATGAATTCTTGTATTTTTTCGTAATCAAGTTCGATATTAAGACCAGACATATTTAAATGGGCGATCAATTCTGCAAAAATTTGCATAGTATCGTCAAATAAGCTTTCATATTTTATCAACAAGCCATTAAAGGTATTCATAACATTTTCATTGGTCCAACTATTTACATTAATTTCCCATGATTGAGTACTTTCTTCTATTTGATATTCTCCACTTTTGTAAAATTGATTACGACCATCGAGATGTAGTATGTAATTTAATGCTTCATCTTTTGAAATATTTTGATCACACAAATCTTGAAAAATGTTTAATGGATTTCTAATCATGTAAATGTATGCACAACATATATTTGTATAAGAAAAATATTTATTAGCCTCTACAATCTCGAAAAATGCGCCATTATTGATAATAAACTTATACTTATTATTTTTTTGAGAGATTAGAAATTGAATTAATTCATTAAAATCTAACATATTATCGAAAGTTATTTTTTTATTTGTGTCTGAGATCTCTTTAAAAAAATTAATAAATTCTTCTGAAAGATCGATAAATTCAAAATCATTATTAAAAGATGAGGGTAGATAAAATTCAAGAAAATTTTTAATAACAGTAATATCTTTTTTATAAAAGGTATTTAACCAAACTAGGTTTTTATTTAATAAATCATCTTCACTAAAATGATTATATGATGCAGATACATATTTTGGCGCAATGGTAGAAAATAATTTTTTATGCTTTTTGGATAAATTTTTAAGATCAATAATTAATTGTTTATAATTACCAGTTTTTAAATAATCATCAAATAAATTGTTATAATAATTTTTTTTGATATTTTTAAGTAAATTCACAACAAATCAAAATTAAACCATTAAAATGAATAGTCAACTTAACAACATTAAAATTGCCATTCAGAATAAAAACTTTCACCATGCTGAAAATTTATGTTGGGAGCTGTATAAAAATAATTCCAAAGATTATGAATTATTAAAACTTTTGGCTCTTTCGTTGCTTTTACAAAATAAAACTTATGGTGCAATAGAAAAATATCAACAGTTATATGATATGAATCAAAAAGATTTAGATGTATCAAACAACCTTTCTCATCTTTATCTCTCTATAGAGGAATTTGAAAAAGCAGAAGGTCTAATACAAACTTCTATCAACAACTATCCTGAAAGTTATTATCCCTATCTCAACCAAGGAGAATTATATTTCAGAAAAAGAGATTTCATTAATGCCAAAAAATCAATGGAAAAGGTTATAGAGTTAGTTAATGACATTCAAAAGCATGCAAATATTTTACATTTTGTCCAACTCTACGGAGATATTCTTTTGGCACTTAATCTAAAAGAAGAGGCTTTCAATTTTGTCAAAAATTGTTTCGAGATCAATCAAGACACTACTATCTTCTATTACTTAATGAACTTAGATAAAGACTTTTATTCACGTGAAAAAATAGATAAGTACGTTGACTCTAAATTAAAAATTAATTTTACCTCTGAATCTCAACGCTTTCAAATTTTAGCACCGATGTATTTTGGGTTGGGTAGATATAGTGAAAAAACTAATCCTCCATTATCAGAAAGTTGCTACATCAAAGCTAATGAACTCTCCAGTTTAGTTCAAAGGTTTCGCCCGCTAGATCATCAAAAACATATAAAAAAAATCAAAACCTTACATCAAGATTATCTTAAAATGAAAAAAACTCGAAATAACCTAGATGGGGATGGTTTAATTTTTATCATTGGGATGCCTCGTTCTGGTACCACACTTGTGGAATCAATTATCGGCGTTGATAAAAATGTTTTCTCTGGGGGAGAAATGATTTCTATACCTGAAATTTTAAAAAAATATTATGACAATAGCAATAAGAGCGATACCCCGCCAACTCTTGATGCAATCGCAGAAACATACATTCAAAGGACAAACTTTTTAAAAGGAAATAAACACTTCTTTATTGATAAGCTTCCAGCTAATTTTTACCATACTGGTTTAATTTTGCTTGCGATGCCAAAAGCAAAAATTATACATATTGAACGAGATCCGTGGGATGTAGCCATTTCCCTCTTCAAACAACTTTATATTTCTAACATCCCCTTTGCATCTAAGTTTTTTAATATTGCTTGTACTATTGCAAATTATGAACATTTGATGGATTATTGGAAAAGCAAAATTTCTGACAAATCCATGCTGTCCGTAAAATATGAGGATTTAGTGAAAAATGAGATTGTCGAAGCAAAAAAAATCATCGATTTCATTGGTGTAAAAGGATCATATAATAGTAGCTCAAGAAAAAACTTTTTTTCAAGAACGGCTAGCAAAATCCAAATTAAAAGCGACGTCCATCAAAAATCATTGAAAAAACAGGACTTTACCGTTCATCAAGCAGATTTTTTCCGAGATTTAGAGGCACAAAGAAAATTTTGGGATTTTAATTAATTGTAGGGCGTTGCATTTTTGCAACATTTTAAAGAAATTTTCCAGCAAAAACATTTAGTTTGTTAACTTTTTGTAATATTTGCATACTATCACATTCGTTAAATTAATTAATTTAATGAAAGGATAAATTTAACATGAAAAAAATCGCATTAATCGTATCTGCTATCTCAGCTGCTCTTTTCGCAAGTGCAACTGCTAAAGCAGATGTGTCAGTATCAGGTTCTGCAGGCTTAGGCTACGTATCTGGTAACGGCGCAGGAAGCTCAAAAGCATACAACGGTGGAGCTATGGAATTTGGTCTATCATCTGACTTAGGTAACGGTGTTGTAGTTTCTACAAGTGCAGGTATCTCATTAGACTCTAATGACGCTGCAACTTTAGGTTCAGTTGCTGCAACTGGTCTTAGCAACTTAACATTCGCAACTAGTGGCGCAACAATCGAAGTTGGTGGTGACATCGATATCGCTGGTGACGGCGTTGGTGAAGTTGGCGGCGTAGCTGGTGATCTAGTTGACGAAGGTGGATACAACTCTCTTGGTGTTTCTCCAGGTCTATCTGAAGAAGACGGTTACGGTATATCTGTTTCAACAGCCGTTGGCTCTGGTACAATCACTGCATCATACATTCTTGATGCTGATGGTGGTGCAAACAACGCTGCAACAAATGACACAGCAACTGCAACTGGTTTCCAGGTATCATTACCAATGGGTCCATTATCTGCAACTATAGGTTTTGCTTCTGATGACAAAAACAGTGAAAACGTATCAGGTGGTGAAATTGCTTACACAGTAGCTGGTGTTGGAACAATTACCGGTGGTATGTCTGAGACTTCTGACACAACTGATGAGTCAACTTGGGGTGTTGAATACTCCGGTACTCTAGGTGGTGCAAGTTTATCAGTAGGTTACACAAATGCATCTGCTGGTACTGCCGAGTGGACAAGAACTGAGGCATCTATTTCTCAGAGCATTGGTGCAGGCGCATCAGTATTCTTAGATATTCAGACTGCTTCTGGTGTATCTGCAACAAACCCAGGTACAAACCTAGCTATCGGAACATCATTCAGCTTCTAATTAATTAGAGCTAATAACTTTAAAAACCGCCTCTTTTTGGGGCGGTTTTTTTTTGTTTAAAAAACAAACCTTTGTATTATAACAATATTCCATATGAAAATTTTTCCACTACTTGTATTTATAGCAATCTCTTTATTTGGATGCTCCTCTCCAAATAATAATATTGAAAAAAATCTTAAAAAATTGGATGAGCAATACGGATATTGTGACAACCCTCACCGAGACCTTAATAAGAGGCAATATAGAATTTGTAAAGACAAAGAGCGTGCAGCTGGGGATGATTTTGAATTTAAGAATAAAAGTTTAAGAGAGATCGTACTTGGCTCTGATGGCTCTGATGGTAGCTTCCAGTCAATTGGGCAAATTCAGATGGTCAATGTGCATCTATGGAACGGCGCATTAGAAACTGTCATTGACTATCCAATAAAAAACTTAGACTCGTCAGGGGGCTATATCGAAACTGAATGGATAACCCAAGCCAACAACCCAAGTCAAAGATGCATTATAAAAATTAATATTACTAGTAGAGAGCTTGTCTCAAATGGAGTTAACTCTAAAATAATTTGTCAGAACAAGATTAATAGTGAATGGCTAAATGATGAATTATCATATGATAATGAAGCAAAACAATTAACTATCACCATTTTAAATAAAGCAAGCAAGTCGTATCAAAATAGTATTAACAGGTAGTTTGTCTAAAAACTCTAAATATATCCTCGAGATGTTTCCATACCCTTCGGGTAACATTCACATGGGACATGTTCGTAATTATGTAATCGGAGATATCTCTGCTAGATATCATAAGCTCAAAGGAGAAGAGGTTATCCATCCAATGGGATGGGATGCATTTGGACTTCCGGCTGAAAATGCCGCTATCCAATTTAACACACACCCTAAAGATTGGACAATTTTAAATATTGAGAATATGAAATCTCAACTAAAAAAACTTGATTTAGATTTAGACTGGGAGAGAGAATTAGCAACTTGTAATCAAGATTATTATCGTCATCAACAAGAACTGTTCATCGATTTGTATAATGCTGGTCTTGCCTATAAAAAAGATGCTTTAGTTAATTGGGATCCGATTGATCAAACTGTTTTAGCAAATGAACAAGTTATTGATGGTAAAGGATGGCGAACTGGAGCGACTGTAGAAAAAAAAACACTTTCACAGTGGTTTTTTAAAATAACCTCTTATGCTGAAGAGCTTCTGGAAGGTCTAGATTCATTATCACTTTGGCCTGAAAAAGTTAAAACTATGCAAAAAAATTGGATTGGGAAGTCTGTTGGTGCAGAAATTAAATTTGAAATTGATGGCTCAGATAGAAATTTAAATATATTTACAACAAGACCTGATACTATTTATGGCGCAACTTTTATAGCCGTGTCAGTAAATCATCCTATTGTGTCTAGTTGTCTCAAAGAAGATGAAATTAATGAAATTAAAAACAAATTTGACGGCATAAATAATGAAAAGGATAAGATTGGCGTCAAATTACAATTAAATTGCATACACCCTATTCTCAATAAAAAACTTCCCATTTATATTGCTAATTTTGTATTAGATAATTATGGAGAAGGTGCAATTTTTGGATGTCCAGGACATGATGAAAGAGATTATGATTTTGCAAAAAAATATGATTTACCGATTATTAAAGTAATAGACTGTGATGATAGTTTAATGCCCTTTACTGGCAACGGCAGAATCATAAATTCTCCATTGTTAGATGGGCTGACAAAAGACGAAGGAATTGTCAAAATCATAAAGTTTTTTGAAGATAAAAAAATTGGAAAAAAATCTATTAAATATAAATTGAGGGATTGGGGCGTTTCACGACAGAGGTACTGGGGTTGTCCAATACCTGTGATTTATTATGAGGATGGATCTCATCGAGTATTGGACAAAGACGAACTACCCGTACTATTGCCCTATGATGTCGAAATAAATCAAAAAGGTAATGCGTTACTCAGTCATGAAAAATGGAGAAAAATTATTTGTTCAAAAACGAATAAATTAGCTTATAGAGAAACTGATACTTTGGATACATTTGTAGATTCTTCATGGTACTACATTAGATTTTTAAATAGTAAATTAGATGTACCTTTTAATCCTGAAGAAATTAATAACCACCTACCAGTAGATAAATATATCGGTGGCATAGAGCATGCAATTTTACATCTGCTTTACTCTAGATTTTTTATGAAAGCATTAAGAGATATATATAAATTAAATATTAATGAACCCTTTAAACAACTTTTTACCCAGGGGATGATCACTCATAAAACTTATAAATCTAAGAACGGGGAATGGGTAATGCCTAAAAACGTTGCATTTAAAGAAGATAAGTTAATTAATGTTCAAGATAGTAGTATTGTGATCGAAGGCCCTTCTGAAAAAATGTCTAAATCAAAAAAAAATGTAGTAGAGCCAAATGAGATACTTGAAAATTTTGGTATTGATGCAACTAGAATTTTTATGATTTCTGACTCCCCTCCGGAACGTGAATTAGAATGGACAGACGAGGGGATACAAAGTTCAAAAAACCTCATAAATAGAATTTCAAGATATTTTGAAAATAAAAAAAATGAAATTTCAATAGATACTGAAAAAGCAATAACAAAATTTGTTCATGAAATTGAAAATAATATTTTAAGTTTTTCACTTAATAAATGTGTTGCTAATATTTATACTTTGTTCAACTTCCTAGAAAAAAATAAAGTCTATCTTGAAAATCATGAGCTTAGTAAATTAATTTTAACAAGTATATATCCAATAATTCCTTCGTTTGCGGCGAATACTTATAAAACCCTTTTCAATGAAAAATTGATAAATCATAAATGGCCAAAAATAGACATAAGTCTTCTTGTTGATAACAATTTACAATTACCTATTCAAATTAAAGGAAAATTAGTTTCTACAATAAAGACCCAAAGAGGTTATGCAGAAAACGAAGTTTTGGAAGAAATTTATGAAATTGAAAAAGTAAAGAACAAATTAAATAATAAAAAAATAATAAAAATTATAAATGTGCAAGATAAGATTATTAATATTATTACTAACTAGTATTACATTTGCTGGTTGTAATTCTTCAAAAAATTTACATTTTGATAGTCACAAATTTAAAGTAACTCATATAAAAACTGAGTATAGCGGTTTATTATTATCGAACTACTTAACCGCCTACCTAAAAAGTACTAATAATTATGCTGATGACTCAAAATTTATTATTAACGGTGAAATTACTCATAATAGAAAACCCTTCATCACCAATAAGGATAACACATCAGACAGAGAACAAGTTACCTCAACACTTCAATTATTTGTAAATGATAATGAAGAAAACTGTAAAATATATATTCATAAAGATAGCGTAGAACAGTTTTATATTTATGCTCCATCTTCAAAGCTATTAAGTAACAAAAATGCTCTGAAAAAGATTGAACGTGATAATACAGAAATTTTAGCCAGCAAATTTATAAGTATATTATTAAGGCTTGATCCTACTTGTAAAAAAAATTGAATAATATCAGTAAAATTGATGGTTTTTTTAAAAATATTCAAAAACAAAGTCTAATTTTAAATCACATTTCTGAAGAACTAGACTTGTTTTATATTTTTGTTTTAAAGTATTTTTCGAAATTAGTTCAATGTAAACTTGAAGAAAGTAAAAATGAGAGCATTGATACAAACGTAAATTTATTTGAAGAACAAAAAATTTATTTTTATAGGCTTAATAATTCTAAGATAAAAGATACTTTGCTTACAAAAAATACAAATTTTATTCTAATTACAGATTATAAAAATTATAAAAAATTGAATTCTAAATTTTTATCTCTTAATGGATACGATTTTAAAAAAGATATAAAGTTTTTTATTCATAATGTTTTAGGAATAAAAGACACAGCATTAATCGATTATTGTATTGAAAATCCTGTCATGATATATTCAGAGACTCATAAATATTTTATATCTGGTAATTATCAAGGTGATTTCAATAAAAAAGAAAAAGATTTTATACCTAATATTAGAAAAAATATTTTTCAAATTAAACGAGGAAATAACAATCCTAAGAAAATATATGATGCATTAAAAGATGAAATAAAATATAAAAGACTTAGTTTTTTAACTTATTAATTAAAAAATTATATTGCTCTAAATTATTAAAAAAAATCTTTATATTTCCTTTGCCACTTTTGCTATAAGTAATCTTGCTTTTAAAACCAATTGTTTGACTTAACTGAGTTTCTTCTTGTATCAGGTTTGGCTCAATTGAGTCTTTTTTATATTTGTTTTTTTCAATATCTCTGACTGAGATTTTACCTAGACTAATTTGAGCAAGCGCTTTTTCATCAAGGTCATCTGGTTTCTTTCCAACCAAAGCTCTTGCATGACCCATAGAAAGAATACCTTTGTTAAGGAGTTCAAAAAAATATGGATCTAAACTTAAAATTCGCAATAGATTAGTTATATGTGATCTACTTTTGCCAACTATTTTAGCTAATTCCTCATGTGTATATTTGTTTTTTTCAATTAACCTTTGATAAGCTTTGGCCTCTTCAGATATTTTCAAATTTTCTCTTTGAATGTTTTCAATTAATGATATTTCATCTTTATCAAGATCTTTCGGTAACAATAAAGCGGGGATGATTTTTAAATTAGCTATTTGTGCCGCTCTCCATCTTCTTTCACCAGCAACCAACATATAATTATCATCAGCTTTTTTAGATAAGATAAGTGGCTGTATTACGCCGTTTTTATGAATTGATTGGGCAAGTTCTTCTATTTTTTCTTTATCGAATTCTTTTCTAGGCTGATTTTCATCTCTAAATATTTTTTCTATTGGAATTAAAAGCAGGCCGTTATCTTTTTTATTTTCCAAATTGAGATCTGCTTTATTTCCAAGTAAAGAAGAAAGTCCTTTTCCTAATTTTTTATTGGATACCATCATTACCCCTTTCTAAAAATTCCTTTGCTAGTGCGATATAAGCTTGGGAGCCGCTACATTTTAAGTCATATATGATTGCGGGCAAGCCATGACTTGGCGCCTCAGATAAAGTTACATTCCTTGGCACATTAAATTTATAAACGTTTGTATCAAAATATTCACGAGCCTCTTTTTCAATTAAAGACGATAAAGAATTTCTTTTATCGAACATAGTTAAAATAATACCATTCAGTTTTAATTCAGGATTTAAATTATTTTTAACAGCATCAATTGTTTTAACTAATTTAGATAGGCCCTCTAATGCAAAAAATTCGCATTGAACGGGAATTAAAACTTCATTACTTGCGGTGAGCGAGCTTATTGTAAGCAATCCAAGAGTAGGTGGTGTATCAATAAATATATAATCGTAAGATTGTTTAAGATCTGAAATATAGTTCTTAAGTAAGTAATTTCTATTTTCGTCTTCGGCCAGTTCATACTCTGCTGCTGCTAAATCTTCACAAGCAGAAATAACATGGAGATTTGGGATCTGGGATTTTTGAATAGCCTCATTAATATTAATAGAGTTACTAAAGACCTTGTATATTGATAACTCTGCATCATAAGCATTAAATGAAATTGAGGAGTTATATTGGGGGTCCATATCAATTATTAATACTTTTTTATCTATAGATGCTAATGCAGTCGCTAAGTTTACTACTGTTGTAGTTTTGCCCACCCCTCCTTTTTGATTTGCAATAGTAATAATCATTTTGCTTGTAAAACTATAATCCTGGATTCATCTGAGGTAATGCTTGGAAAATCTTTCCAACTAAAACTTTCATTGCTAACTAATTTTAACTCTTCTAAGTATGATCTTCCCTTCAATAAAATATATTGAGTTTGATCAGTAACCATCTGCTTAGTGAAATTTAAAATTTTTGAAATTGGCGCGAAGGCTCTTGCTACAATGTATCGTGCATTTGATAAAGATATCTCGGCTAAGGGTTGATTATGAATAGTACAATCAAGCCCTAGTCGCAATTTGCAATTCTCAAGAAATGCTGATTTTTTTGGGGATTTTTCGACCAAATGTAAATTTTTATATCCAATGATTGATAGTAATATTCCTGGCAAACCAGCACCCGTTCCTAAATCGATAGTTAAATTATTTTTCTCAGTCATGTATTCATGTATTTGTATGCAATCTAAAAAATGTCTTTGATCAAAATCATCAATTGTACTTTTGCCAATTAAATTCATATGTTGGTTTGCGTCTAATAATAATTTTTTATACTCCAATAATTTATTGAATATGTCAGAGCAATTTTGAAAATTTTCCTTACAATATTTTTCCAACATTGGCTCAAGCAACTCTATCACCCTTAATTTTTTTATGTTTAACAATTTGAAAAAGGGCACTTGGAGTAATTCCTGAAATTTTTCCAGCATCATACAAATTCTCTGGCTTAAACTTATTTAGTTTTTCAAGTATCTCTTTTGAGAGAGAGGGTATTTTATTAAAGTCAACATTTTTTAAATTCATATTTTTATTTTTATTTAATTGTTCGTATGACTTTTTTTCACGATCATAAAATACTTCATA
>LXNH01000369.1_pt1 | contig 11748 bp, 7 predicted proteins | sample 809111 | NCBI WGS metagenome assembly LXNH01 (sample SAMN04870528, study PRJNA318959) | seawater metagenome | biome: 00002010; material: water; isolation source: marine seawater | place: Greece: Milos, Mediterranean Sea | collected 2013-05-29 | depth 5-7 m
TTTCTCCAACAATAGCCTTTTATAGTGCAGGTGTTACCAAAGATGGATTCGTTTTGCTTTTTTTAATGTTGGCGTATATTTTCCGACAAAATTTTAAACACCTGTTCATCTTAATTTCAATATCAATAAGACCTTTTATAGCAGCAAATTATTTAGGGTATTTTTCTGATATGAGCATCCGTAAAAAGATAACTTTTGGAATAATAATTTTAACAATAGCCTTGCCTATTTTGTTCGCTCTCATTGAGTTTTTAGGTTCAATTTTTGATTTATATCTCAATGCTGTATTTATTCGCTATCAAGTTTCTATATCTAATGTCTTAAATATTTCAAGTTCACCACTGGGAGTAATTTTCATTTTGGAAGCATCTTTCGCACTGCTAGCTTTAGTGTATTTCAGAATTGGAAATGCATGGATATATCTTTCTTTAATACTTTTGTGCATCATTTCTCTTTATAATTTTAACGTGCTATCTAGAATGGTGGTGATATTCATATTTTCATGCGTGATATTCCAAACAGCTGCTAATGACAAAAGAAAAACTTAACTGCATAGCATTCATTGAGGTTCCTTTTCAAGCCCTTGTATTAAATTCAGTTAGGAACACGATGCAGATAAATAAAATAATAGTCATCGAAAGACCTAATTGGTCTGTTGGTAAAGAAAAATTTTCAGCATTAAAGTGCAAAAATATACTTTTTCAAAATATCTATATTTCACTGCTTATGCTGATCGTAAATAGAATTTTCTATAAAAATTTAATCCTTCCATCACACTTAGGTTCTTTCAATAGATTTCTCATTGACATATCTAAACTAATCTACAAAAAAGTTTTTGTACTTGACGATGGAAACTATTCATTCAAGCAGCCAAACTGGCTCTTAGAGAAGACAAAGAGACATAAGAACCTTTACTGGCTGTCTCATTTTTTTAAAGACAACACTGCTCAAAATTTATACTCTTTTTCTTTGTATAATCCTCAACATAATCAATCATATGAAAATATGACCTTTCTGCTTTTACCTGACTTTGAAGGATTGGGAGTAAGCTATCAAGAAGAATTAGAGATACTAACAAATATTTTAAAAACTTTTGCTAAAACAAAATTAATTGCGTTCCCACACAGAAGAGGTAGGTTTAAGCTTTATGAAAAGTTGAATATCAATACTAAAACAGATATAAATTGTTTTGAAGATTGGTACCTATCAAGCAGTTTTAAAAATTGCAAAATAGTGTCATCACCTTCCTCAGCTGTATGGGTTCTACAGGACAAAAGAGTAAGTGTTTTAATTATGTGTAAAAAACAAATAAAATTAACTCATAAAGAAAATCTTTTTTATAGACAGTTTGGTGAGATATGAAATCTACAAAGAATTTATGTTTCTTAGCAGGTCCTGGTTTTATGCTAAATTACCATACTCAAAACTTCATATCTTCTTGCAGAAATAATGGACATAAAGTTTTTTTAGCTTGCCTTGATAAAGGAGATGAAAAAAATATGAACTTTGATTTCAACACTAAAAGAAGATCCTTTCTAATAACAGATATTAAAAAAACCCTAGAATTTAAAAAATTTATTGAACAAAATGAAATCAAGGAGTTAATTTTCTTTTCACCAAAAGCTTCACTGATTGCTATTGTAGTAAAGTTATTGTTGCCAAAAATAAAAATTATTCACTGGCATAGGGGCATATATTATCAAAATTGGAAAGGTATAAAATTTATAATGGCATCTTTTTTAGACTGGTTAATCCTAAAAGTTTCTAATAAAAATTTTTATTGTTCACGGTCTCAGCTTGACTGGTTAAAAAGAAAAAAAATTGCACCTCAAAAAGAAAAATTTGGCAGGAAATATCAAAGTTTCAAAGGGATTTATCAGACCAATTATCAAAAAAATACAAGAAGTTATCAATTTGGCTACATTGGAAGAATATGTGAGGATAAAGGTTTTAACGATTTCTATTTACTCTTTAAGGCCGTTAAAAAAAGGAAACTCAATTATAGTTTTTTGATTAAAGGAACATTAGATAGTTCAAGCAAGGATATTGTAGACAAATTTAATGAGATAATTAGTGATAATTCGGTAACATATTTAAGATGGGATAAAGATATTGATTATTTCTTTAGGAATATAGAGATACACTTTTTCCCCTCTTTTAGAGAAGGTTTTGGAAACGTCGCAGTAGAGGCTGCATCATTTGGTGTGCCAACTATTGCAGTTTCAGGCGTAGGAATAGATGATTCTGTTTCAGAGAGATCAGGTGTTCTTGTAGAAAGTAGAGATGATCTTATTCTTGAGGCTCTAAATATGATTAATGATAAAAAAGTGGCATCAAATAAATCGGTAAGTAATAGCGCAATGAGTTGGGCTATAAGTAATTTTGATTCCAAGAATATTATAAATGAGTTAGTAAAGTTACATGGTTACTGAGAATAAAGTTTTAGCTGTTATTCCTGCACGTTCAGGCTCGAAAGGCATTGCCAGAAAAAATTTACGTTCTTTAAATGGCAGTCCTTTAATAAGTTATGTAATTAATACTTTAAAAAAAGTTAAAAATATTGATCTTACTGTTGTGAGTACAGATTGCGATGAAATAAAATACATTTCAGAACTTTGTGGAGCTAAAGTTATTGACAGGCCAAAAAGCCTTTCGAAAGATGATGTGACTATAGACCCTGTAGTTCTGAATGCTGTTGATATTTTACAATCTCAAAACCTAAACTTTGATATTATTTTGACTGTTCAGCCTACATCCCCCTTTTTGAAGCCAGAAACAATTTATAAAGCCATAGATTTATTTGAAAATGAGGAAATTAATTCTGTAATTTCGGTTGAAGAAGATACTCACCTTAGATGGGCAAATATTTCTAGCCCAAAACCATTATTTGCTGAACGTGCTAATAGACAAGATCTTCCAAAAGAGTATAAAGAAACTGGCGGCATAATTGCTGTGAGATCAAATAAATTCATACAATCAAGAATAGTTGAGCCTGTTAAACTAGTTGAACTAGATCATATAGAAGCAATTGATATAGATTTGCCAGAAGAATTATTATTTTCTGAAGCAATTACTCATAGAAAGAAAATAGCACTTTGGCCATGCGCAACTGTTGAAAAGGGAATGGGTCACGTTTATCGTCAATTAATTATAGCTGACCATCTTATATCTCATGATTTATATTTTTGTGCTGTTGGAAAAGATTTTACAGGACTTGAAAAAATCGAAGAAACTTTTTACCAATTACATTACGAGGACTCCAGTGATCAAATGATCAAATGGCTAACAAGCGAAAATTTTGATGCTGTGATTTTGGATATACTTGATACAGATAGAAAAACTGTTGAAATCTTAAAGTTAGATGGAATCAAGGTAATTACATTTGAAGATTTAGGGGAGGGTGCAAAAATTTCTGACATGAGCATTAATGCACTATATAGTCATAGTATTGCAGATTCACAATTATCCTATTTTGGTTCGGACTATTTTGTTTTGAGACCTGAATTTTACTTAGCAAAAAACAAAAAGAGGACAACAAAGAATAATGTAACGATAATTTTTGGCGGTTCTGATCCGAACAACATATCTTTAACAGCACTTTCAGAAATTCTTGGTTTAGAAGAGCTAAATCAAATTAATTTAATTATAGGTCCAGCAAACACAAATGCTAAGACTATTGAAGAATTTGTTTCAAATAATGATGCATGCAAAAAAGTAAACATAGTCCACAATTCAATGAGGGTTTCTGAATATTTTAATAATTCAAAGATTGTAGTGTGTTCTGGTGGGCAAACACTTTATGAGGTTATATCAATGGGTCTTCCGGCAATTGTAATATCACAAAACAAGAGAGAACTTACTCATGGACTTCTTAGAGATAATTTTTCTGGTCTAATTAATTTAAAAGATTTTGCCTCATATGAAAAAGGCAGTATAAGAAAACATATAATTAAGATTTTGACTGACAAAAAATACTATAATGATCTCTGCAAAGAATGTGAGAAATTAAATCTCAAAGATAGCACAAAGCGGGTAGTTAACTTAATTAATAGCTGCCTGATATCAAACTAGATATGAATGTAAAAAAACCTTTTTTTATTGCAGAAGTTGGTGTAAACCATGAAGGCTCGGTGAGTAAAGCAATTGATATGATTATTAGTTCAGCCAGAGCAGGCGCAAATTGCGTCAAATTCCAGATGTATAAGGCAGATGAGCTTGCTATAGCAGATAGTCCAGCATATTGGGATACATCTAAAGAAAAAATAAAAAGTCAACACTCACTTTTTTCTAAATTTGACAGTTTCAACTTAGATGAATACAAGAAGCTTGCAGAAATATGTAAAGAGTATGATATTGAGTTCATGGTAACTCCCTTTTCAAGAGAGGGTGTTAATATTGCAAAATCATTTTGTAACCGTCTTAAAATAGCATCAGCTGATATTACAAATTACCCTCTCTTGGAAGAAGCAGCAAAAACTGATTTACCACTAATATTATCAACAGGGGCAGCTAAATATGGCGAAATTCAACAAGCAATAAGCTTAGTTAGCAAGTATAACACTAAAAAAATAACCCTTTTACATTGTGTGCTTAATTACCCAACAAAACTTGAAAATGCTTATTTAAAGCGAATTGTAGAGCTTAAAGATAGATTCCCAAATTGCAATATTGGTTATTCAGATCACGTCCCTCCTAATGAATCTAACTTGACTCTTTTATTATCTCTTATATGCGGATCAGAGGTCATTGAAAAGCACTATACATATGATAAAACAATTCCTGGTAACGACCACTATCATGCTTTTGATGAAGACGACTTAATGAGATTTTATAATTCAATTGACGAATACAATAATCTTTTAGGGGAAGAGTTTGATGAAGATGTGTTTATAGCTATACAACAGTCAGCAATCCTGAACGCAAGAAGAAGTATAGTCGCAAAAACAAATATTGTGAAAGGCGAAAAATTCTCAAAAGAAAACCTTGACACGAAAAGACCGGGGACAGGCATTCCAGCAAGCAGGTGGTATGAAATAATTGGCAAAACGGCAGCAGGACCAATATCGTTAGATTCCCAGATAAACGACTCTGATATTGTTTAACCAAATGAATAGAAAAGTAGGGGTAATAGGCTTAGGGTATGTTGGATTGCCTCTTGCTTGTCTTACTGCCTCAAAGGGTATTGAAACCATTGGTTTTGATTTAAATAAAAAAAAAATAGAATTAATTTCTAACGGCATTTCCCCAATTAGAGATAAGTCAGTATCAACAGAACTAGATATCGCACTAAAATCAGATAATCTTAGTTTGAGCAATAGCATAGATGATCTCTCTGAGTGCAATATTTATCTAGTATGTGTGCCAACACCTATTCTTGAAAATAAACAGCCGGATTTAAGCATCTTGCTAAATGCTACAGAAATGATATGCGAAGTTTTAAAAACAGATGATATTTTGATTATTGAATCTACAGTTTTCCCAGGAACATGCGAGGACTATGTAGAAAAGCTTATCTTTGAGAAAACAAACATGGATTCAAGAAAAGATTATGTTCTTTCTCATTGTCCTGAAAGAGTAAACCCCGGAGACCCTTACTGGAATACATCGAATATCCCAAGGGTAATTGGATCAACTACCAAGGAAGGCAATCTAAAAGCAGCTCAATTCTATGCACAAATTTTAGAAGGGGAGATAATTGAGGTAAAAGATATACAAAAAAGAATTTGCAGATCTTCTTTACCAACACATGATGAGAACAACAATAAAAAAAATATTCCAAATGGAAGCATCACTCTTATGGAAACTATAAGAGATGCAGAAGCCGTCAAGGCAATGGAGAATACAGTAAGGGATGTAAATATTGCATTTGTAAATGAGTTAGCAAAAATAAGCCGCGTTCTTAAACTAGATATTGTTGATATTATTGACGGTATGGAAACAAAACCATTTGGAAAAGGACCATATTACCCAGGAATTGGTGTTGGTGGTCATTGTATAGCTGTCGATCCAGAGTGGTTAAAAAATGCATCCAACAAAGCAGGATATTTCCCAGAGATGATAAACCTAGCACGTCACACTAATAATGAAATGGCAGTTTTTGCCGTGAATATAATTAAGGATCTTTGTCAGAAGAGTGGCTTAAATCATAAAGATTTGAATTGTCTTCTGTTAGGGGTTTCATATAAAAAAAACATTGATGATTCTAGAGAATCCCCTTTTTACACTGTGGAAGAATTAGCGAAAGATACGTTTAAGAGTATTAGTGTTTATGACCCGTTTTTCCCTGAGATTAGTACAAGCAATAACCTTGAAACACTCGTTAACAACACAGACATAATTATTTTGATTACCAATCACGACATTTTTGTAGACTTTATTCACAGCTTTGATTTCTCAAATACAACTGTCAAGATTATGTTTGATGGAAGAAATTGTATAGATTCAAACAAAATTGCAGGAAATATAATTTACTCAGGCATAGGAATAAGGAATTAAGGTGAAAAAAAAATTATTGATTATTGAGTTAAATGAAATTAACTTTGATTTAGCTAAAAATTACATCGAAAATGGGCATAATTTAGAGAATTTTACCTCAGTATTAAATAGCTTTACATTTTCTCATTCTACCTCTGAAGAACAATATGAAAACTTAGAACCTTGGATTCAATGGGTTTCTGCACATACAGGTAAGTCTTATTTTGAACATAAAATATTTAGGCTTGGTGATATTGAGAATAAAGAGAACCCAGAGCAAATTTTTGAAAAGCTTGAAAGATTAGGATTTTCAGTTGGTGCAGTTTCTCCAATGAATGCAATAAATGCATTGGAAAGTCCAAAATATTTTATCCCAGACCCATGGACCAACACCAGTCCAGACAATTCTAGATTGTCAAAAAAAGTATTTAAAATGCTTAAGCAAACAGTCAATGATAATTCTATGGGAAAAATTAGTTTAAGCTCTGTGCTCACCATTATTGAATTAGTGCTTAGAACACTTGATATCAAAAATTTAATTTTTTTTGTAGATCTTGTAGCTAAATCAGTTTTAAAGAAAAAATGGATGAAGCCGATGGTTTTGGATTATTTAATTCATAAACTACATTTGAAACTATTTAAAAAACACCAACCAGATGTTTCTTTTGTTTTTTTAAATGGAGGTGCGCATATCCAGCATCATTACTTTTCGAACTCACCATATGCATCTCCCAAGAAAGAAAATCCAAAGTGGTACATCGATCCTGAAGAAGACCCTATATTAGATATGCTAATTCATTACGATAATTTAATTGGAGAATATTTAAAGCTGGACCAAAAATTAATAATTGCTACTGGGCTAAGCCAAATCCCCTTTGGTAAAAATGCTTTCTATTGGAGATTGAAAGACCATAGAAGATTCTTAGATATGCTTGGAATAAAATACCTTGATGTTTTGCCAAGAATGACAAGGGATTTTGAAATAAGATTCTCAAATCTCGAAGACCAAGAAAAGTGTAAAAATATACTTCAGGCCATAAAAGTAAAAAGAGATGGCAAATTTGTCTTTGAGGAGGTTGAAGAAAGGAGAAACAGTATTTTTGTAACATTAACTTATGAAGATGAGATCTTTAAGGATGATCGTGTAGTCCACTCGTGTGTTGAGATAAATCTATATGACCAAGTAACATTTGTTGCTATTAAAAATGGTATGCATTCCTCAAAAGGTTATGTCATGTGCTCCCCAAATATTAAGGAAAAATTTAAGGAAAATGACCATATTAAAAACTTAAATAATCTAATAATTCAATCAATGTTAAATCAATAAAACTGTGAAATTTAACATCATAAACAATAAAGAATATTTTTTTTGGTATTTAGATCTGCTTCAAATTTTCAAACATGTGTAGTACCATGTGAAAATTGTGAAACATGTATTTAAATCAATTCTTTTTTTAGGATTATTTCTTGGATCACAAGAAATAAACCTTGATAAAATAGATCCGAGATTATTAGAAAATTTAACATCTGAACAGATATCATCCATAAATGAAAGGTCTCAAGAGAGGAGTGAATTTAACTATCAAGCAAATAATCAAAAGCCTAGATTTGAAGAAAGTTTGATAGATTCGCTTGAGTATGAAACTCAAAAATATGGATATAGTTTTTTAAAAAAAACTCCCACAACAATCACTCCCACTGGTGATCTTCCCTTTCCTCTTGATTATAAAGCCTCTTTGGGCGATACATTGTCAATTATTTTGTCAGGTTCTAAAGATTTGAGTTATGACTTTAGGGTAAAGCTAGATGGATCAGTTTTAATTCCAGATTTAGGTTCAGTTAATGTTGTTGGTCTCAGTATCGAGACCATTTCTGATAAAATTCAAAAATTAGTAGACAAAACGTACGTAGGAGTTCAGGCAGACGTAAGTCTGACTGATCTAAGTGCAAAAAAAATAACAATTGTTGGTGCAGTAAAAGTACCTGGAACATATCTTGTGAATCCGTATACCTCGATTTCAAATGCACTTGCTTATGCGGGTGGGGTTGAAGACTTTGGTTCACTAAGGGATATTGTTCTGATCAAACCCAACGGAGCAACCTCCAAATTTGATTTATATGATCTGCTTATATTTGGTGATAGATCAAAAGATTTAGTTATAGGGGCGGGCGATACTATTCTGGTAAAAAGTACTTCTAGTTTTGTGGAGGTGAAAGGTGAAGTTATTCGTCCACACATTTACGAGTATAAACCGACGGACACATTTAGAAATATAATTTATGATTTTGCTCTCGGGCTTACAAGAGGTGGTAATGATGAAACTATTTATGCAGAAAAAATTGAAAATAATACTTTGATCTCCTTCAATCCCAATTTGGAAAAAAAAATATTAGCTGATGAGATTGAAACATTAAAAGTTTTAAAAAATAGCTACTCAAAAAATCTGGATATTGAAATTCTAGGTAATGGGGTACAGCAAAATTTATTGAGTCTAGAAGATTTTAGTACACTGGGCGAGGTTGTTGATACCGTTTTATTCTCGGATAATGTTTATCCTTTTTATGCAAGTCTTGAACAGGATTCATCACTTGGCTTTTCAAAAGAAAAACATTCTTTTTCAATTTTAGACCCTAATACCTATATGGGAATTGGCCTAAATAAAAACCCAAAAATATTCTTCTATTCAAGAAAAGATATAGATGATTTTCAAATAATTTTGGGTACTAAAAGTGAAGATGTGCTCACAAGTGAAGATGTGCTCACAAGTGAAGAGGTGGAAATAAGTAAAGAAGCACAAATAAAAAACCCAGTTTCACAGATGAGCCAAAACCAAATTTTAGAGACTGGGATTGAAATGAGAGAAACTCAGTTTTCCAACACTTCATCTACTGGTCAAACATTTGAGTATGTAGGTGATGGTCTATTTTTTGACATTGAAGAATCTCGATATTTAACATTTGATGAAGTGAAAACTCGTGAAAATGAAATGGATGATATTTATGCAGCTTTTGATACGGTTTCAAAGAAAAGCCTTAAAAATTTTTATTATTCTAAGGGCAGGAAGATATTGCCAATTGAGGGAGTTATTTCTCCAAAGATGCTTGTAGATTTCTTTGGGATTGCCGAGAATCACTATACGGAAAATTCGATTGTTTCTTTAAAGTCTGGCAGCACCGAAGTTGGTTATTTGAAGGAAACAAATGCAGCTCTAATCAATGCAATATATATCCCAGAAATTCCATTTAAATCAACAAAAGTAATTATTAAGGGGTTAGTTAAATCACCCGGTACTTATGATCTACCTATTGGCACAACACTCAATGATTTATATACAATAGTGGATGGTTTTTTAGATCAAGCAGATACAGATTCGATTATATTCCTGAGGGAAAGCATAAAACAAAATGAGATGGAAGCAATAGAAAATTCTAAACAACTTATTTTTGATTCACTGTTCAATGCTGCTGGAGAAGCGGCAGTAATTGGGAATAGCTCATCAAATAGTCTTTTGCCACTGGTAAATCTTGCCTCAAATATTGAACCAGTCGGTAGGCTAACAGGTGATTTGCAAAAAGATTCAATACTAGCAAAAAACTTAATCTTGGAGGATGGTGATGTAATTGAAATAGTTCCAAAAAGAACTCTTGTTACAATCACAGGACAAGTTTTACAACCATTGACTGTTGCTTATGATGAATCCTTTAATCTTGATAATTACATATCTTTGAGTGGTGGCTTAACACAATATGCCGATAAAAAATCCATTTATATCATAAGAAAAAATGGAACATCAGTGCCATTTGATAGTCGATTGTTTGTTATGGGCACTAATATTTTACCGGGTGATACAATCGTAATCCCAAGAGATTTAGAACGTCTTTCACCTCTTCCACTAGTCAGAGTTGCAACATCAGTAATTTCTGATATTGCTTTTGCAGCCGCTTCTTTAAATTCGTTAAGAAACTAATTTGAAATTGAAAAATAGCATAATTTTTTTTTATTTCTTATTAGGTAATATTTTTGCAGGGTTTAACAGCTATGGCAAGCTGGGATACATCCATACACCATCTGCTTATAGCCTTCCTGAAGGATATTATCTCATTAATTTATCAAGAAACAATCCAGATAGACGCATCAGTTTAACAGCAAGCCCCTTCAACTGGTTAGATGCAACTGTTTTTTACGTTGATGTTGCATGGAAAGCCTACCCTAACTTTAATCAATCGTACAAAGATAAAGGATTTAATATTAAGCTGACTCCAGTTAAAATTTTTGATCATGATCTTGCTATTGGATTGCATGATGTTGCTGGAACTGGTTTTTTTGCATCAGAATACATAGTTTTAAGCAATACAAGAAGTAATCTTGAATATTCGTTTGGTATTGGTTGGGGTGGCTTTAGTGAAGGTCTAAAAGTATCGAATCCGTTGACTATTTTTGACAAAAGGTTTTCTACACGTCCAGAATTAAATGTAGGCGCCGGTGGAAATTTTGATAAAAATCAGTATTTTTCAGGCGAAGCAAGTCTTTTTTTTGGAGGAGCTTATAGATTTAATAGAAACTTTTCATTAATCCTTGAAATCGACCCAACAAATACAAATGATGAAGATATACCCTATTCAAGAAAATCAAAAATCTATAGTTTTGGTGTTAATTACAATTATGGAAATTTTTCAGTAAAAACATCCTTCCAAAGAGGGACAGACTTTGGACTACAAATTTCTTATTTTGGAGATGCAACAGAATTTAGCTCAATTTCACAAATTGAGACTTCAAAAAAAATTAAGACTTATGCAGATCTACAGAAGCATCTTGCCTCACTAGATATAGGGCTCAAGTCAGTTTCAGCTGATGAAGACAGTGTTCAAATAAGTGTAAGACAAGTAAGCTATTTTGATCAAAGCGATGTCGATAGAAAAGTAACTCAAAGTGTAAGGCACAGTGATTTTCTAGAATTCAAAGAAGTTGTGGTCAAGCAGTATTATCAAGGAATGAACGTTTCTTCAACCACACTTGATGCCAATTATATCTATCCAGTGAAAAGTAGAAAATTTAAAAAAGATCGTGACTTATATATTGTAAAAGATAAGTTCCCCTACATTAGCTCAAAAATTTTTCCTGTCATTAAAAATTTTATAGCAGGGAGAGAGGGTTTTTATTTAGGAGGGTTACAGCTCAATGGTGATCTTGAAGTAACATTGAGGGAAAATGTTCTGATGTTAGTTAATTTGAAGTATAACATCTGGGATAATTTTTCGAATTTAATTTACCCA
>LXNH01000371.1_pt1 | contig 11727 bp, 6 predicted proteins | sample 809111 | NCBI WGS metagenome assembly LXNH01 (sample SAMN04870528, study PRJNA318959) | seawater metagenome | biome: 00002010; material: water; isolation source: marine seawater | place: Greece: Milos, Mediterranean Sea | collected 2013-05-29 | depth 5-7 m
CCCTTTTGTTCCTGGCTGGCATGCCCTGGGCCATCAATGCCGGCCTGCGGTTCAACGCCTGCATGACGTCCTGGAGCAATGTGCGTTTCGATTTCCAGGGCCGCTATGGGCGCGCGCTGCTGGTTTTCGTGCTCATCCCCCTAGTTTCGGTCTTCACGCTCGGACTGCTCGCGCCCCTGGCCACGCAGCGCCTGGCGCGCTACGCGGCGTCAAGCTACCGCTTCGGCGCCGCGGCCTTCAGCTGCGCGCCGCGCCTGGGAACGCTGTATGCCGCGCTACTGCGCAGCATGGCGCTGTTGCTCGCGGTCTGCCTTCTCGGCCTGTTGATCACCCAGTTGGCCGGAACGGCGATGATCCCCGAGTTCTCGCTTGCAGAAATGCTGCGAGGACTGTCCGGGCCGTTGCCGAACCGCCATCGCCCGCTCACGCCCGGCCTGCGCATGTTCCTGGCCGTGCTGCCCGTCATGCTCGCGATGCTCTACGCCGCCGTGATCGTCGCGGCCATGTACTACAGCGCCTGCGCCCATAACGAAACCCTCAGCCGCTGCGCGTTGGCGGGCGGCCATCGCCTGCACAGCGACATGGCGCCGCTGCGCTATATCTGGATCACGCTGTCCGGCCTCGCGGCTAGCCTGGTCAGCGCGGGCCTGGCCTACCCCTGGGCGCGCGTGCGCCGCTACCGCTACGTGGCGCAATGCATCACTGTCCTGGCCGCGCCGGGCCTGGACGAATTCATATCGCAACAGCCGGCGCGTCGCCCCGGCGCCTTTGGCGCCGAACTCAGCCAGCTCGAAGGCTTTGCCGTTGTCTCATCGCTCTGACCTCCCCCTGCCCACAGGTGGCCCGGCCGACATGCCCGGCGCCGCGGACGCCGCGGCAGGCCATGCGATCCACGGACGGCTGTTCGAGGCTCGCGCGTCGGCCAGCCGCCCCGCGACCCTGTATTGGCGCGAGGATGGCAGCCTGATCCTGCGGCATGGCCAAGCGCAACAAGCGCTGCCGGCCGGCAGCGTGCGGTGGTCCAGCCGTATCGGCACGGCCGTCCGGCGCGCCACGCTGCCCGGCGATGGCATCTTCGAGACCGCCGATAACGACCAAGTCGACCGGCTGGAATGCCTTCACGGCCGCCGCACGCATCTGCTGCACCGCCTGGAACGTCTCAACCTGCCTGGGCTGGCGCTGGCGGCGCTGGTCACGCTGGCGTTCCTCGTAAGCCTGCGCTGGACCATCCCGTGGCTGGGCGACGCCATCGCCCGCACGGTTCCCCCCGCTGTCGAAGGCCGTCTTGGCGCCCACGTCCTGCAGACGCTGGATCAGACCGTATTGCGCCCCAGCCAACTCTCCCCCAACCGCCAACGCGCCATCCAGGCAGTGTTCGATGAATTGACGACCTATGCCGACGTGGGGCCGCAACGGCCACGACTGCTGTTCCGCCAGGCAGGCCCACTGGTCGGGGCCAACGCCATGGCATTACCGGGGGGCAGCGTCATTGTCACGGACGAATTGGCGCGCCTCGCCGAAACACCCGAAACCCTGGCCGGCGTACTGGCCCATGAAATCGGCCACATACAGCATCGCCACGGGATACGACGCCTGGGACGACTAGCCGGCCTGTCCACCGTGGCGCTGCTTTTCAGCGGCGACACCACCAGCCTGCTGCACGAGGCCAGCCTGCTGGGCACGGGACTGCTGGATCTGTCCTACTCGCGCGCCTTCGAACACGAAGCCGACGCCACCGCGGTGTCGCTGCTGCGCCAATCCGGCAGGGACCCGGCGCTGCTGGCGGCGCTACTACAACGCCTGAGCGCGCAGTCCGCGGCGGCGGGCGCCCTGCCGAACTGGCTGTCCAGCCATCCCGCGACGGATGCGCGGACGCGCTTCATCCTCGAAGCACGTTAGCCCGCGCCGGCGCCGCGCCACCCGGCATGCCTTGCTCCGCACTCCAACCTGTGTAAAATCCTGCCTCGACGCATCTGCAACGGATGCGCATCGCTACGACAGCGATCTTCGTGGACCCGGCATCGCCGGGTGGCTCGGCCGGGCGCCTATCCCTCGGACAATCCCAAGCGACTTACGGCTCGCTCCAGACTCGACATAGCATTTCGCTGCGATGCCGCGCTTGCTGACTTCAAGTTGGCCAAACCATGTCTTTTGTTTCCTCGTTCCGCCGTGACTGGCTCGCCAGTCCCCGCGCCGACATCCTCGCGGGCATCGTCGTTGCCCTTGCCCTCATCCCGGAAGCCATCGGCTTTTCGATCATCGCCCACGTCGATCCCAAAACCGGCCTGTATGCCTCGTTCTCGATCGCCGTCATCATCTCGCTGGTCGGCGGCCGTCCCGGCATGATCTCCGCCGCCACGGCCGCCGTGGCGGTGGTCGTCGCGCCCTTGGTGATCGAGCATGGCGTCGACTACCTGTTCGCCGCCACCGTCCTGATGGGAGTCATCCAGGTCCTGGCCGGATTCCTGCGGCTCGACCTGCTGATGCAGTATGTTTCGCGGTCGGTCGTCACCGGCTTCGTCAATGCGCTCGCCATTCTCATCTTCATCGCGCAACTGCCGCAACTGACCGGCGTCACCTGGGTCAGCTACGCCATGGTGGCGGGGGGCCTGGCCATCATCTACCTGTTCCCGCTGCTGACGCGGGTGGTGCCCTCGCCGCTGGTCGCGATCATTGTGCTGACAACCCTCAGCATCCTGGGCGGCCTGTCGGTCAATACCGTCGGCAGCATGGGCAAGCTGCCCTCCGCCCTGCCCTCCTTCCAATTGCCGGACGTGCCGTTTACGCTGGACACGCTGCGCATCATCCTGCCCTACTCGCTGACCATGGCGGCGGTGGGCCTGCTCGAATCGATGATGACCGCCCAGATCGTCGACGACATGACCGACACGCCCAGCGACAAACGGCGCGAATGCAAGGGCCAGGGCATCGCCAACTTCGTCACCGGCTTCTTCGGCGGCATGGGCGGCTGCGCCATGATCGGCCAGTCCGTCATCAACGTGAAGTCCGGCGGATCGACCCGGCTGTCCACCTTCGTCGCCGGCGCCTTCCTGCTGTTCCTGATCGTGGTGCTGGGACCGCTGGTCGCCCAGATCCCCATGCCCGCGCTGGTCGCGGTGATGATCATGGTGTCCATCGGCACGTTCAGCTGGCGCTCGCTACGCAACCTGCGCAGCCATCCCTGGCAATCGTCCGTGGTCATGCTCGCCACCGTCGTGGTCGTGGTGTGGACCCACGACCTGGCGCGCGGCGTGCTGGTGGGGGTGCTGCTCAGCGGCGTCTTCTTCGCCGCCAAGGTCAAGCGCCTGCTGACAGTCGAATCGAGCCTGTCCGCGGACGGAGCCACCCGCACCTACGCCTTCGCGGGGCAAGTGTTCTTTGCGTCCACCGACCGGTTCGCGGAGTCGGTCGACTTCAAGGAACCGGTCGGCCACGTGGTGCTGGACGTGTCCGCCGCGCATTTCTGGGACATCTCCGCCGTCGGCGCGCTGGACAAGGTGGTGATCAAGCTGCGGCGCGGCGGAGTGCGGGTGGACGTGCGTGGGCTGAACCAGGCCAGCGCCACGCTGATCGGCCGATTCGGCGTCCACGACAAAGTGCTCAGTACCGGTAGTTCACCCCCAGCATCGCACTGAACGGCGCGCCGTAGTAGTTGCTGTAGACGTTGGTGCTGGCGTAGTACTTCCTGTCCAGCACATTGTTCAGGTTGAGCGTGGCCGACCACTGGCGGTTGACCTGGTAGCGCGCCATCAGGTCGAGCACGGCGTAGCTGCCCTGCGACGATTCCAACTGCCTTCCACCCGGCCCCCGGCTGGTGAAGCCGCTGGCGCCTTCCCAGCGCACCCCGCCCCCTACCGTCAGGGCGCTCCAGTCGCCAGGCAGCCGGTAGGTGGTGTAAAGCTTGGCGATGTGGCGCGGCAACCCGACCTGGGTCGAGAATCCGCTCGGCAGGCGGCGGTCCACATAGGCATACGACAACTGCATCTGCCAGCCGGGCGCGAGTTCGCCGCTGAGCTCGGCTTCCACGCCGCGCAGCACGGCGCCATTGGCGGCGACGTAGGCGTTGTCGCCATTGGGCGCCAGCTTGTCGCCGTCCAGCATGGCATAGTTGTCCTGACGAGTGCGGAACAGCGCCAGCGCGCCGTTCAGGCGTCCGTCCAGCCAGGCGGTCTTCAGGCCGATCTCGTAGGTGTTGCCCTCGATCGGCGCGATGCCGCTGCCCGACACGGTCTGCGCCTGCTGCGGCAGGAAGATGCTGGTGTAGCTGGCGTAGGCCGACAGCGTCGGCGTCAGGTCGTAGACCACGCCGGCATACGGCGTGTAGACGCCGTGCTCGCGCATGTTGTCCGGATAGGCCGAGCCGTCGTTGTAGTTATAGGAGGCCTGCTGGTCCCACCAGGTGACGCGCGAGCCGAGCACCAGCGACAGCGCATCGGTCGGGCGCAGGCGCAGCGCGCCGTAGATTGCGCGCTGCTTCTCCGTGTAGTGGCGCTTGCCGGTGGCCTGCCACTGCGGTTCCGGCATGTCGCCATCCCAGGCGCGCGCGTCCGGGATGGCCGGGTCGTAGCCCGGCGCGGCCCACAGCGGATAGGTATCGTAGTCGCCCCGGGTGCGCGACAGGCTCACGCCCAGCACCAGGTCGTGGCGCCGGCCCAGCGCGTCGAAGGCGCCGCTCAGACTGGCGTCCAGCGCATTCTGGGTCTTTGGAATGGGCCACTTGGCGACCCACAGCGAAGCGCCCTGCCCGGTTTGAGGATTGGCCCAGCCGTTGCTGCTGAACCAGCCATAAGTGCGGTCATTGTCATCGCCGGTGCGCGACAGCGTCAGCGACCCTTTCCATGACGGCGTGAATTCGTGGTCGAGCGTGGCGAAGACGTTGTAGCGCGTGCGTTCCTGGCGGCTCCAGTTGGTGGCGGAATTGAAACGCTGGCGAAAGTCGGTCTTGGAACCATCCGCGTAATAGGCGGGAAAACCGAAATACGAGCACGCCGTGCATGTCTTGCGCTGGTATTCCGCGCCCAGCGTCAACAGGGTGCGTTCACTCAGGTCGGCTTCGATGACGCCATACAGCAGTCGCGAATCCTGCTTGACGCGGTCGATGAACGAGCCGCCCTCCTGCCAGGCGCCCACCAGCCGCCCGCGCAGCTTGCCTGCTGCATCCAGCGGGCTGCCCAGGTCGAACTCGGTGCGGCGGTAGTCCCATGACCCCACGCGGGCGCCGACGCCGGCCTCAAACTCGCGAGTCGGCCGCTTGCGCACAAGATTGATCGAGGCAGCCGGGTTGCCCGCCCCGCTCAGCAGGCCGGTGGAACCCCGCACCACCTCGATGCGGTCATACAACGCGGTATCCAGCCCCAGGGCATTGAAGTCCTTGTGGGTCGGCACACCGTCGACCTGCATGTTGGTGATCTCCATGCCGCGCGCATACAGGCCTTTTTCGTTGTCGTCCGCCGAGCCCTTCTTCTTGAAAACCAGGCCCGGCGTATTGACGATGGCGTCCTCCAGGGTATTGAGGCCCTGGTCGGTAAGCCGCTGGCGCGTCATCACCGAGACCGATTGCGGCGTCTCGCGCAGCGTCATCGGCAGCCGGGTGGCGGTGTTCGACACGCCGACCGTGTACGAATCGGTCGCCTCGCTGGGCAGGGGCTCGCGCGCCCCCAGCACCTCTACCGGCGCCAGCATCTGCGCGTTGACCACGCGCAGGCCATAGCGATTGCCTCCCAGGTCGATCGCTTCCAGGCCGGTTCCCGACAGCATCGCCGCCAGGCCCGCGGCCACGCCATAGTCGCCTTGCAGGCCGGCGCTCTGGCGCCCTTGGGTGAGGGTGGCGTCGAACGCCAGCACCACGCCGGCCTGTGCGGCAAAGCGGCTCAGTGTCAGGCCCAACGGTCCGGGGGGCAGGTCGTAATGGCGCGATACCTGCACGCTGGGCACGGCCTGCGCCAGCACCGGCGGCGCGGCGCCGAAGGCTGTCAAGGCAATCAGAACGGCAGGCGCCAGGGAAGCGAAGGCGGGGGGATGGCGAAGCAAGGGTACAGAAGGCATGGACTCAGGTTTCCGTGTGGCAGATCCGACGTAATCCCTGCTAAGTCGGACGAGGGCGGAAAAAGGACAATGCCGTGGGGAAAAAAAATCAGCGCCGGGCGACGATGCGGACGTAATAACGGGTGAAACGGGACACGCGGACCGGCAAGGCGCGCGCCACGGCGGCCAGGGCCTGGTCGGTGTCGTCAACCGGAAACGCCCCCGATAACCGCAGCCCCGCCACCGCTTCGTCACATTGCAACAGGCCCGGCCGATAGCGGTCGAGGCGGGCGATGAAGTCGTCCAGCCGCCAGTTGTCCACCACCAGCAGGCCGCGGGTCCAGGCATCGGGTTCGCCGACGATGGCGCCCGTCGTTTGCGCGCCCGATAGTGTCAGCGTGCCCTGCTCGCCGGCATGCAGGATCAAGGGCGCGCCCCCGTTGGCGGGTGCCAGCGCGACGGCATGGCGCAGCACTGCGACCCGCGTCATGCTGTCCAGCCGAGTGACGAGAAAGCGGGTGCCCAAGGGCCGCACGGCGCCATGCACGGTGAGCACACGCAGGGGCGGCAGGCCGGGCCGGGCATGTTCGGTGTCGATCAGGATTTCACCGGCATGCACGACGATGCGGCGCTGGCCGGCATCGACCGTGACGTCCACGGCGCTGGCGCTGTCGAGCCACAGCAGGGTGCCATCGGCCAACCGCAGCTCGCGGCGCTCCCCGGCCGCGGTACGGTAGTCGGCCAGCATCCGTTCCATCGGCAAGGCGCGCCAAGCCGTCAGGCCGCCCGCGCCCAGCAGCGCCACCACGCCCAGGCCATTACGCAGCGCGGCGCGGCGGCGCGAAAAATGCCGGTCGGCGCGGTGCAGCGTGTCCGCGGCCAGCCGCGCCGGCGCGGCCCCCAGCGTGCCCCGCAGCCGTTCGACCTGGCGCCAGATGCGCGCATGCTCGGGATCGGCCGCCAGCCACCGCCCATGCGCGGCCAGGTCGGCCGCGCTGACATCGTCCGCACAGAGCCGTGCGTACCATTGCGCCGCCGCGGCGATGGTCTTGTCCGCCATGGCCGCCTACGGCCTGGCCAGCGCGTACACCAGGCAATGCTCGGTGGCGCGCGCCATGTACTTCTTGACGGAACTGACCGTCACGCCCAGGCGGACGCCGATCTCGGCATAGCTGGCCCCTTCCAGCTGGGACATCAGAAAGGCGCGCCGCACTTTGTCGCCCAGACCGTGCAGCATGGCGTCGATCTCGCGGATGGTTTCGAGCAGGATGGCCTGGGTCTCGGGGGACATGGCGCTGGCCTCGGGCTGCTGCGCCAGCGTTTCGAGCCAGGCGCGCTCGAGCGCCTGGCGCCGGATATGGTCGACCAGCGTGCGCTGCGCCACCGTCGCCAGGAAACTGCGCGGCTGCCGCACGCCCTGCAACTGCGCCATCGACGCCGGCGAGGCCAGCAGCCGCAGGAAGGTGTCCTGGGCCAGGTCGGCGGCCTCGGTCGGCACGCTCAGGCGCCGCAGCAGCCAGCCGCGCAGCCAGCCATGGTGGTCGCGGTACAGCCTGCCCAGTTCGCGGTGTTCCAGGGATTCCGTGGACGACATGGCCGTCGCATCAGCGCCTTGTGAATTTCAGGAATGGGAATTGTAATCATTATTGATGCGGGCGTTCAATTGCCGCTCCCCGCCCGATCCGGCCGGCGCCTCACGACGCCGGCCGCGTAACGCATCGCGTCCATGCGGACGCGACCCAGACCTACTTCAGCTTGCCCGAAGCGTCCTGCTCGACCACCAGGTCCAGCACATACACCTTCGACGGCGCATCCGCGGGCGGGTTCTTCCAGTCGTAGCGCTTGACGCGCAGCACCGTGCGCACGCCGTCGCGGTGGTCGTAGCCTTCGATCGATTGGTACAGCGGGTGCCAGTCTTCCTGCGGCGGCAACTGCACGCCGGCGTCGTTGTAGCGGCGCTCGCGCACCATCAGGCACTGATAGCGCGGGATCATGGGATGGCTGCAATCGACCCGCCGGGGCGCCACCTCCAGGAACATGATCTCGCCGGCGCTGCCATACAAGGTTTCCGGCGTCGGTTCGCCGACGAACGTCAGCACGCTGCCGTCGGCCGCCACCAGCGCCAGCTCGGGCTCGGCGGCATCGCCGCCGAGGGTGGCGCGCAGGTCGCCCTTCAGGCGCTGGCCGATGGCGGCGTCCAGCTGCATCAGGGCCGGCTCGCAGGCCTTCATGGTGGCAGCCAGGTTGGCCACGTGCAACACGCCGTCCTTGTAGGTATAGCCGCCGAACTGCGCATTGCAGCCGCCGCGCACGTTCATGGCGTCGGCCGTGAACGACAGACGCAGGGGCTGTTCAACCCCCTTTTGCAAGGCGGGAATGGACTTGCCCGAAGCATCGGTGGCCGACACCAGTCGCCAGTAGTACGCGGGCAGGCTCAGCGCATTCGCGGCGGCCGTGGAGGAAGAACGGGGCATGGTGGACGATCCTTCGCCAGGAGTGGAAACCGGTGCGCAGGCCTGCAGCAGCGCGGCGCAGACGGACGCCAGGAGCATTGTTTTTTTCATGGGTTTTTCCTATCAGCCGGAAGGCACTGGTAAAAACCCGGATTCTACGTCCGCGGCATGGACGAAACAGACCGGCTCTGTCCTGGGACGTATCAAAATCTTGCCACGTCGTTGAACGCGCGAAGTCATCTTCCGCCCACCAGATCGCTCGCTCGCCCCGGGACCGCACGAGCGATTCCAGCGCCCGGGGCGAATGGATCGCCGCCCTTCGGGCAATTACTTTCTGACACGCACGCGCTCCGGCCGGCGCAACGATGCTGCGCAGTGATGCGGATCTTTGCAGCATTGAGACGCGCCATCCATTGCGATGGCGCGCCCGCGTCGCGTCAATCGACCCGCAGCATGCCGGCCGCTTCGCGCACCCGGCCTTGCGCCAGCAGCGCCGCCAACGCCAGCCCCAGGCGCGCCTCGGCATCCGCCAGGGTGCGCGACAGGCCCAGCAGGCGGCAAACCGACTTGACCACGTCCGCGCGCGGCGCATTGCCGGTCATGGCCAGCACGCGCAGGATGCCATTGGCCAGTTCCTCCAGGCAGACGTCGTCCACGCGGCGGCGCGTGGCCTCGTCCTCGCCCGCGCCACGAAATCCCGCCCAGGTCGCGGGCTGCGCCTGCGCCGGCCATAGGAAAGTGACCTCGCCTTCGCGGGTGCGGCCAATATCGGCGGGCGTCAGCAGGCGCAAGCGCTCGACGATGCGCGCCCCGGTGCGCTCCAGGCCCCAGGCCCGCGCCACCCGGCGATACAGCACGCTTTCGGGAAGCGGCCCTTCGGTCTCGATTACCTGGCGCAAGTCGGCGCTCAACCGCTCGTTGCTGGCCCGCGCGTAGAACGCCTGCGCGTCGCCCGCCGGCAGGTCGGTCACCGGATAGGTATCGATGCCGCCCGCCGGCTCAGACGGGCCTGGCGGCATGCCGCCCTCGGTGGTGATGGCGAAGGCCACGCCATCGTCCGCCGCGCCCTCTTCTTCGGGCGGGAGTTCGGGTTCCTGCGGCGCCTCCTCCTCTTCCTCTTTACGCGCAAGTTCCGCGTCCAGCCGCGCCAGCAGCTTTTCCTCTTCGCGCCCGGGATTGATCCACCAGTCGGTCGACCAGATCCGGTGCAGGCGCCATCCCAGCCCTTCCAGCACCACCTGGCGCAGGCGGTCGCGGTCGCGCGCGGTGGCGCCGGCGTGATAGGCCCGGCCGTCGCACTCGATGCCGAGCAGGTAGCGTCCCGGCGCGCGCGGATCGACCACGCCCATGTCGATGCGGTAGCCCGAGCAGCCGACCTGCGGATGCACCACCCAGCCGCGCTCGCGCAAGACCTTGATGACCTGCGTCTCGAACGGGCTGTCCGGCTCGCGGCCGCTGGGCAGCGATTGCGCCACCAGCGCGCGCGGCCCCTTCAGGGCGAACTCCAGGTAGTGCTTCAGGTCGCGCACGCCGGCGGCGCGCACGCGCGACAGGTCGATCTGCTCCGGCAGCAGCGTGCTGTAGATCACCACGCCTTCGCGGGCCCGCGAAATCGCCACGTTCAGGCGGCGGTGCCCCCCTTCGCCGTTGAGCGGGCCGAAGTTCATCGTCATCTTGCCGGCCGCGTCCGGGCCGTAAGTGATCGAGAAATAAATCACGTCGCGTTCGTCGCCCTGCACGTTCTCCAGGTTCTTGATGAAGAGCGGTTCGCGCCCCTGCGCCGCGATGGCCCTGTCCAGCGCCGCATTGGCGCGGCGGCGCGCGTCCAGCAGGGTCTCGATGAGCGACTGCTGCGGCTGGTTGAACGTCACCACGCCCAGGCTCTGGCGGCGGCGCGCCGGGTCCAGGTAATGCTGCTCGATGCCCTGGACGATGGCATCGGCCTCGGCGCGGTTCGTGCGACTGCCGCCACGGTCGTAGACGCCGGCCACGCGCTCCAGCCGCACCGCCACATCGTCGGTGACCGGCGACGGGAAGGTGATGAGCTGCGAGTCGTAGTAGGTCACGTTGCTGAAGGTGATCAGGCTTTCGTGCCGGCTGCGATAGTGCCACTGCAGGCGCAGGCGGTTCATGTCGGCGCCCAGGCATTCGTCCAGGATGCTTTCCAGGTCTTCCACCAGGCCATCATCGCCGGCGCCATCATCCTCGTTGGCTGATTTGCTGAAGAAACTGGTGGGCGGCAACTGCTTGGTGTCGCCCACCACCACCAGCTGCTGGCCGCGCGCGATGGCGCCGATCGAATCCCACACCGGGATCTGCGAAGCTTCGTCGAACACCACCACATCGAACTGCGAATGGCCGGCATCCAGGTATTGCGCGACCGACAGCGGCGACATCAGCAGGCAGGGCTTGAGCCGGGGCAGCAAAGACGGCAGGCGCTGCATCAACTGGCGCACCGGCACATGGCGCGTCTTCTTTTGCAGCTCGCGGCGCAACAGGCCCAGCTCGCTGTCGGGACTGACCAGCACGGCGTTGCTGGCGGGGACCTTGCCCGCCAGCAACGCCGCGATATGGGCGCACGTCAGTTGCTGGAAGCGCTCATCGGCCTCGCGGAACTCGCGGATCTTGCGGTCGTGATCGGCGCTGGAGAACGAACGCAGCAGCGGCGAATGGTCGATGACCTTCTTGACCCACCAATTGCGGTAGCTGAATTCGAAATGGGCCTCGACCCCGGCCAGCGGCACGCGCCCCGATTCCAGCGTCGCGACCAGGCCCTGCAACTGCATGCCGACCGCCTGTTCGCGCGCCTGGCGCCAGACGCACCACGACATCAGGCTCTGCCGATTGAGGCGCCAAGCGGCCAGCACCGCCTGGATGCGTTCGAGCGCGCCGTCATCACCAGGCGTCCCTGCCAGCGGCATGGTGGGCCGCGCCAGCGCCTCCAGCGCGGCAAGCTGGTCGCGCAGCGCGCGCCAGGCATCACGGGTGTCGAGCAAACGCTGACCGAGCGGCGCGCCCGGCTGCAGCAAGGCGCGGTTCTCGCCCACCAGCGGCTGCAGGCGCGTGCGCAGCGCGGTGGCCGCGGCCGGATCGCCGGCCATCAGCGTGACCGCTTCGGCAAAACGCTCGGCCCATTGCTCATGGCGCCCAACCTGCTCCCAATCCGTTGCCAGGCCGGCGTAGTCATTCAGCAGCAGGCGCTCGGCGTCGGCCTTCAAGGCCGCCAGTTCACGGTCTTCGGCGTTTACGC
>LXNH01000373.1_pt1 | contig 11721 bp, 7 predicted proteins | sample 809111 | NCBI WGS metagenome assembly LXNH01 (sample SAMN04870528, study PRJNA318959) | seawater metagenome | biome: 00002010; material: water; isolation source: marine seawater | place: Greece: Milos, Mediterranean Sea | collected 2013-05-29 | depth 5-7 m
GGTGCCCAAGGGCTTCTTCCCGGTGCAGGACGGCGGCGTGCTGCAGGGCGTGACCCAGTCGGCGCAGAGCACCTCGTTCGAGGCCATGTCGCAACGCCAGCAGGCGCTGGCGCAAAGCCTGCTGCAAGACCCCGACGTCGCCAGCCTGTCGTCCTTCATCGGCATCGACGGCATGAACGCCACGTTGAACACCGGCCGCCTGCTGGTCAATCTCAGGCCCTGGAGCGAGCGCGGCGCGCCGCTGGCCGACATCATGGCGCGACTCGACGCCCGCGCCCGCCAGGTGCAGGGCATCTCACTGTTCCTGCAGCCGGTGCAGGAACTGAACATCGAGGACCGCGTCAGCCGCGGCCAGTACCAGTTCGCCCTGACCTCGCCCGACGCCGCCCTGCTGGCGCGCTGGAGCCACGCCCTGACCCAGCGCCTGGACGCCGCGCCGCAGCTGGCCGACGTCTCGTCCGACCTGCAGGGCGGCGGCCGCCAGGCCTACCTGGAGGTGTCGCGCGACGCCGCCGCGCGCCTGGGCCTGACCATGGACGACGTCACCCAGGCGCTCTACAGCGCCTTCGGCCAGCGCCAGGTCGCCACCCTGTTCACCCAGTCGAACCAGTACCGCGTGGTGCTGGAGGTGGACCGGCGCCTGGCCGCCAGCCCCGAGGCGCTGGAGCGCATCCACCTGCGGACGGCGGACGGCCAGCCGATTCCGCTATCGGCGCTGGCCACGGTCAGCGAGCGCGCCGTGCCGCTGGCGGTCAACCACCTGTCGCAGTTCCCGGCCGTCAATTTCTCGTTCAACCTGCCGCCGGGCGGCTCGCTGGGCGCGGCCATCGCCGCCATCGAGGGCGCGCGCCAGGACATCGCCATGCCCGCCAGCGTCGAACTGCGCCTGCAAGGCGCGGCGTCCGCCTTCCAGGCCTCGTTATCGAACACCCTGTGGCTGATGCTGGCGGCGGTGGTCACCATGTACCTGGTGCTGGGCATGCTCTATGAAAGCGCGATCCACCCGGTCACCATCCTGTCGACCCTGCCGTCGGCCACCGTCGGCGCGCTGCTGGCGCTGCTGCTGACCGGCCGGCCGCTGGACCTGATCGCCGTCATCGGCATCATCCTGCTGATCGGGCTGGTCAAGAAGAACGGCATCATGATGGTCGACTTCGCGCTGGAAGCCGAACGCAGCCGCGGCCTGGCGCCGCGCGAGGCGATCCGCGAGGCGGCGCTGCTGCGGCTGCGGCCGATCCTGATGACCACGCTGGCGGCGCTGTTCGGCGCCCTGCCGCTGATGCTGGCCACTGGCTCGGGCGCCGAGCTGCGCCAGCCGCTGGGCTGGGTGATGGTGGGCGGCCTGCTGGTCAGCCAGGTGCTGACGCTGTTCACCACGCCCGCCGTCTACCTGTTCTTCCACCAGCTGGGCGCGGGCCGCCGCAAGGCCGCGCCGACGCCCGCGGAACGGCCGGCGCCATGATCCGCGCGTTGCTGCACCGGCCCATCGCCTGCATCTTCCTGGCGCTGGCCCTGACGCTGCTGGGCGCGGTGGCCTGGCGCCTGCTGCCGGTGGCGCCCCTGCCGCAGGTGGACTTTCCCACCATCGAGGTGCGGGCCAACCTGCCCGGCGCCAGTCCCGAGAGCATGGCCAGCACCGTGGCTGCGCCGCTGGAGCGCGCGCTGGGCGGCATCGCGGGCGTCAGCGCCATGAGTTCGTCCAGCAACCAGGGCGCCACCCGCGTACTGCTGCAATTCGCGCTGGACCGCGACATCAACGCGGCCGCGCGCGACGTGCAGGCCGCCATCAACGCCGCCCGCGCCGAGCTGCCGTCCGGCATGCCAGGCAACCCAAGCTACCGCAAGGTCAACCCGTCGCAGGCGCCCATCATGGCGCTGGCGCTCAGTTCCCCGACGCGGCCCGCCGGGCGCCTGTACGACCTGGGCGCCACGGTGCTGGCGCAGAAGCTCTCGCAGATCGTCGGCGTCGGCGAAGTGACGCTGGGCGGCAGCTCGCTGCCGGCGGTGCGGGTGCAGGTCAACCCGAACGCGCTGGCGCACTATGGCGTGGCGCTGGACGACCTGCGCCAGTCCATCGCCGACGCCGCCCCCATGGGTCCGCAGGGCCAGCTGGACTCGGCCGGCCAGCGCTGGGAGGTCGGCACGCCCGGCCAGCCGCGCACGGCCGACGACTACAACGGCCTGATCGTGCGCCACCAGGACGGCGCCACCATCAGGCTGGCGCAGATCGCCCGCGTCAGCGACTCGGTCGAGAACCGCTACAGCAGCGGCTTCCACAACCACAACCCGGCGGTGGTGCTGACCATCAGCCGCCAGCCGGGCGCCAACATCATCGAGACCATCGCCGCCATCAACCAGGCCCTGCCCGGGCTGCGCGCGCTGATGCCGGCCGACGTCGACCTGACGGTGGTGCTGGACCGTTCCCCCGGCATCCACGCCACGCTGCGCGAGGCCCATGTCACGCTCGGGCTGGCGGTCGGCCTGGTGATCCTGGTGGTGTGGCTGTTCCTGGGCAGCGCCCGCGCCGCCGCCATTCCCAGCGTGGCGATCCCGGTGTGCCTGGTGGCCACCTTCGCCGTCATGTACCTGTGGGGCTTCTCGCTCAACAACCTGTCGCTGATGGCGCTGATCGTGGCCGCGGGGCTGGTGGTGGACGACGCCATCGTGGTGCTGGAGAACATCTCGCGCCACCTCGAACGCGGCCTGGGTCCGCGCCAGGCGGCCCTGCGCGGCGTGCGCGAGGTCGGCTTCACGCTGGTGGCGATGACGCTGGCGCTGTCGGTGGTGTTCGTGTCGATCCTGTTCATGGGCGGGCTGGTCGAACGGCTGTTCCGCGAATTCTCGATCACGCTGGTGGCCGCCATCCTGATTTCGCTGGTGGTCTCGGTCGCCATCATTCCCAGCCTGTGCGCGCGCTGGCTGCGGCCGCCGGCCGAGACCCCGCCGCGCGCCTCGCGCCTGCGCGCCGTGTTCGCCCGCGTCCACCAGTGGTACGGCGCGTCGCTGGCGCGGGTGCTGGGCCACGCCCGCCTGACCCTGTTGCTGCTGGCCGCCGTGGTGGCGCTGAACGCCTACCTGTACGTGCAGGCGCCCAAGGGCTTCCTGCCGCAGCAGGACACCGGCCAGCTGATGGGGTTCGTGCGCGGCGACGACGGCTTCTCGTTCCAGGTGATGCAGCCCAAGATCGACGTCTACCGCCAGCTGGTGCTCAAGCATCCCGCGGTGCAGGACGTGATCGGCTACAACGGCGGCAGCCTGGGCATCAGCAATTCGCTGTTCCTGATCCGCCTCAAGCCGGTTGCCGAGCGGCGCGAATCCTCGGCCCAGGTGATCGACTGGCTGCGCGCCAACGCGCCGCCGGTGCCAGGCGGCATGTTCTTCCTGAACGTCGACCAGGACCTGCGCATGCCGGGCGGCTTCGGCAATTCCGGCGACCACGAGCTGGCCATCATGGCCAGCGACGTGCCCGCGCTGCGGCAATGGTCACGCAAGATCTCCCGCGCGATGCGCGACATTCCCGAGCTGCGCGACGTCGATGCCGTCGGCGACGCCGCCACCCAGCAGGTCGTCATCAACATCGACCGCGCCGCCGCCCAGCGCCTGGGCGTGGACATGCGCACCATCGCCAGCGTGCTCAGCAATTCCTTCAGCCAGCGCCAGGTGGCGACGCTGTACGACCCCATGAACCAGTATCGCGTGGTGCTGGAGCTGGACCCGCGCTACACCGAGGACCCCGAAGTGCTGGAGCGCGTGCAGGTGGTGGCGGCCGACGGCAGCCGCGTGCCGCTGTCGGCGTTCGCCACCTACGAGCACGGCCTGGTCAACGACCGCGTCTTCCACGACGGCCTGTTCGCCGCCGTCGGCGTCGGCTTCTCGCTGGCCGAGGGCGTCTCGCTGCAGCAGGGCCTGGCCGCCATCGACGCCGCCATGGCGCGGCTGATGGTGCCGGCCAACATCCAGACGCGCCTGGGCGGCGACGCCCGCAGCTTCCAGCAGAGCCTGCAGGACCAGCCCTGGCTGATCCTGGGCGTGCTGGTGGCGATCTACCTGGTGCTGGGCATCCTGTACGAAAGCCCGCTGCATCCGCTGACCATCCTGTCGACCCTGCCTTCGGCCGGCGTCGGCGCGCTGCTGGCGCTGCGGCTGGCCAATATCGAATTCAGCCTGATCGCACTGCTGGGCTTGTTCCTGCTGGTGGGGGTGGTGATGAAGAACGCCATCCTGATGATCGACTTCGCGCTCGGGCTGGAACGGCGCGAGGGCCTGACGCCGGAACAGGCCATCCACCGCGCCGCCATGCTGCGCCTGCGCCCCATCGTCATGACGAACCAGGCCGGCCTGCTGGGCGCGCTGCCGCTGGTGCTGGGCATGGGCGAAGGCTCGGAACTGCGCCGGCCGCTGGGCGTGACCATCGTCGGCGGGCTGATGATCAGCCAGTTCCTGACGCTGTACACCACGCCGATCGTGTACCTGGCGCTGGAGCGGCTGCGCTTGAAGGTGGCGGGGTGGCGCGCGCGCCGCGCCTGACCCCGCACGCGCCGTTCAATACGCCGGGGCCTGCGCGGGTTCACGCGGATGACGGCGCCTTGCCCGCATCCGCCACGCCCGCCACGTACCGCGCATCGCTTGGCCGGCCGGGTCCGGCTTCACTCAGCCGGTCTCGCGTTCCGCTTCCGGGGCGCGTGGCGCCGCGCTCAGGCGCTCGGCCAGCAGCGCCAGGAATTCACGCGCCAGCGGCGGCAAGGTGCATCCCCGCAGCGTCACCACCTGGATGCTGCGCTGGCGCATTTCCGGATTGCTGAACGGCACCGCCACCAGGCGCGCGCTGTCCGGCTGCCCCATCAGCGTCAGGAAGCCCGACAGGGCCACGATCTGGCTGCCGGGCAGCATCGGCAGGAAGGCCGCCGAGTGGTTCGACACATAGGCCGGCTCGATATGCACGCCGGCATTGGCGCAAGCGGCGTCGAACAGGTCGCGCACCGTGGTGCCCGGATCGCCCAGCGACAGCGGCACCTGCGCCAGGTCGCGCACGCCGACGCTGCGGCGCGCGGCCAGCGGATGCCGCCGGCACATAATGGCGTAGACCGGCGCGCGGCAATGCAGCTCGGTCTTGAGCCGCTCGTCCGGCGCCACCGTGTAGCGCACGGCCAATTGCGACAACCCTTCCAGGACCAGGCGGTTGACCTCCTCGGGCCGCTCCACCAGCAGGTGGAAGCGCGCCTCGGGACGGGTGCGCTTGAAGTCGGCCATGCACTGCGGCAGGAAACGGTGGGCAAACCCTTCGGTGCAGGCCAGCCGGATGGTCACATCGCCCAGCGCGCTGCGCTGGCGGATACCGGTGGTGACGCGCTCGGCCTCCAGCGCCGCGGCGTTGGCATAGGCGGCCAATTGGCGGCCGGCCTCGCTCAGCGCCATACCGCGCGCCAGGCGTTCGAACAAGACGACGCCCAGCTCGTCCTCCAGCTTGGCGATCTGGCGGCTGACCGCCGAGGCCGCCACATGCTGCGCCGCCGCCGCGCTGGCGATGGAACCACAGCGCGCCACTTCCAGGAAATATCTCAGGCCCAGCGAAATCACAATGCCCCCTTTGGCATGCCTGCGCGTGTCGTTGCCTTAATAGCAATGATCAAGTGCGAATTATCTAATTGTGGCATGTGAACAAGCGTAATAACTTTGTGTTTTCCCAGCCCTGTCCCGAGACCGCAGTGATCCGCGAACAAGCCCTTCTTCACGCCACCAACGCCTATGACGACGGCACGCTGCAGGCCGAACTGGCGCGGCGCATCGCCTACCAGACCGAGAGCGAGGAGCCGGGCCAGGCCGCCTGCCAGCACGCCTATCTGCGCGATGAGCTGGAACCCCAGCTGCAACAGCTCGGTTTCACCTGCCGGGTGTACCCCAATCCGGCGGACGTGGACCTGCCGATCCTGGTGGCGCGGCGCATCGAGGACGCCGCGTTGCCGACGGTGCTGCTGTATGGCCATGGCGACGTGGTGCGCGGCAACGCCGCCAAATGGGATGCCGGCCGCGATCCGTGGCGCCTGCAAGTCGAGGGCGACCGCTGGTATGGCCGCGGCACTGCCGACAACAAAGGCCAGCACAGCATCAACCTGGCGGCCCTGCGCGCGGTGTTGCGGGCCCGCGATGGCAAGCTGGGATTCAACGCCACCTGGCTGATCGAGACCGGCGAGGAAGCCGGTTCGCCTGGCCTGGCCGCCTTCTGCGAGGCGCAGCGCGAGGCGCTGGCGGCGGATGTCTTCATCGCCAGCGACGGCCCGCGCCTGGCCGCCGCCCGCCCCACCCTGTTCATGGGCTCGCGCGGCGCGGTCAACTTCGAGCTGTCCTTGCGCGCCCGCGATCGCGGCTACCACTCCGGCAACTGGGGCGGCCTGCTGGCCAACCCCGCCATCATCCTGTCGCACGCCATCGCCACGCTGGTCGATGCGCGTGGCCGCATCCTGGTGCCGGGCCTGCGCCCGCCCCCGATCCCGGCCGCCGTGGGCGCCGCGCTGGCCGATCTGGCGGTGGGCGGCGGCCCCGACGATCCCGCCATCGACACCGACTGGGGCGAACCGGGCCTGTCGCCCTCGGAACAGGTTTTCGGCTGGAACAGCCTGGACGTGCTGACCTTCGGCGCCGGCGATCCGGCCAAGCCGGTCAACGCCATTCCGCCGGCCGCCTCCGCCTGGTGCCAGTTGCGTTTCGTGGTCGGCACCGACTGGCGGGCGCTGGAACGCCACCTGCGCGCCCACCTCGATCAGGCCGGCTTTGGCCAGATCGAGGTGCGTATCGGCATGCAGGCCGGCGCCACCCGGCTGTCCCCCGACAATGCCTGGGTGCGCTGGGCCGCCGCCTCGCTCGAACGCAGCACCGGCCAGCGACCGGCGCTATTGCCCAACCTGGGCGGCTCGCTGCCCAACGACATCTTCGCCGACCTGCTCGGCCTGCCCACGCTGTGGGTACCGCATTCCTATCCCGCCTGTGCGCAACATGCCCCCAACGAACACTTGCTGGGCAGCGTGGCGCGCGAAGGCCTGGCCATCATGGCGGGCCTGTTCTGGGATCTGGGCGAGCAAGGCGCCGCCACGCGCCAGCGCGCCCAGGACACCGTCACCCCTGCCCAACCCTGACCGGACCCCCACCATGATCGCCCGACTCCGCGCCGCCGCGCTGGCCAGCCTCTCGGCCCTTGCCCTGCAAGCCACCCTGGGCGCGCCCGCCGCCCATGCCGCCTACCCCGAACAAGCCATTAAGCTGGTGGTGCCGTTCACGCCCGGCGGCGCCACCGACGCCGTCGCCCGTCTGCTGGCCAACAAGCTGTCCGGCAAGCTGGGCCAGGCCGTGATCGTCGAGAACCGTCCCGGCGCCTCGACCGTGATCGGCGCCGAAGCCGTGGCGCGCGCCCAGCCCGATGGCTATACCCTGCTGCTGTCGGGCAGCACCACCTACACCGTGCTGCCGGCGCTCAAGTCGCGCCTGCCCTATGATCCGCGCACCAGCTTCGCGCAGATTGCCATCGTGGCGCTGGCGCCGGTGGTGCTGCTGGCGCAGAACGGCCTGCCGGTCGAGACCGTGCAACAGGCCGCCGCGCTGGCCCACGACAAAAGCGCCGGCGGCGGCCTGATGTACGGCACCTTTGGCCCAGGATCGGCGCCGCACCTGGTCGGCGAGATGTTCGCCTCGGCGGCCGGCGCCAGGATGACGCCGGTGCCGTACAAAGGCAGCGCACAGTTGGTCACGGCGCTGATCGGCGGCGAAATCGCGCTGGGCGTCGACACGGTGTCGTCGGCCGCGCCGCAGGCCCGGGCCGGCAAGGTGCGGGCGCTGGCCGTCACCGGCGAACACCGCGTGCCGCAACTGCCGGACGTGCCGACCTTCATCGAAAGCGGCCTGCCCGGCGTCTCGATGGTGGGCTGGTACGGCCTGGTGGCCCCGGCGCGCACACCGCAACCGGTGCTGGACACGCTGAACCGCGCGGTCGCGGACATCATGGCCGACCCGCAGGTGCGGCGCGCCGTGAGCGACCTGGCGCTGGAACCGGTCTACCTGGACGGCCCGGCCTTCACCGCGCGCATGGAACAGGAACTGAAGACCTTCGGCGAAGTCGGCCGGCGCGCCGACATCAAGCTGGACTGACGCGCGCCATGCAAGACGGGCCGGCGGATTTGCGTCCGCGCCGGCCCCTTCCGGGCCGTTTGACCGGCATCAAGCCGGGCTGACATACGCTTGGGCCGCCCGGCCCCGAGCACCATAGGTGGTGGTAGAGTTTTTCCACCCCACAACATATGGTGTCAGCGATGCAACTCCAACACATCCTCAAGCGCGACGGCCGGGTCGTCGCATTCGACCGCGCCAAGATCGCGGCGGCCATCGCCGCCGCCGGCCGCGGCACCGGAGAACTGGACGCCGACCTCGCCCACGCCCTGACCGGCGCGGTGATCGAGGCGCTGGCCGCCGACGGCAACGTCTGCCCCGGGGTGGAGACCATCCAGAACCAGGTCGAGGAAACGCTGGTCAAGGCCGGCTACTGGCGCACCGCGCGCGCCTACATCGTCTACCGCGAACAGCACGCCCGCCTGCGCGCGCTGCGCCACACCCTGGTGGACGTCGAAAGCGCCATGGAGGAATACCTGGAACAGCGCGACTGGCGCGTCAACGCCAACGCCAACCAGGGCTACAGCCTGGGCGGCCTGATCCTGAACGTGGCCGGCAAGGTCACCGCCAACTACTGGCTGTCCAACGTCTTCACGCCCGAGGCCGGCCAGGCCCACCGCGACGGCGACATCCACATCCACGACCTGGACATGCTCAGCGGCTATTGCGCCGGCTGGTCGCTGCGCCAACTGCTGACCGAAGGCTTCAACGGCATCCCCGGCAAGATCGAGGCCACGCCGCCGCGCCACATGTCGGCGGCCATCGGCCAGATCGTCAATTTCCTGGGCACGCTGCAGAACGAATGGGCCGGCGCGCAGGCCTTCAGCTCGTTCGACACCTACATGGCGCCCTTCATCCGCCGCGACGCGATGACCTACACCGAGGTCAAGCAGTGCATGCAGGAACTGATCTACAACCTCAACGTGCCCAGCCGCTGGGGCACGCAGACGCCGTTCACCAACCTGACCTTCGACTGGACCTGCCCGGCCGACCTGCGCGAACAGATTCCTTACCTCGGCGGCGAGGAAATGCCGTTCGCCTATGGCGAGCTGCAGACCGAGATGGACATGATCAACCGCGCCTACATCGAGGTGATGATGGCCGGCGACGCCAAGGGGCGCGTGTTCACCTTCCCGATTCCGACCTACAACATCACGCCCGATTTCGACTGGGACCACCCCAACACCGAGCGCCTGTTCGAGATGACCGCGCGCTATGGCCTGCCGTACTTCCAGAACTTCCTCAATTCCGACCTGGAGCCGCACATGGTGCGCTCCATGTGCTGCCGCCTGCAGCTGGACCTGCGCGAGCTGCTCAAGCGCGGCAATGGCCTGTTCGGCTCGGCCGAGCAGACCGGCTCGGTGGGCGTGGTGACGGTCAACTGCGCGCGGCTGGGCCATACCTGCCGCGGCGACGAGGCCGCCCTGATGGCGCGCCTGGACCATCTGCTGGCGCTGGGTCGCGACGTACTCGAAACCAAGCGCAAGGTGGTGCAGCGCTATATCGACCAGGGCCTGTACCCCTACACCCGGCGTTACCTGGGCACGCTGCGCAACCACTTCAGCACGCTGGGCGTGAACGGCATCAACGAGATGATCCGCAATTTCAGCGAGGATGCCGACGACGTCACCACGCCCGCCGGCCACGCGCTGGCGGTGCGCCTGCTGGACCGGGTGCGGGCGCGCATGACCGAGTTCCAGGAACAGACCGGCCACCTCTACAACCTGGAGGCCACGCCGGCCGAAGGCACCACCTACCGCTTCGCCCGCGAGGACCGCAAGCGCTACCCCGGCATCCTGCAGGCGGGCACCGAGGCCCAGCCCTACTACACAAACTCCAGCCAGTTGCCGGTGGGCCACACCGACGATCCGTTCGAAGCCCTGACGCTGCAGGAAGCGCTGCAGGGCAAGTACACCGGGGGTACCGTGCTGCACCTGTACATGAACGAAGCCGTGTCGTCGGCCAGCGCCTGCAAGGCGCTGGTGCGGCGCGCGCTGTCGAATTTCCGGCTGCCGTACATCACCGTCACGCCGACGTTCTCGATCTGCCCGAACCACGGCTATCTGGCCGGACACCACGAGTTCTGCCCCAAGTGCGACGCCGAACTGCTGGCCAAGCAGGCCTCGTGCTGCGCGCCGGCCTGATCTCGCCGCCCACCACGTTTTTTTCCCCGGGCGATCCCCGCCCGGCCTTTCCCCCAGGAGCCATTATGCAAACCGTGATCTCCCCCGAAGCCGCCGCCCCGCAGGCGCTGCGCCTGGACGACAGCCAGCGCGTGCGCTGCGAAGTCTGGACCCGCGTCATGGGCTACCACCGCCCCGTGTCTTCCTTCAATACCGGCAAACAAGGCGAATTCAATGAACGCCGCTTCTTCGTCGAACAACGTGCCTGAAGCGGCCGGCGGCCGCAAGGCCGTCGCCCGCCCCCAAGCCCGCATGATCCACGCCGCGCCGCCGCGGCCGGCGCCGCAGCCGCTACCGCGCCACGCCCCCGCCGTGGGCGGCCTGACGCCCTTTTCCACCGTCGACTGGCCAGGCACGCTGGCCGCCGTGGTCTTCATCGCCGGCTGTCCGTGGCGTTGCCACTACTGCCACAACGCCGAATTGCAGACGCGCAACGCGCGCTACGACTGGCGCGAGGTGCGCGCCTTCCTGGAAAGCCGCCAGGGCCTGCTGGACGGCGTGGTGTTCTCCGGCGGCGAGCCGCTGAGCGAACCGCGCCTGCCGTCGATGATCCGCGAGGCGCGGCGCATGGGCTATCGCATCGGCCTGCACACCGCCGGCATCTATCCGCTGCGCCTGGCCGACGTGCTGCGCTACCTGGACTGGGTCGGCCTGGACATCAAGGCCGATGCGCAGGGCTATGACGACATCACCGGCCGGCGCGATTCGCACCGGCCCGCGCAGGCCTGCCTGACCCAGATGCTGACGGCGGGCGTGGATTTCGAATGCCGCATCACCTGGCATCCCGACTGGCTCGACGAGACCCGGCTGCTGGGCCTGGCGCGTGAATTGGCGCGGCGCGGCGTCAAGCGCTTCGCGGTACAGGGCGCGCGCAGCTGCCCCAGCACCCCGCCGGCGCGGCTGCTCGGCGATCAGGCGCAAGCCCTGCTGCGCGCCTGGTTCGAGGCATTCACCTATCGCTGAGCGCCGCCGCGGCCCAGGCGCGCCGCCAGCGCGGCGTGAAAGCGCGGCGACGCCACCGCGCCCACATTGCAGCGCGACCACGGCGAGGCCGCGGTCGGGTCGACGCTGAACACGCGCCCCGGCGCCATGATGACCTTCTGCGGCATCAGGTCCTCGGCCAGCGCCAGCGAGTTGTCGATGCCCGGAAACGCCGCCCAGAGATACAGCGAACGGGTGGGCCGCGTGTAGACCGCGGCGCCCAGCGAATCCAGCACGCGCAGCGCATCGCCGGTAGCGGCCTCCAGCCGCTGGCGCAGGCGCACCAGGTGGCGCTCGTAGTGACCGTCGCGCAGCATCACGTCGACCATGCGTTCGCAATACTCCGAGCTGCTGACGTGTACCAGCGCCTTCAGGTCCGCCAGGTCGCTGGCCAGTCCCGCGC
>LXNH01000374.1_pt1 | contig 11721 bp, 12 predicted proteins | sample 809111 | NCBI WGS metagenome assembly LXNH01 (sample SAMN04870528, study PRJNA318959) | seawater metagenome | biome: 00002010; material: water; isolation source: marine seawater | place: Greece: Milos, Mediterranean Sea | collected 2013-05-29 | depth 5-7 m
AAAGACCTACCGCATGAACCTCATCAAGATAAATCAAAGCACCATTTTCTTGAGCTACTTCAATTATATCTTCTAAAGGAGCAAAGTCAGCTTCCATAGAATAGACTGATTCTAAGACAATGATTTTGGGCCTTGAAAAATCAACTCCTTTTAGAATTTCTTTTAGATGTTTTACATTGTTATGGCGAAATATTGCTTTTTCTTTTTTACTAGAACGAATGCCCTCAATTAAAGAAGCATGATTAAGTTCATCGCTTAAAACTAAACAATTATCAAAGGCAGAAATGATGGATTTAAGAGCAGACTCATTTGCGCTGTATCCAGAGTTGAATGCAAGAGCTCTTTCTTTTTTATGGAGCTGGGCAATTTCTTTTTCCAGCTGAATATGAAAGTTAGTAGTGCCAGAAATATTTCTTGTTCCACCGCTACCAGCACCTAATTTTTCAGCAGCAGATTGCATTGCAGCTATAACATTACGATTTTGACTCATGCCTAAATAATCGTTAGAACACCAAACATCAATTTCTTCAGAGTGACCATTGTGGTGACGAGTAGCTTTTGGAAATTGACCTGCTTTTCTCTCGATATTATTAAAGACTCGGTAATGACCCTCTTCTTTAATTTTATCTATTTCGGTTTCCAAAGTACTAAAATAGTTTGATTTCCAGTTATGATTTTTCACAATTCTAATTTATTTTTTTAGTATTATTTTGAAATAGTAATAAAGACGCATAAAATGCGATATTTTTAACTTTTGGCATTATTTAATCTCGGAATGACCTCTTTTCCTATCAGTTCAATTGATTTTAAAAGGTTTTCATGAGTTATATCTGCTATATCCATTTGAAATTGGAATCTGGTTATACCTCCAAGTGCCTCACTATGTCTTAATATCTTTTCAGCAACTTGCTCTGGATCTCCTAACACAATAGCCCCCAGCGGGCCTACTAGGTGATCAAACTGTTCTCGAGTAACAGGACCCCAACCACGTTCTTTTCCAATTTTTGTAAACATTTTTGCATATCCATCATAATAAAGATCAACTGCCTCGTTCATACTATTAGCGACATATCCAAGAGAATGAAGACCCACGATAAGTTTTTCAGGTGGGTGCCCTGCTTCTTTCCCAGCTTGTCTATAAATATCAACTAGTGGACGAAATCGATGGGTATTTCCTCCAATTATTGCGACCATCAGTGGCAAGCCCATTGCTCCTGCTCTGGCAAAAGACTGAGGAGTCCCACCTACGCCTAGCCAAATAGGGACTGGATTTTGAATCGGCCTTGGATAAATAGGAAGGTTATTAATTGCAGTGCGAAATTTACCAGACCAATTTACAAATTCATTTTCTCTTATGTCTAGGAGTAAGTTTAATTTTTCAATAAATAAATCATCATAATCTTTAAAATCAAAACCAAACAAAGGAAAAGCTTCAGAAAAAGAGCCCCTACCAGCAACCATCTCTGCTCTACCATTGGATATCAAATCTAATGTAGCTAAACTTTGAAAAGTTCTTACAGGATCAGATGCACTAAGAACTGTTACAGCACTTGCTAATTTAATATTTTTAGTTTTTGCAGCTGCAGCTGAGAGTATGTTAAATGGAGAAGAGTCTAAAAATTCTTTTCTATGATGCTCTCCTATACCAAATGCATGTAATCCGACTTGGTCAGCGAATTGAATTCTATCAATAAGTTCATTTATGGCTCTAGAGCCATCTTTTTCACCTTCTCTAAGACCTGCGAAACTATCTATTCCTACTTGCATTGATTTATATGAAACTTTTTACTAAATATGTCTTCTATTGATTTAATTTTGATATTACAAGTTTTTTTGTTAATGCTTAATTAGAAAATTAATAAATGAAGGAATTAAAGATATCATCAAGAGAAAGTTTTTTAGCTAAAATTCAAACAAAAATAGCTATACAAAAAATTAGAACTCAATTTAAAGGTAAAATATCCATTAAATATTCATCCTCAATTGGGGATAAAGATAACTCTTCAAAAGCATGGGAAAAACATGGTTTTGGTATCTTTACAAATTCACTAACTCAGGAGTTGGTTTCTAAAAATGTGAATATTGTTGTTCACTCATTCAAAGATTTACCTGTTAAAAATTCAATTAAGACATCATTTGTCTGTCTTGAAAGAGACGATCCTCGAGATGTAATTCTTATTAAGAAATCTTCTTTGAATAAGAAGAAATTAGTTATAGCTACTTCGTCCCCAAGAAGAAAATATTATCTACGATTATTAAAGAATTATCTTCCTTTTCAATATTTTAAAGCAACTTCAATAAGAGGCAATGTCCAAACTCGCTTAAAAAAAGTTTTAGCCTCTAATGATAATGATGGTGTTTTTATGGCTAAAGCAGCCATAGATAGAGTTTTTAAATATGGTGAAAAAGTGGATATTAAAGAATATAAGAAATTCAAAACTTCTTTTGATAAATTTGAAAAAATTATTCTTCCCCTATCGGAATTTCCTAGTGCTGCAGCACAAGGATGTATAGCTATCGAATACAGAAGAGATGATCTACAAACTCAGAGAATTTTGAAGAAAATTAATCATACTGCTTCTCTAGAAGATTGTTCAATCGAAAGAAAATATTTAGCTAAATGGGGTGGTGGCTGTGCACTTGATATTGGAGTTACCATAGAAAATATCTTAAATAAAAAAATACTATTTGCTAAAGGCAAAGATGCTCATACTAATAAATACTTTAACGAGAAAAAATATCTCACAAAAATTAATGCTAAAAAAACTAAGAATATATTTCCATCAAGTCTTTCTTCATATCAAATGTTTAAAAGAAATCTAAAAGACTTTTCTAAAAAACTAGATGATAAAAATCTTTTACTTACTAGGGGCGAATACAAAGAAACTAATTCATTAAAAAAAGCATCTAATCTTGCTACTTCTGGAATATCTACTTGGAAAAAATTAAACAAAAAAGGTATTTTAATCAATTCCTCTTTGGATGGATTTGGAGAAAGTTATCGAGAGATACAAAAATATTACAAATCCAAAAAAACACCTGTTTATAAGCTTTCATATGAAGGTAATATCTTTAAAGGTAATTACTCGATCATTTCTCATTACAATTTAGTTCCTTCAATAAATGAATTTACCATTGATAATCTATTCTCTGCAAAAAGCTTTTATTGGATGAGTTTTTCAGCTTTTAAATTAGCAATACAATTAAGACCGGATATTTTGAACCATAGAAATTCTTGTGGTCCTGGTCAAACATATCAACAAATATCTAGATTTATTTCAAAAGAGAATTTAAACGTATATCTTAATTATGAGGATTTTAAAAAGTATGAATTAAAATGAAAAATTACTTTCCAAATAAATCAACGTCGACACTACAAAAAAAAATGTTAATTCAGCCTTTTTTCGTAGATCAAAGACTTAAATCAAAAAAAATTATTAAAGGAATGGGCAATAATTATAGTTGGAGTCAATCTGCCATAATTAAAGGCATAGAGTCTGATCTTAAAAAAGGTATAAAAAAATTTTTGTTATTTATCGTTCCCAAAGAAAAACAAAAACTTCCAGAAAATTTTAGTTATCATTATGAGATTATAAGAAATTTAAAAAAAGAATTTCATAAAGACATAACACTTCTTGTTGATACCTGTTTATGCTCTATCACTCCAGATGGACATTGTGGAATATCTCATAAAAGAAAGATTGATTTAAATCAAACTCATTATGCCCTAGGTCTAGCAGCTAATACCTATTTAGAGGCTGGCGCCGATATAATTGCTCCTAGTGACATGATGAAAAATACTACTCGCTATCTAAGAAAAATATTTCAAGATAATAACTTTTCTAACGCTCAAATCATGAGCTATTCAACGAAATTTAAAAGTAGCTTCTACGGTCCATTTAGAAATGCAGCTAATTCTTCACCAAAAGGCTTTGATCGCTCTTCTTATCAACTTCCTGTCAATCATCGTAAAAAAGCTCTTGAAAGCTCAATCGTTAATGCTGCTCAAGGTGCCAATTATCTTATGGTTAAGCCTGGTATGACTTCTATAGATTTAATCGCAGATATTAAAAAAGAAACACTTTTACCTACTGGCGCATATCAAGTCAGTGGAGAATTTGCTAGTTTACAGTTGTTACATAAAAATAAATTAGGCAATTATCAAGATTTATTGTTTGAGTCTTTACAAGTCTTTGCAAGAGCAAAAGCTGACTTTATTATTACATATGGAGCAAGAGATATTGCAAAATATTTATAATAAAAGATTTTATCAAGCACTTAACAGAGTTGAGCAAAATATACCCCCTATTTGGATGATGCGGCAAGCCGGTCGTTATCACAAACATTATCAAAATTTAAAACAACGCTTTAGTTTTGAAGAGCTATGCAGGCAACCAGAACTAGCATGTGAAGTAACTCTGGGTCCTATAGAAGACTTTGATTTTGATGCAGCTATATTATTTAGTGATATTTTGTTTCCTCTTGATTTTTTAGGCATGGGTCTTTCATTTAGTCCTGGCCCAGTATTTGAAAATAATCTAACTAACGAGATGTTAAGTAATTATGATCTTGATAGTTTTACAGATTATATTCAATTTCAAAATGAATCACTTGGACTAATTCGTCAAAACTTAAAAAAAGATAAATCTTTAATTGGCTTTGTTGGAGGGCCTATAACACTTTATCATTTTGCTATTCGAAATAACCCTATCGCAGATAATCTCATTTCTTTAGCACTACCAACATTAGAAAATATTTTAAGTAAAAATATAGATATACAACTTAATCATGATTTAGACTTGTTAATGATTTTTGATACTGAAGCTAATAAATTACAAGATGAGGAATTTAATTCATTTTGCATTCCCTTTGTTAAGACTATTGCGGAAAAGTATCCAAATAAGATTGGATATTTTACAAAGAATATTTCTATCAATAAATTTCAGGCACTAAAAAATATTAAAGAACTGAAATTAACTGTACTAGGAACTCAGCATAATATATTTGAAGAATTACCTAATACTAAATTAAGCCTCCAAGGAAATTTTTCAAATGAGCTTCTAACTATTGATGATAAAAATGACTTCAAGTCCTCTTTAGACGAATATTTAAATCTTTGTCTTGACCACTCTCCGACTCATCGCTCAGGCTGGATTGCAAGTCTCGATCACGGCGTACAAAAAATCACACCTGAGGCTAATATTCACCTTTTTATTGATCAAATAAGAACTAAATTAGCTTAAAAAACGTACTTTTTTTCAATGGCAGACTTTAAAGGTAATGAACTCTATATTCATGGCTCAGGTTTAAAAACAGGGATACTACTAACGAATTTAGGAACTCCAGATGAGCCTACTGCTCCTTCTCTAAAAACTTATCTTCGTCAATTTCTCAGTGATGGAAGAGTGATTGAAACACCGAAAGCTATTTGGTGGTTAATTTTGAATGGCATAGTTCTTCGAACAAGACCTGCTAAGTCTGCTAAGGCATATCAGTCAGTTTGGACTGATGATGGATCACCTTTACTGCTTTATACAAAAAAACAAAAAAATCTAATTAAAGAACAATTAGAAAAAAAATATCCTAATCTTGTTTTTGATATTGGTATGCGATACGGCAATCCAAGTATTGCTAAAGGTTTAAATAATTTAAGAAACCAAAATTGTGATCGCATAATAGTTTTACCCCTATATCCTCAATATTGTGCAGCTACTACTGGCTCAACTTTTGATGCAGTAAGTATGGAATTACAAAAATGGAGATGGGTACCCTCACTAAGATTTATAGGTAGCTACTTTGATCAGCCACTTTATATCCAAGCATTGAAAAATAGCATTGAAGATTTTTGGAGCAAAAATGATAAACCTAAAAAGTTAATATTTAGCTATCATGGTATACCTAAAAAATATTTAGATAAAGGCGATCCTTATCATTGCTTCTGTAGAAAAACCACTAGGTTAGTTGCAGAGTCTATGAATTTACCTGAAGATAGTTACATGACAACTTTTCAATCTCGGTTTGGTCCTGCTGAGTGGCTACAACCTTATACAGATAAAACGATTGAAAGTTTAGCCAAAGATGGAACAGATCATATCCATGTTATCAGTCCAGCTTTTTCATCTGATTGCCTAGAGACAATTGAAGAGCTTAATGAAGAAAATAGAGAAATATTCATGGAAAACGGTGGTCAAAAATTTGGATATATCCCCTGTCTTAATGATCGAGATGATCATATACTTCTCCTTACCTCATTATTAGAAAATGAGTTACACGGATGGGTATGACATATCGAATAGATAATCAAAAAGTTTTAGCTGAGAATTGGTTTCGAGAACTTCGTAATCAAATGGTAGGTGCAATCCAAAAAGTAGATGGATCAAATTTTAAAGAACAAGAATGGCAAAGACCTGGAGGGGGTGGAGGAAAAATGTCTATCCTCAAAGGTGAGATTTTTGAAAAAGTCGGGGTTAACATTTCAACTGTACATGGTGAATTTAGTGAGGAATTTAGGGCTAGTATGCCCGGCACGCAAGAAGATCCTAGTTTTTGGGCAAGTGGTATATCAGTTGTAGCTCATATGAAAAATCCAAAAATTGCAGCAGCCCATTTTAATACTCGATATATCACAACGAAAGGGAAACAATGGTTTGGAGGTGGATGTGATTTAACACCTGCCATCCCTGAAAAAGAAGAAACAGATAATTTCCACCATGGCCTTAAAAGAACATGTGATCAACATAATAAAGATTATTATGATCGATTTAAAAAACAATGTGATGAATATTTTTATTTAAAACATCGTAATGAACCAAGAGGTATTGGGGGAATATTTTTTGATTATATCAATGATAATTTTGAAAAAGATTTATCTTTTATTAAAGATACTGGGCAATATTTTATTAATTTTTTAATTGATAATGTTAATCGAAAAAAAAATCTTGATTTTAATGACAGTGATTTAAAAGTGCTTTCTAAAAAAAGATCTCGATATGTGGAATTTAATTTATTATATGATCGAGGAACTTTATTTGGTCTTAAAACAGGAGGAAATATTGATGCTATTCTCATGTCAATGCCACCAGAAGCGAAGTGGACTTAACAATGTATGAAATTTTAAAAATTTTGCATATTGTTTCATTTGTTTCATGGTTTGCTGGGTTGTTTTATCTTCCTCGCCTATTTGTTTACCATGTTGAAAATAATACCAATAGAGAGATGAATGATGTTTTTCAAAAAATGGAATACAAGTTACTCAGAGTGATTATGAACCCTGCTATGATACTGACTTGGATATTTGGTTTAGGTCTTATTCATTATGTGGGATTTGCAAGTTGGTTAGTTTTGAAAATTATTTTAGTTATCATCTTATCTGGTTTTCACATGTATTTAGCAAAAATAAGAAAGAAATTGGAGCATAACTACAGAGATTATAGCTCTAGATATCTTCGTATAATTAATGAAGTTCCCACTATCCTTTTGATCCTAATTGTTATACTAGTTGTTGCAAAACCTTTTTAATTTATGGATCTCACACAAGGTAATATTAAAAAACAATTAATCAGTATGGCTGTGCCTGCTGGCATTGGTATGCTTTTTTACACATTATATAATGTTGTAGATACCTTTTATGCTGGCTTGATTAGCACAGAAGCCCTTGCGGGTTTAGCAATTTCTTTTCCAGTTTATTTTATCTTACTGGCATTTGCAGTAGGTTTTGGCCAAGGGACAACTGCATTAGTTTCTAATCTTTTGGGCGCGAAAAAAGAAGATGATGCTATTTATATTTACATACAGTCGCTTACTATTTCTTTAGTGCTATCTGTCCTGATAGGCTATATCACCTACATTATTTCAGAACCAGTTTTTATATTTTTTGGAGCAAGTGGCCTATTCTTAGAAAATGGTCTTCGTTATATGCAAACCTTGGCTTATGGTGCTCCTTTTTTTATATTTGCTAATGTCATTAACTCTTTTTTATATGCCCAAGGTGACACCAAAAAAAATAGAAATGCACTTATAATTGGTTTCATAATTAATCTGATCTTTAATCCAATTCTATCTTTGGGTTTGGGTCCATTTCCTGCTCTTGGAACCATGGGAATTGCTATTGCTACAATTCTTTGTCAGATTTTTAATGTTGTTTATTTAGGCTATTTTGTTTTAAAAAATCCTTTATCTAAAAAATTTCAATTTAGTTACTGTAAACTTCAAACAAAAATGGCTGTAGATATTTTTAAACAAGCCCTACCCTCTAGCATGAATATGTTACTTATTGGTTTAGGATTTTTTATTATACAAAAATATGTAACTGGTTATGGAGCGAATGCAAGTGCAGGATATGGCATAGCACTGAGAATTGAACAAATCATCCTCCTTCCAGCAATTGGCCTTAACACAGCCGTGCTAAGCATGACAGGTCAAAACTATGGAGCTAAAAATTTTGATAGGATATATGAGGTATATACTACATCCTTAAAGTTAGCATTATTTCTGATGGTTTTTGGATCTGCAATTTTGTTTCTTGCAGGTGAGCAAATGGCATTTTTATTCACAAGAGATATTAACGTGATAAAAATAGCAGGTGGCTATTTATTTATGGCTGCTTTTCTTACTTTTGTCTACCAAGTCATTCATCAAAGTGGCTCAGTGCTATCAGGTATGAAAAAGCCAAGTATTAATGCTTTTTATACTCTTTTAAGGTTAGCGATCATACCTCCGTTTACTTTCTATTTTTTCTCACAAACTTTAGGGCTGGGGCTAGATGGAATTTGGTGGGCTATACTTTGTAGTAATATTATAGCTGCTTTTTTAATTTTCTTTCATATGAGATATTTAATAAAGAAAGAAAGTACATCGCTTAAGCCTTCGACGGCTACTTAATCTCAAATTTTTTTTCAATTCTTCTTACAAAATATGAAGCTAATAAGACTAATATCAAATATTCTAAAACTAAAAATGAATAAATTTCTAACGGACGATAAGTTGTAACTATTAATTCATTGGCTCTTCTCGTTAAATCTCCAAGACCAATTACAGATATAAGTGAACTCATTTTTAAAATATAAATTCCTTGGTTTAAGAGAGCTGGGGTAATTATTCTGATTGCCTGGGGAAGTACTATTTTAATAAATACAAGAGATTGGTTAAGACCAAGTGACTTAGCTGCCTCTATTTGCCCTTTTTTTATCGCCTGAATACCTGATCGATATATCTCAGAAATAAATGCTGACTCGTGAAGAACTAACGTAATTACTCCAGCAACAAATGGATTAAAGGACAGACTTCCTCCAAAAATTGATGGAAGTCCATAATAAATCCAAAGCAATAGTACTAATACTGGTATCGCACGAAAAATTTCAACATAAGCAATATTCAAATATCTCAGTGATTTTCTAGAGCTAAGATTTGGCAATGTCACAATTAAACCAAGTATTGCTGCAAGAATTAAGCTCACTAAAGAAACTGATATAGTTGTAAAAAGACCTCCGATTAAAAATTCAATATTAGATGATCCTTGAGAGTGAAAAGGATTGATTGCAAACCAAGCAAAATTATAGTTTCCACTACAGCCAGTTAAAAAAAAGGACAATAGAACAATGAGAGAAAACTTCATAATTAATATAAAGATAGCTTAACTAATATTTAAAACCAGTAATTATGATAAGTCTTTTAAATCTTCTAAATGTTTGCTTAAGGCTCTGGTTGAAAGTTGGATTTCGTATATAAAAGTTAAAATTGCTAAAGCAAAAACTAGAACTCCAAGTCCAAAGAAATTAAGCGCAATTTCATACTTTTCTATGTAAGAACAATAAATACTGAGTAAATTAAGTATAAAACTCACTCCTGATAAAGATTGGCTTGCACGAACTAAAGCTAAACGCTGAGTTAAAATTTTTATTTGATCAAGATAGTGTTTTGCATTTTTTCTTGAAAGGTGGTTCACAACAATTAAATCATGGATTTTTCTAATTAAAGCCGCAAGAGAAGTATATCTATTCCCAAATGAGATCATCATCAAAGGTATAGCTGGAAATAGTAATGCTGGATAAAGTGTAGAAAAGTTATTCATGGCTCATAAAGGCTAAGAAGAGTGGTCAGTTATAAACTAGGAGGGTTTTAGCTGAGAAATCATTCTAACTAGGAGGATAGAAATTTTTTTTATCCACTCTTCTTAATAAACAATTTACCTTTTAAAAATCCAAAATAAATTGTTATGAATGCACAATAACTATGCAAATTTTAGATATCTATTTACATGAATTAAAAATTCAGTGATTAAATTAATTTAAATATTTCAAAAAAAACTAAATAGAAAACTAATCCTAAAAGATAAATTATAATTATTATATTAGTAATGTTCCAAATTTTTTTATTCAAAAAAAAAGATCTCAAAAAATATGAACCATAACCTATGCTATAAAAAAATATGATTGATGCTAGGCTTGCACCAAGTCCAAAAAAAATCTTTTGATGAAAAAATTGGTAAGATTTTGATAAGTTTCCTAACATAAATACTGTATCTGAGTAAACATGGGGATTCAAAAAGGTAAATCCTAGGGTTTGGGATATAATAGCTGACTTTGATTTTTGACCCTGATCAGACAGAATTAGATTTTCTCTAAAATTCTTAATCTTGCCCCAAATGAAGTATAGTAAGAAACAAATCAAGAGGATATTTAAAATAAGAGTTACACCTTTATTTAAAAAGGACTGTATTGAATAAAAAATAAATATACCAAGAAAAATTAATAAAAAATCACTTATTGCACATATTGTCGTTACTAAAAAAATATGATTTTTTTTGATGCCCTGCTCCATTACAAAGAGGTTTTGAGCACCAATTGCTAATATGAAGCTTAAACCAGTGCTAAATCCAAAAATAAATTCATTCATGACAATTTTGCACAGTTTATATTCTTTACACTTGGAGTCTATTTAGTAAATATTACTTATGAGAATTTTTATTGGAGCTATTTTTTTTGCAGTAGTGTTCGTCTATGTAGTAACTGAAGGTTTCATGAAGATCACTCTACCTCTATAACTCTTCTTTTATTCTCATCTCTCCATTCATCGTTAAATCGCAGTGTGCCCATATGCATAGGGATATCTTGTTTTATTATTAAATTATTTTCTGAAAAGTTAATAAAAGTGGGGTGAAGATATTGAAATTCTAAAAGATGTTTAATAATACCATAGTTAATTTCTTTAATAATATCTGGGTCAACATTTTGATTAGTAATAAAAATATATTCTTGATCTGCAGGAAAATATAACACAGAACGAATAGCAAGATTAGAGGGCCTATTAAGCATATCCTCCTTCAAGATAACCGCATATTGAAATTGATTTTGCTCAACTTTTGTAATTATTTCATCCGCACTTTCATCAAATCTAATATTACACTCTAAAGTATTTGACCCACCAAAACTATGAGATATCCGCAGATCTCTATCTAAAAGTTTGCAAATACTTTTTGCTAAAACGTATTCCATTTTTAATGGTGATTGCACTAAAATAGTTAAAGAAATATCTTGAGTGAGAGAAAATGCAGAGTTTATCTTTAAAAGAGTTATAAAAATAATAGAAAAATATTTTAAATGCATAGATTACTTTTAGCATAAAACAATTTAAATTAGGTCAATTATTTATTATGCCCAGTTTTTCAGTTATTGCTATTATTGCTTGTTTTGCTTATGCAATTGAGAGTATTTTTGGCTTTGG
>LXNH01000380.1_pt1 | contig 11617 bp, 10 predicted proteins | sample 809111 | NCBI WGS metagenome assembly LXNH01 (sample SAMN04870528, study PRJNA318959) | seawater metagenome | biome: 00002010; material: water; isolation source: marine seawater | place: Greece: Milos, Mediterranean Sea | collected 2013-05-29 | depth 5-7 m
AATTAAGGGTGGTATAATTAGAAAAGGTGACAATATAATTCAAATTGAAGACTAACTAAATTATATATATGCAAGCATCCAACCACAAAGTGAAATAAGAAACACAGCTGCCCATTGTGGTATTTTAGTAAAAAATAAAATTACAAAAGAAATTAAAATAAGAGCAAAATCGTAATAACTTTCTAGGCTAGAAATGATGATGGGATCATATAATGCTGTAATCAATAGTCCTATGACACTGGCGTTAACACCTTTAAAAGCATTAATAATTGAATCAAATTTTCTTAACTCATTCCAAATAGATAAAGTTCCGATAATTAAGAGAAATGATGGTAGGAAAATAAAAAACAAACAAAATATACTTGTAAACAAAGTGTTGATTTCACTTTTTAAAAAAATTCCTAGATATGATGAAAATGTAAATAAAGGCCCTGGTATTCCCTGTGACGCCCCATAACCTGCCAAAAATAGATCATTTTCTATCATTCCACTAGCTACAAATTCTTCTTTTAATAATGGTAATACAACGTGACCTCCTCCAAAGACCATAGAACCAACTTTAAAGAAACTATTGGCTAAATTTAATAGATTTGAATTAAAAATTTCATTCATAATTGGTAGAATTATTAAAAAAACAAAAAATAAAATTAATGGTGAAATTTTCCAAAAATTTATTTCAATAAAGAACTTTTTATTTTTTTCTTTTCTTTTTTGTTCTCTGTAAACAAATACTCCAATTAGACCACTTATAATTAAGCATATTAATTGATTAAGTGATGATGGAGAAATTATTAAAAATAAAGCTGTGAAAAATGTAATTATATATCCCATGTTGTCTTTTAAAAGATTTTTACTCATACCTAATATTGCCTGAAATACAATTACGACAACAATAGCTTTCAAGCCTTTTAGAACACCTTGAGGAATAGAACTATCATAATTTAAAATTGCGTAACCAAATAACATAAGAATTATTACTGAAGGCATAGTAAAACCTATCCACGCTAAAATAGCTCCTTTTAGGCCTTTGAAATAATAGCCAATAGATATGCCAACCTGACTAGAAGACGGACCTGGCAAAAAGTTACAAAGAGAAACAAAATCAGCATAAAGTTTTTCATCTAACCATTTTTTTTGTTTTACAAAGAAGTTACGAAAATAACCAATATGAGCTATTGGTCCTCCAAAAGAGGTTAAGCCTAATAATAGAAAGGAGAGAAAAATATCTAAATTTTCAATTTTTGTTTTATTATTTTTTTTCACTATTAAGTAGTCTAAATTTATTTTATCCTATGACTTTATACTACTAAATAACTAAGCTTCATAGAGGATTAAATATGAAAATTAAAAATGTGATATTTTATATAAGCTTCTTATTAATCTCCAGCGTTGTTTCTTTAAAGCCTTTACTTGCTAATGAAGACGCAAAAGGAGTAGTTAAAGAAAGAATGGCCAATTTTAAGATGAGCAAAAAAATGATGCAAACTATTCATAAATCTATTCAAAATGAGGACTTTTTAACAATAGAAAAATCCGCGACTACACTTCACAATTGGAGTAAAGAAATGATAAAATATTTCCCAGAAGGAAGTGACGGAGCCCCTTCTGAAGCCTCTACAAATATTTGGTTGGATCCAGATGGTTTTAAAAAAGCCGTAAATAATTTTGAGTTAGCTTCTTTAAAATTAATCAACAAATCTAAAGAAAAAGATTTTGACAAGACAGTAGATTCTTTCCGAAGCCTTGCTGGAACATGTAAAGGATGTCACCAAAAATTTAGAAATTAAGTTATATTAAAAGGTAAAGCATTATGAAAGGAATTGTATTTCTAGGAGATAAAAAATTAGAAATTCAAGATTTTGACGACCCTTCTCCAGGGCCGGATGATGTCATTATTGAGATTAAAGCTTCAGGAATGTGTGGAAGTGATCTCAAATTCTACAGAGCAAATAGTGGTCCATCATCTCTAGGACTAGGTGGTGACGACAAACCAGTTATTGCTGGACATGAACCATGTGGAACAATAGTTGAAATAGGCACCAACGTATCAAAAAATAATTTTCAAATAGATACACGTGTAATGCAGCATCATTATGAAGGCTGTGGAACTTGTTCACACTGTTCTACAGGATGGCAACAACTTTGTGTTGAAGGAGTAAAAGCCGTATTTGGAGTTACTGGTCACGGAGCCCATGCTAAATATATGAAATGCCCTTCTAGTACATTAGTTCCTTTAAGAGATGATATATCATTTGTTGCAGGGGCCGCAATATCATGTGGGACTGGAACAGCTTGGGGAGCTCTAGAAAGATTAGATTTAAAAGCAAGTCAAACTATCGCAATTTTTGGAATGGGACCTGTTGGATTATCAGCTGTAATGTTAGCTAGTAAAATGGGATCTAAAGTGATCGCAATAGATATAAATAAAAAAAGATTAGAGAGATCTATTGAATTCGGAGCTGACATCATTTTAAATCCAGAAGAAAGTAAAGACTTATTAATTGATATAAAAGATCTGACAAAAGGTCTTGGAGTTGATGCCTCACTAGATGCATCATCTTCACCATTAGCAAGATCCATAGCAGTAAAATGCGTTAAGACATGGGGTAAAGCATGCTTTGTAGGAGAAGGTGGAGATGTAACTTTAGATGTTAGTAATGATCTTTTAAGAAGACAAGTTACAGTTATTGGAAGTTGGACTTTTTCAAAACACGGACAAGCTGAATGTGCGGACTTTATTGCAGACAAAAAACTAGACGTAGACAAATTATTTACTCACAAATGGTCGCTAGATCAAGCTGAAGAAGCCTACAAATTATTTGACAAACAATCAGATGGCAAAGGTGTTATCATACCTTAAATCCTTCAGATTAATTTTCATTATAATATAATTTCCAAGGTCCAAAGTGTAAACTTAGACTAATAAATAAGCCATAAATTATTAAACCAGAAGACATCGTGAAAAACAATAAATAGGGGCTAGCTAAGTTGTTGTAGAAAAGAATTAAAGTTAAAATTACTACATAAAACAATCTTAAAAATGTTCCAACCACAGGCCAAAATAAAGTATTAAATGCTTGGCAAACAAAATAAAGACCAAGACCAAGAGCAAAAAAAGCATAAAATGGTGCGACTAAATTTAAATAAGCTTTTGCAGTTACTTTTGTCTGTAAATCACTTGTAAAAAGACCTGACCACAACTCAGGATATATTGAGAAGAACAATCCTATTACTCCTACTATCACCACAGAAAAAGAAGTACCTTTCCAAGTCATCTGTATTGCTCTTTGAAATTTATTTGCACCTACATTTGCGCCCACTATTGCTATCAAAGCTCCTCCAATACCAAAAATTATTGGAATTAAGAGCAATTCCAATCTTATGGCAATTCCAAATCCAGCAGTCCAGTTGGTTCCAAAATTACCAATAATTGTTGTACAAAATAACGCTAAAGATATTGTCATCAATGACTGACAACTCGCTATTGATCCAGATTTAATGAGCTTAAAAAATCCTCTTAATTTAAAGATATCTTGAAATTTGAGTGAATATGAATGATTTCCAAAAAAATAAAATCCCAGAATAAAAATTATTCCTGCTAAATATCCCGATAACAATGAAATAGCTGACCATTCTAGAGACGTGAATAAAAACATCCCGTTTAAGAGAGTTACGCTATTTGTTAATATAATATTTCTATCATCAAAATTAAAATTTAAAGTTGCAAATAAAATATGAAAAAATAAAACTATCAACCAACTAATTGCTGGAATGGTTGTATTTCCAGATCCTCTCGTTACAGAGATAATAATGTTAAATAACCAAATTAAAAAAATACCTTTTAACAAGATATTTCCATATGTAATTGCTGAAAGACTAACTTGTTTATCAACTTTGTAATAAATTAAAAATTTTTCTGAAAAAGAAAAAAATAGAAACATCAATATAATTGCTCCCAAAAGAGCAATTAAAATTGCTGACCTAAATATACATTCAGCTTGAGTAATATTTTTGCTACCAAATGCTCTAGCAGTAGCTCCACTTACAGCTCCTCCAAACGCCCCATTAGAAAGCATACTTGTTAACATATAAATTGGGAAAATATATGCAACTCCTGCTAATTCAGAAATTCCAATTTTACCTATATACCAAAGATCAAATATAACTGTAGTAGCAGCAAAAAATGTAGCACAAACATTAGGAATTGCTAATTTAAAAAAAATTTTATTAAAAGGTAATTCGGTTAAGCTCTTAGATAAATTTAATTTACTCAAAATCCATCTTTCAAGATTAATTTGTAAATTCTAATGTCTCTTCTTCATCCTTAACTGACTTGACAACTGTACCGGGTCGTTCTTTGGTAAATTCTCCATTTTTATAAGTAACTTTACCTGACACAATTGTGGTTACATAACCTTGCGTATTTTGCATTAGTCTTTTTCCACCTGCTGGTAAATCTTGAGTCATAAAAGGATCAGAAGAACCTACATTTTCCCAGTCAATTATGTTGATGTCAGCTTTTAAACCAACTTTTAACAAACCTCTGTCATTCAAACCAGCGGCGTTTGCTGTGTCAGAAGTTAATCTTCTAACTGTCTCTTCCATAGAGTAAGCTTTTTTCTTAACTGACCAATATGAAATAAGCCAAGTTGGATAACCTGCATCTAAAATAAATCCAACATGAGCTCCACCATCACCTAGTCCCATTATTGCATTTTTATCATCAAGCATTTTTTTACATACACCAAATGTATGATCGGCGTAATTTACCAATGGGGCATATATAAAGTTATTACCATCATTTTCTATTAGAATTTCATATGCTAATTCAGCTGCTGTCACTCCCTTTTCTTTTGCCATTGCTTCTATAGACTCTTCTGGCTTAGGATTATAATTTGGTGGTGAACCAAATCTATACATTTGGGTATATCCAATCCTATTTATCAGTGGGAAAGTACTTCCCTTGATTGGATCTTCAGATAAAATTTTATTTTTTATTTCATCTTTCCTCATTTCAATTACGCGTCTATCTAATGGCAGATTTGAAATAGATTTGTATGTATCTGTTCCAGAAAACGGATTTTGACTTCCATTTAATCCTAACAACAAACCAATAGGTCTTGGAGTAACAACTGGTCTAATAGGCAAACCTTCTTTTTGAGCTTGTCTTGCCATTGCCATAAGATCTTCCCAAAAATGCGGCCTATCATGTCTTTGTGTGCAACTAAATACAACTGGTCTCCCTGATCTTTTAACAATTCTTTTTAAAACTTCAAATTCTGTTTCAGGATCAGGTTCATTCCAATCTGAAACTATTTCCATAAAGCCTGATCCTGCATCTGATAAGCCCATTGCAATAGCGGTTAGTTCATCTTCGTGCGCCCTTAAAGTTGGAGTATATTCTCCTTTCAAACTCTTGTGACTAATTGTACGTGATGTTGAAAAACCAAAAGCTCCAGCTTCAACGGCCTCCTTTGCAAGTTTCCTCATTGTTTGCATATCTTCTTTTGTTGCAACTTCGTGCTTAATTGCCCTTTCACCCATCACATATACTCTGAGTGCCGCATGAGGTAAAAGTGCACATATATCTATGTCTAACTTATTTTTTTCGAGAGCCTTTATATATTCCTCAAAAGTCTCCCACTGCCAGTTTAAACCTTCATGCATCACTGGAGCAGGAATATCTTCTACACCCTCCATAAGCTCTACTAATTTAACTCTATCTTCTGGTTTACAAGGAGCAAAACCTACCCCACAATTACCCATAACCACAGTAGTTACACCATGAATTGATGAAGGTTTTAATTGACTATCCCAAATTGCTTGGCCATCATAATGAGTGTGAATGTCAACGAATCCAGGTGTTACAACTAAATTAGTCGCATCTATCACTTCATTAGCTTTACCTGAAAAATTGCCAATAGCTGCAATTATACCATTTTTAATAGCTATGTTACCTGGTTTTGACTTAGATCCTGTTCCATCAACTAGAGTGCCGTTTTTAATAATTAAGTCAAAATCATTTATTTCTCTATTTAAGCCATCCATGAATAACTACCCCCTAATATAAATATTTTGTTATTTAAATTATTTGATGTCAATAAATCATTTTAATTTAATTATTAGTAATTAATTAATAATTTTGTTTTTCCTTAGCATCTGTATCTGTTTTTCTGATATACCAATCTCTTTAAGTACTACATCTGTATCACCTCCCAAAGATGGTGCGGAATGTCTTATCTTTCCTGGAGTTTTGCTTAATCTTGGAAAAGCCTGATGCATTAAAACATTTCCATATTCTCTATTAAAATGGTCAATGAGGACTTCCCTGTCTTGTATATATGGATGCTCTATGATTTCCGATATATCTAGAACAGGTCCAACCGTAATTCCTTCTTTTGAGAAGATATTTAAGACTTCTTCTCTATTATATTTTTTAATAAATTTTGAAATAGGTTTATCCAAATCATCTTGATTATTTAGTCTATCACTATTAGACAAAAATCTTGGATCCTTAATCAAATCACATGAACCTATTGTTAAGGCCAGTTTTTCCCACATTGACTGCATTGACGCTGACAAAGAAACATATTTATTATCTTTTGTTTTATATATCCCTCTTGGTGCAGCCACATTACTTCTATTTCCTATTCTTTCAGGTACCTTACCTGAAATTTTATAACTTGCGGCCCACGGACCTAAAATTGAAAAAAAAGGCTCAAAAAGAGACAGGTCTATTACTTGACCACCAGTATTATTTTTTTTAGAAGCTAAAATAGCCATCAAAATAGCACCAAATCCTGTTAATCCAGCAACCATATCAGCAAGAGCTAGGGGAGGTAAAAGAGGAGCTTGTTTTTCTTCACCAGTCATTGCTGCAAATCCACTCATACCTTCTACAAGAGATCCGAAACCTGGAGCATTTTTAAATATCCCAGTTTGTCCCCAACCTGAAATTCTTAAAATAATTAAATTTTTGTTTAACTCATTTAATTGTTCTGGACCAATTCCCCATTTTTCTAAGGTACCAGGCACAAAATTTTCGATAAAAACATCTGCTGTTTTTACCAACTCCTTTAAAAGCTTTAAACCCTCGTTTTTTTTAAGATCTATCGAAATACTTCTTTTGTTCCTTGAATAAACAGCCCACCAGTGGGATATACCATTTATTTTCCAATTTCTGAGATCGTCTCCTTTTCCTGGTTTTTCTATCTTGACTACATCTGCTCCAAAATCAGCAAACATATGACTTACCATATTGCCAGCTGCCAAACGAGATAGATCCAAAATTTTAATATTTTCTAATGGTAACAAAATTTAAAGTTCCTATTTTCTATGTTTCATCATTTTCAATTTTTAATCTTCTAAGTTGTTTTAATAAGAAATTTCTTTTTTTGGCTCTTTTTTCTAAATCATCTTCACTAAGAACCTTTCGTCGTTCTAACTCAAGTTTTTTACCAGCATTTTCTGACCAATCTGGTATTTTAGTTTGTGATTTAGCCATTTCAATAAATATAGAGCCATATCTAGCCATATAATCTTTGATTCCACCTGGTGCATTTAAATCAATTGTCTCAAAAGGTCCCATAAATGCCCATCTCAGACCTAATCCGTCCTTTATAGTTGCATCAATATCTTGTGAACTAGCATATCCTTCTGAGTATAATCGCATAGCCTCATTTAAAAGTGCACCTTGTAATCTATTTAGTATAAAGCCATCAATTTCTTTATTAACAGTGACAATGGATGAACCTGAGAGTTTAAAAATTTCTTTTGCTTTTTCAGTAGCTTTTGTTGATGTGTTCTCACCTGGGCAGATTTCCACACATGGTATTAGGTGCGGTGGATTAGCAGGGTGTGCTATCAAGCATCTATATTGTCCTCTTAGGTTTTGTGTTATTTTTGAAATTGGTATTGCGGAAGATGAAGATCCTATCACAACATTTTGAGGTGACAAGTTATCTAACTTTGCAAATAGTTCTTGTTTAACAGATAAAATTTCAGGTGCGCTTTCTTGAATATATTCAACTTTAGAACACAATTCTTCGAGTTTTACATTTTGGGAAATGTTGTTTAAGCATCTATTAACATCAACTGTGTCATCTATAGCTTTTAATTCCTCGAGAAATAAAGTTACTCTTTCTTCATACCCATTAAAAACTTCAGGATATGGGTCATAAACAAAAACATTAAAACCACTTTTAGAAAATATTGCCGCCCAACTAGAACCAATTAATCCACCACCAATTATGCCAATATTTCTCATGTAAATTCCTTTAAATTTAATTTCTATTAATTCTTACGTTATTTATAGTTCAACAAATGAATAACTTAAATTATTTATTTATATTTTGAAAATCGTGATAGTTTATCACTAAATTTAATTTTTGGGATTAATTTATGGGACAGTTGGTCAATGGCGTTTGGACAAAAGGCTCAGTTTCAAACAATCAAAAAGATGGAAGTTTTAAAAGAGTAGATAGTGTTTTCAGAAATGTAATAAGTGATAATGACCAAGTTTATAAACCTGAAACAAATAGATATCACTTATATGTAAGTTATGCATGTCCATGGGCTCATAGAACATTAATATTTAGACATTTAAAAAAACTTGAGAATCATATCTCTGTGGATTATGTACATCCAGATATGCTTGAAAATGGTTGGTCATTTTTAAAAAACTTTCCAAAAACGACAGGAGATAGTCTTCACAATAAAAAGTACATACATGAAATCTATCAAATTTCAGATAAAAAAGTGTCTTCGAAGGCAACAGTTCCTATTTTATGGGATAAAAAAACTCATACAATTGTAAATAATGAGTCTACTGAAATAATTAGGATTATGAATAGTGCATTCAATGATATTACAAAAAATTATTGTGATTACTATCCATCAAATTTAAGAATTGAAATTGATAAAATTAATAAAGTAATTTACGAAAACATTAATAATGGTGTTTACAGATCTGGTTTTTCAAGAACTCAAGAAGCATATGAAGATGCAGTAACAAAGTTATTTTCATCATTAGAAATGATTGATGAAATCCTAGAGGATAAAGAATATTTAGTTGGAAATGTGCTAACTGAAGCAGATATCAGATTAATTCCTACATTATTAAGATTTGACAGCGTTTATTATATTCATTTCAAATGTAATTTGAAAAAAATAACTGAGTTTAAGAATATTAGTACTTATGTAAAAAGAATGTTTAATAATCCAGCTATAAATAGAACTACAAACTTTGATCATATCAAAAGACATTATTATTTTTCTCACGAACATATAAATCCTTATAGAATAATACCTATAGGACCCAATTCACCAATTTAAATTATTTTTTAACTTTTTCTCTGAATAAATTGAACATGCTGAACCAAACTCAGCAAATAAACATTTATTTAATTCATTTTTTTCAGGTTCATATTCAGCATGCCACTGAACCCCAACTGCAAATGAAGGATGATTAGGAATGCTTACTGCTTCAATAATGCCATCATCTGACAGAGCTTCTATTTTTAAATTATTAGCAATAATATCGATAGCCTGACCATGAAGTGAATTAACTAAACAAGAATCCTTTTTTAGTAATTTAAAAAAATAACCATTTTTTACAAAATCAATTCTGTGTTTTAATTTAAAAATTTGTTCAACCGTTACATCATCTCCTCTTGGCATACGATGATCATTTTTCTCATCCAATAGATGTACCCTATAATGCAATGTTCCACCATAGGCCACATTCATTTCTTGAATACCTCTACAAATTCCAAAAATTGGAATACCCAAGCTAACACATTTAGGTATCATTTCTAAAACAATCTCGTCTCTTCCAACATCAATGGGCTCATCTGGTGGGAACGGATTACCTCCAAAATGATGAGGTTCAACATTTGCTCTACCCCCTGTTAAAACTATACCATCAACTTTTTTTAAGAGTAGGTCTAAGTCTTTACCTTTTATATATGAGGGAATTAAAATTGGTATTGCATTACTAAACTTTGATACTGCATTAACATACCTTAAACCTGTCGAATGAGAGACTTGCCTACCACCAAAATTAATAATTTCATTAGTTGATATACCAATTATTGGTTTGGTTGAAGACATAATTTATTTGAAACTTCCTATTATTTTAAATTTTCTATTAACAACCTAATTGTTTTGCTAAGTTTTTTAAATCTGTTGAAACTATATCCCACTCTCTATCACCTTTATAATCATTTACTTCAGCAATATCAAACAACTTATCCTTGCCATATTCAAAAGGTCTATGAACATAGGCAGTTTTCATCCCTTGTTGTCTTGCTGATCTAAGATCGTCTTCGTGTGCAGCAACCATCAAACATTCTTCTGTTTTAAAATTTAGAGCATTGCAAGCTTTTAAATAAGCTTCTGGCTCAGGTTTATAATGACCAGTTACTTCTGCTCCTAAAATAACATCCCAATTGAGATTTGAAAATTTTGCCATGTTAACAATTAAAGCTATATTCCCATTAGATTGAGTGGCTAAAATATATTTTTTCTTGAGAAGACTAAGACCATCACTACTATCTGGCCAACCTGGCAGTCTATGCCAAGCAGTTACAAGAAATTCAAAATCATCGTCTGAGAGATTATGCAAATTAAATTTTGGAGCGATTTTTTTTAAATTTTCCATATGTAAAATATCAAGTATAGTAAATGATCTTCTACCCTTTCTGATCTCTTCCATGGCTGGTTGATATTCTGCTCTCCAAGCGTCAGCAAAATCAAAAGGATCTAGAGAGATATCGTTTTTCTTAGCAATACTCTCTACCTCTCTTGCTATCCCAGTCCTCCAATCAACAACTGTACCAAAAACATCAAACAGAAGCGCTTTAACTCTTAACATTTTGCCTCCAATCAATTAATATGTTAAGTATATTTGATAAGTATTCTTAAAACTCAAATTTAATCTAGTTAAAAAGTATAACACCTATTTAAATTTTTATTATAGATCTGTTCAGTTTCATGAATAAAGATAAATCGAAAGAAATAAAATCATTATCACCTGCATTTTTAGCTGTGATATTCATGGTATTATCAGGCATTTTTGCAACAACCATGCATTGTTTAATAAGGTTTGCAACGGAGGACAGTCATCCATTTGAAGTTGCTTTTTTTAGAACAATATTTGTTCTCCTCATTTTTTTACCAGTAGTTACAAAAAATGGTTTAGAGTCGCTAAAATCTAATAATGTAAAATTACAATCATATAGGGCAGTTGTCGGAAGCATAGCTATGTTATGTATGTTTTATGGACTTAGTATAACAGAGTTGGCAAAAGCAACTGCACTTATGTTTACTGTTCCTATTTTTGCAACAATACTTGCAATTATTTTTCTTAAAGAGATTGTTGGAATAAGAAGATGGCTTGCAATGTTTGTGGGATTTATAGGAGCATTAATTGTTTTAAGACCAGATATCGAATTAGGGTTTGGGCCATTACTTATTTTATGCGCTTCATTAATGTGGTCTTCTTCAATGTTAATGGCAAAAAAACTTACACAAACAGATACCACAGTAAGTATAACATTTTGGCAAGCTGCAGGTCTTATACCAGCAACATTTATACTTGCCATACAAGTTTGGGAGT